>Ga0209541_10005494_pt1 | contig 22070 bp, 27 predicted proteins | sample RifCSPlowO2_01_FD_184027 | JGI IMG/M metagenome (GOLD analysis project Ga0209541, IMG submission 184027) | Groundwater microbial communities from Rifle, Colorado - Rifle CSP2_plank lowO2_0.1 (SPAdes) (version 2) | ecosystem: Environmental > Aquatic > Deep subsurface > Groundwater | place...
GCCACTGCACAATTCAAGCTCACCAAAAACAAAGACACCTTCCTGCTCGCGTGGACCACCACTCCCTGGACGCTTATCGGAAACGTCGCGCTCATGGTCAACTCAAAAATTACCTACTCAAAAATAAAAATTGACAATAAACACTTCATTCTTGCCAAAAATCGGCTTGAAACGGTCAAAAAGCAATATACACTTGTTGAAGAATTCACAGGCAAGAAACTCATTGGCGAAACGTATGAACCACTCTATCCACTCAAAACTGAGCAACAAGCATACTATGTTATTGATGGTGGTGAGAACGTCACCGCGACTGAAGGGACGGGGATTGTCCACACCGCTCCCGCATACGGAGAGCTTGACTACGAACTTGGACAGGCAAACAGACTCCCTCTTATCCGACACATCAACAACGAAGGAAAACTTGTCATAGGACCAAGCGAATGGCACGGCCTCTTCTTCAAGAAAGTTGAAAAAGAAGTGCTTCAAGACCTTGAAAAGAGAGGCTTACTGTTCGCTACAGAAAACAACACCCACACCTATCCATTCTGCTATCGCTGCGACACTCCCCTGTTCTATAACGCTGTTAATTCATGGTTCATCGACATCCAAAAAATCAAACCAAAACTTCTTGAACGCAACGAAGACATCAACTGGTACCCCGCGCACTTAAAAGAAGGACGCTTCAAAAACATCATTGAAACCGCACCTGACTGGAATATTTCGCGCAACCGGTTCTGGGCGACCTCAATGCCCGTCTGGAAATGCAGCAAATGCAACTCGATGAAAATCATTGGAAGTATCAAAGAATTACAGGAACATGCAGTTGAGAAAGTTCCTGCTAACGTTGACCTACACAAGCACGTTGTTGATGAAATCCATCTCAAATGTGCTTGCAAGGGAACGATGAACCGCATCTCTGAAGTGTTCGACTGCTGGCTCGAATCCGGAGGAATGCCGTACGCCGCAGTCCACTATCCATTTGAGAACAAAAAAGAATTCGAAAAAACTTTTCCTGCAGACTTCATCAGCGAATACATCGGACAAGTTCGTACGTGGTTTTACTACACGCACGCACTCGGAGTTTTACTCTTTGACAAAGCGCCGTTTAAAAATGTGGTTGTCACCGGAAACATTCTCGCAGAAGATGGCTCAAAAATGTCCAAGTCAAAAAAGAACTTCCCAGACCCAGCACTCATCTTTGACAAATATGGCGCGGACAGTTTGCGATTCTACCTGATGAACACACTTTTAATGCGCGCCCAAGATTTAAATTTCAACGAGCAAATCCTAAAGGAAACACACAGAAAAGTCATCACTCTCCTGGTAAACGTAAAACAATTCTACGCACTCTTCGCAGAAAACAACAAAGTCCTTAACGATGATAATTCACCGCACATCCTGGACCGCTGGATGGTCAGTAAAACCCGCCAACTCATCAAAGAAGTCACGCACTCGCTTGATGATTACGACACCGCGCGCGCTTGCAACGAAATCACACTCTTCATTTCAGACCTCTCAACCTGGTACGTGCGCAGAAGCAGAGACCGGTTCAAAAGCAGCGATTTGACTGAAAAAAAACAGGCAGTACACACGCTAGCGTTTGCGCTCCACACGCTTTCAAAACTCATGGCGCCCATCACGCCATTCATCGCTGAAGAAATTCATTTAATGCTCCGAGAAGCAAACCCAACACTTTCTGAATCTGTTCACTTGGAACTCTGGCCTCAACACAAAGAAAAACCTGACCCTGCGCTTTCGAAAAACATGGAACTTGTTCGCAAGATTGTCTCACTCGCTCTTGAAAAACGAGACGAAGCAAAAATACCAGTTCGCCAGGCACTCGCCCAACTCACCATTAGCGGAACCACACTAAAAGAAACAGACAAAGAACTGCTTGAAATTGTGCAAGATGAACTCAACGTCAAAACAGTAAAGCTTGCCAAAGGAAAAGAGCTCGCCATTTCACTCGACACCAAACTCACCCCTGAACTCATCCAAGAAGGAACCGCGCGCGAATTGATTCGCAAAATAAACGATTATCGTAAGGAGTTAAAGCTCATCATTAAGGACAAAATCAAACTCTCAATTCACACAAACGACAAAGAAGTCCTGCAAACTATCAAAAAGTTTGAAAATGTGATTAAGACTTCTGTCCATGCTGAAAAGATTGTAATCACTTCAACAAAACAAGCAAAAGAATTCAAAATACGCGAAGTTGGTTGCACGATAAGCATCACGAAAGTTTAATGCGACTCTCGCGAAGAACAGGTAAACATATTCTTGAATTCTCAAACTAACTTTAAAAGAAGTTAAGAAAAAAAAATTAAGAAAAATCAGCCCATGTCCCAATAAATGTACGCGACTCCACCAAACGGCACATTATCCTTGGCCATCTGGAATTTCATGTCCACTTGTGTGCCTGTCGGAACAGTTGGACGAGGCGTCGCCACTAACAACGACCGCGTTTCACCAGTCGCGACAGTCCCTGCCACTTGTGCGGCACCAGTCCAAAGCACTGCACCTGTCGCGTGGTTTGTCATAACAGCAACCAAGGTATACTGCGGAGCACTCCACTCTAGGCTACCAACATTCTTAGCCGCCAATGCAGAAGTAAGTGATGAAAAAGTGGAAGGCCACGTCAAGGTGGACATGTGATCAGGCGTCAACTGTGCATCCAGTGTTGCTCCGCCTGCGCCAACAGGTCCTGCTGCGCCAACAGGTCCTGCTACAGTTGAAACCAAAACATAGTAGCCAGTTGGTGTATTTGTTGTACCTTGCGGGAACTGATTTGTACTTAGAACACCGTCCGGAGCAAGCACGCAATCACGATAATTCGTTCCGCTCACATAACAGAACACTCTCAATTCCTTTTTCACATAACCAGGAACGTCTGGTGAGGATGCGCCACCTATAATGAATGGTGTTTTAATTTGATCTCTATTTATCCAGTTATAGTTGTTCTGATAACCAGCAGGAAGCGGCGGTCCATTCGGCGTACCTGTAGGAGCAGTAACGCAGTCACGGTAGTTGGTGGCCTCAGTATAACACATAAAGTCAAACGACTTATCTTCCCAACCTGTAGGCGCAACACCTGTTGCAAACTGTCCAACAGTGCCCACATTCTGCCAGGTATTCAAACCACCAAAAGTAAGCGCGGTACCGACAGGAACAGTAATGCAATCACGATAATTACCGCTGTCATCAAAACAATAAAGACGCATCTCAGTTGATAACAAATTCTGAGCCACAGGACACTCATCTGCTGATCCATTGCAATCTTCGTCCACCGTATTACCGCAAACTTCTGTTGAAGGAGCGCCTGCAGTTACTGAACACGCACCCCAGTTCGCATCAAGTACGCCATTGGTACAGGCTTTTACTTGTGCGCCCGTGCGAGCACAAGCACCAACACCAACAGAACACGTCTGAGACTGAGGAATACAAGTGGTTGCAGAGGTAATAGCTACGCTTTTGACCATCCATTTCCCACCATTACAATCAAAACTATTCGTAGTTCCTGCAATCTTGTTACATGCGTAAAACGCAAACGTCCCACGAGGAGTAGTTCCAGCATCAGAACGCAAAAACACATTCACACCAGAAACACTCGCAGTTCTTGTACCACTCGCATCAATCCAACGCGAAGTGGGCAAAACAGTATTGCCTGTCAACCTCAAAGTAACATCAGAGGCAGACTTAGCCAAAACCCAACCAGCACCAGTATAATACCACACATCAGGCCAAACAAAATCCCAACCCGAAACAGAAAAACCAACAGTATCCGTTGGAGCAACAATCGCTTTATCAAACACAACCCTCAACGGACACGAAAAAACAGTACTCGAAGACAAACTCGTAGGACAATCAGCAGCTTGCGCAAACACAACCACGCTCAACACACCGACAATCAACAACGCAATCAGCAACTTTTTCATACTACACCTCTTGTTTTTCTGTAGACTTCATACTTTTGTTCATCTTACATCTTATGGCGGCGTACCGCTTGGAGGACTTGGGCTTCCCCCTGAACTTCCTGAACCAGTTCCTTCAGGACTACCACCCGGACCTGTTGGGTCAGGAGGAACACCACCAGTTCCTTCAGGACTACCACCCGGACCTGTTGGGTCAGGAGGAGTCCCAGTTCCGCCAGTTGTTGCCGTAGCAACACCAACAGTTGTTAACATCCAAGAACCACGACCGCTGTCGGATTCAAGACGACCATCAGTACCGATGACCACTTTCTTACCATCCGCGCCATTACAGTTATATTCCCTTGCGCCACTAGCACGCAAGCTTCCTTGGTTACACGCAAAAATAAGGACTACGTTTAACTCTTCTGCGCTTCTTTGAAGCTGTGTTTGCGTAGCTATAAATGACGGAGTGTTTAGCGAACTAACTCCGGTAAAAAACACTGTTCCCTGGCTCGCATCAATCCAGTTTGGAGCAGTACGCACATTCCCTTGTGCATCTTTGAAATTGAACTTTCTCCAAGCTTGCGCAGGGTTGATGGTACTTCCCGAAGAATCTATTGCCAGTTCAGCAAGAATATACGGCACATTGCTAACATACCCTTCCGGCCAGACTATATCAAACCCGGAAACAAGCACTCCAAAATCAGAAGCGCCTTCAACAAGCTTTCCTTGCGAGTCAAAACTGCCCTGCAAGAGTATACCTTGAGGACGTGATGCCCAGGCAAGGTTATTCGTTTTCGCCCAAGAGGGAACCGTTTGCTGTGACGAGGTTGAAACAGTAGAAACCGCGCTGCCATAAAATCCACGCTGCGAAGCAGGAAGCTGCGGAGTGCACCCCACTACCACTGCAACAATCAATAAAGCAAGTAACCATCTCATGTTCGCAACCTCTTTTTGTTTCATCATAATCATCTTGTTTATTAACTTTTCTTTAACGCTTCTTTTCGGCAGTGCTGATTGCCTCATCGATCTCTTTCTTACTCCAACCCGCGCTCGCAAGGCGCTTACGGATTTCATCCTCATCATGACCCGTACGCAACCCTTCCTCGGCGTACTGCTTAATCGTATGAGGAACTGATTTCCAGCGGCGAATACCATAAATTATTGCAAGCAGGATAACAAGCACTCCTGCCCCTATCGCAATCTGTTTCACTGGCCAATTCGAAACAGGTTCAGGCTCTAAAATAACAAGCTTCTGATTCACTTCTTCGTAAACTGGCTCAACAACTGGTTCAGGCAATAAAACTGGCGCTGGCCGTGGAGCAGGCTGCACAGACGGAACTGGACGAGGAGCTGGAGCTGGCGTCGCCGGACGAGGAACAGGAGCTGTTCCCGGTATGCTCGCCTTAATAATCACGGCACCACGGTCAAACGAGATAATCTCAATCAAGACTTCAGGAGTTGCATCGGTGTTCAAGCTGAACAACTGGTGCGACTCCTTATTCAAGTCATAGAACTTGCCACGGAGCACCCAGTTGCTGTTCTGGTTCACCACATCTATTTTTCGAAGGAGGAGCAATAACGGATAACGCGTTGGGCCATTACTAAATTGAATCGACCTGCCCAGCGGAATTGACTTAACAACGGGAGAGCTTGACAACGCTATTCTGATAAGACCACTGCTGCTTCCGCCACCACCACCGCCGCCGCCACTGCCGCCTCCTCCACTTTGCGCTTGCGTTGCTGTAGAACCAGAACCTGAACCAGAACCAGTGCCTCCAGATCCTGAACCGCCTGTTGCCATCGGCGTGGTGCTAAATGGAGCAACCGGAGGCTGCACTGTGAAACTGAGACTGCTGCCTCCACCACCACCCGAAGATAACGCAAGTGAACTAAATGGAGCTGTAGGAGGAGAGACAGTGAACGCCCCGACAGAGAATACTGTCAGGAGAAGAACGATGAACACCACACTCTTTTTCATTGAAGTTTGTGACAACAACAATAAGTATAAAAACTTTTTCTATTCATTCGAGAGAAAAAAAAAATGTTACACCCACTCACTTTTTGCTTTCTGTTCTGTCAAGAACCACGGGCCAGAGTAAGCAGATTCTGTACGAAGGACTGATGTTTGAAATCAAACCACAACCTTTTTAACATTTGCCCGCATTGATAAAAACATGCATAAGATACTCTTCACCATTATCATCGCGCTCCTTGCACTCCCATTCGCACTCGCACAAATTCCTTGGGAAGTAAGCGACCAGCGCTGTCACAACAAAGTCCTTGACCAATTCGAACTCTGCGAGCGGTACGCGAACGAAACACGATGCGACGCCCTCGGAGAAATCCTGGAAGTAGATACCGCCTGCGACACCGCTCATTGCACCTGCTTACCCCGGGTAAACAAAGCATTCTGCGGCAACAACCAGCGCGAAGGAATTGAAGTGTGCGATGGAACAGGAGATGACAAGTGCGCAGAATACGGACAGCGCGTCAACATGACCTTGGTCTGCAACCCAAAAACGTGCGGGTGCTCGATCAACGAAAAACTCCCAGCCGATTATAACCCTGTCGCAATTGAAACACTTGCAAACTCAACTCAAAAAATCACGGTGTGCGGCGATAAGAAAGTTGAACGCGATGAAGACTGCGACCCGCCAAACACGCTCTGCACGACCTACCGCAAAGAAGCAGGAGTCTGCACGCAAAAATGCAAATGCCTCCCCCCAGACATGCTGGATAAGGAAGATGAAATCACTGCTCCCTTCAATGTTTCAACAACAAATGAAACAAACACGACGTTGACAAACACCAGCGAGCTCCTTACCCCTCCTGAATCTGAAAACAACACCACACAAGAACTTTCTGAAGAACCACCAGAACAAGGATTCTTCGCACGATTCATCTCATGGCTCGCCGGACTCTTCAGTTAATCCTCGCACTCTCTGCAATTCTGGTTCTTCTTTCCTGCACTGCACCCGTCCAACAGCCAACTACCACACAGCAAACATCGGAAACTGCAACAACTCCTCAAGTAACTCTTAATGCTCCAGAAGAACCTGCAACGCGCACAGTCAACCAAGTTGGAAACACCGCAACGTATGGTTTGAGCGATGACAACCGCGTCCTTTCCATCGAAAAGCCCGATACGACTTGGAAGTTTACATACTCTGAGGGTAGACTCATCTCGATTACCGGACCAAAAAACATCACGTTTTCATACAATGAGAGCAAACTGCACAACATCACCGCTGATGGAAAGATGTTTATGTTACACTATAACCAGCAGGGCAAACTCCTTGAAGCAAAAGGAGGACGCGAAACACTTTACTTTGATTACGACTCACTTGACTTTCTTCGAGCAGTCAAACGAGGAGTTGCGGGAAAAACCAGCATAGATTACGACAAACAAGGCCGGATAAAATATCTAACCCGCGGCACAATCACGACCAACGTCTATTTCACCAACCGCTCGCTCGTCAATAATTTTGATGCGGACGACACCAAACTCATCCTTTCCTACTGGAGAGATGACAAACTCGCATCACTGGCAGGAAAAACCTTCGGACAAGGGCTCACGGTAAGTTATGGGCCAAATTATCCACCCACCGAAGCAAAAATCGTTCATGGTGTCGATACCTCAGTGTTCGACGCAAGCTACAAAGAAGCGCTGTATACTGTCGTGGACCGCTACCTCTATTGCAACTACCTAAGCCGCTACCAAGACCTCCTGTTCGATGGAGTCAGCTACACGTTTTTCACGACTTACTTTAGCAACAATCCTGCAGACTATCTTGCGATGCAATATTCCTGTGCCCCATTCACTGCGCAGAATTCCACTCGTTAAACCAGTAAGTGGTGGAATCCTGCTGAGTCAAAACCCACTCGTGAGTTTTGACAATAGCAAAGGTTTAATAGCTGCAATGATTCATAAAAAACGAGAGGTTACCCATGACAGCAAGCGATGATATTGATTGCCCAAAGTGCAAAAGCCCGATGCAAAAACAGTTCGCCACCATCAGCGGAAACGCAAAATACCTGAACTGGCAATGCGAAGTCTGCAGTTACAAGGAAATGAAATGCATCGGCATTCTCAAATAAAGTAAATGTACGAACCCCAAGAAGACAGCTTTCTTTTGCAAGATTTTGTAAAAAAGCGTGCCAATGGAACTGTGCTCGACATGGGCACCGGAACAGGAATCCAAGCGCTCACCGCAGCACGAGTTTCCCGCGTGAAAAAAGTAATTGCCGTTGATGTTGATTCACACGCTATTTCTTTCGCCAAGAACAACAACAAACATTGCAAGATAAAATACCTCGAGAGTGATTTATTCTCGCGAATTGGAAACCAAAAATTTGACACGATTATTTTCAACCCTCCCTACTTACCAAAAGAAGGCAAAACGCAGCACCTAGAACTTGAAGGAGGCAAAGAAGGACACGAAGTAATCGCGCGATTCCTTGCAGACGCGCGTAAACACCTTGCACCTAAAGGAAACATCTTGCTCGTCTGCTCAAGCCTCACACCACACCTGCAAGAAATGTTTGAAAACAACCTATTCACTGCGCGGGAACTGGGAAAGAAACACGTATTCTTTGAAAACATTCTTGTCTATTCACTTGCAGCAGACCCGCGCGTGATTGAACTTGAGGGGAAAAAAGTGCGTGGACTCACGTACTTTGCCCACGGAAAACGCGGAGTTATTTTTACTGGAACATACCGCGGCAAAAAAGTGGCGGTCAAAATGGTCCGGCAGAAAAGCCAATCACCTGGAACCATCGCTCTGGAAGCATGTGCACTCATTGAAGTAAACCGCAACAATATTGGACCACACTATTTATTACACACCAAGCACGCACTTGTCTACGAATTTGTCAGAGGAAAACATCTTGAAGATGTGATGAATTCACCTAACATCAAACACCTCTGCAAAAAAGTGTTTGAACAGTGCAGAAAACTGGATTTGCTGCACATCAACAAACAAGAGATGACGCGGCCGCTCAAACACGTTCTTGTGAATCGGAACAAGGTCACACTCATCGATTTTGAGCGAGCACGGAAAACTGAGAAACCGCATAACGTCACACAGTTCTGCCAATTCGTCGGCAACCATGTCATGCGCGAACAAAAAAAGGACTGGATATTGCTTGCGCAGGAATACGCGCGCTTGCGAAATCAAAAAGTTTTTAAGAAAATACTGCGTACACTTTCTTAATGGTCACTTCATTCGCCGCAAAAGTCTACGAGCGCTGTTCACAAATACCGAAAGGAAAAGTCTCTACGTATGGTGCAATAGCACGCGCGCTCGACTCAAGCCCGCGGGCGGTCGGACAAGCGCTGCGCTGTAATCCTTTTGCTCCAAACGTGCCATGCCATCGCGTTGTTTCCTCTGATGGACGAATCGGAGGATTCATGGGGGGGACCAGTGGCAAGGAGATTGAGAGGAAGATAGGACTGCTCCGGAAGGAAAATGTTATTGTGGAGCAAGGCTCAATTGTTGAATTCAATAAAATTCTCCATTTGTTTTCTTGAGCACGGAAATTTAATTAAAGGATTTGACTATTTCACAGCACATGGAAAACACACTCGGAATGTATCTTTTTCCTCGCATTCTAGGCCAACTGGAACTTGTCGCATTAGGAATACACCTTTCAAGAGAAATTAACGCCTGCTTTGAATATTCCCTTGTCAACAGCGCATCAATCAAAACAGAGGCTCAAGGAGTAACGCGGCAAACAACAACTTACGGCCCTTTACGCGGCAGCATCAGTTTCCCTTCAGGAGAACGAATCGACATTGAAGGAATCCACACTAGCAACGAATTCCGGATTGAAGGACTCCGCTCATCATACGGGACATGTTCACTTGAAGGCATGCGACCGTCCTTACGCGAAGCGCTTGAACAGATAGGAACTGCAATCAAAACATATTTTTAATAGATTGTCTTTAGAAGATAAATTATTATAAATCTCTTGACACCCTTGCGCATCATGCCAACACAAGACGACTTAACCGCAAAGCTCACAATCACTTTTCCTGAACGTATAAACGCCGAAAGAGCGGCTGAACTGTTCTCCTATGTCGCCGCGAAAATCCCTGCTCGAGTAGCATACACCTCTAAACACAGAGGTGATAGTGTCTTCCATGGACTGGAAGCAAAAGGTGAAACGAGCCCAGTCACTGTTCAAATCACCGCAGATGTATTCAGCATCAATGGAGTAATTAGCAGTTATGACCAGGGATCAGTTCAATTCTCAACTGTGGACAAACTAAAAGCCCTTTGTGACAATGCAGTTGGCACAATCAGGTTCACCCGACCGCCTGCAACACGCTGGGAAGAAATTCCACAATACGAACGAGAACTCATTGATAAAACACGGGAAGCAGTGAAGGGATACTTTGCTGCAAAAATTAGTCAAGAAAAATGAACAACTGACCTCTCTTCTTTAAGACCGATAACTTTTTAAGCATGGCACTCCCTTCCCCACGCTCATGCGCGGAGAAACAAGCAACGCACTGGAAAACCGAATAGAAATTCCATTCCAACGACGACTTACTTGGGATGAAGTCTTAGTTGCACTCGCTCACCTGAGCACCACAACATTAACAGAAGTAAACTACACGCGGAGTGTACTTGAGCTTGGCACCATCAGACCATCACCCGACAAAAAAGCAGAACCCGGCTATCTGAGCAATAATACGGACATCAGCGGAAGCATTTATCCCTTTGGTTAAAGTCATATCGTGGTCAATTTCACTTCTGATAATGAAAGTTTTATGAACCCCACCAACTTCGATGGAAAAATAGGCGGACTCGCCATTTATCTCGCTGAACGTAGCCACGGCCAGGACGCAAATACTCTTTTACAGAATGTAGAATCTGCACTCCGGGCATACAAACCAAAACCAGCAGAACATCCACGCGCATGATTCCTGTTATTGTGATTTAGGATTAGGATATGCCGCGGCGATTTCCCTGTAATGTCTCAGCAGATCTGCAACTGGAGCAGTTTCTTTTAACGATGTACTTAATGGAAGTTTGTTAACACATCCTTCAACTCCTTCTGCAAGTTTATGAGCATACTCTTCATCTGCAATCCCCTCGAGCTTCCTGAATACTGTTGCAACAGCGTGATTCACACGACCCCTCAGTTTTGCCATATCCGCATATCTGAGATGCTCGTATCCTAAAAGAATCATGCATCTCGTTGTATCGCGCAATCCTGTAACTGCATCCCTGCGAGGAGTAGAAAGCGCACGATACAAATCTAACTCTAAACTTTTTACCATCACGCAACCCTCCGTCCCGGACGGCTTGGCTCAAGCGATTTGCCCTTTGCCTCGTAACCGGCCACTATTTTTTCTATTGCAGAAATTTTTCGCAGTTTCCCGTCCAGCATAGCGTCATCGATACCTGTCGCAATAGTGTAGAAAAATTGAGTACCACGGAATACGCGCGCACGGCACATTATTTCTCCTGCCTGCTCGGCAAGAACACGCTCACATGAATCGTCAACAATAAAGCCGTGCTGCACATACCCTTCCTTCAACTGAGCACACAAATAGTTAGGTGTATAGCGCATCTTTATCGCTTCTTCTTTTTCTGCTTCTTGAGCTCTTTATCCAACTCAAGCTTCTCAAGCAGTTCTTTGTAGCGATTACGGATGGTAACTTCAGTCACACCTGCAACATCGGCAACTTCACGCTGGGTGCGCTTCTCGCCATGCATCAACGCAGCGACATACAACGCTGCAGCAGCAATACCTGTTGGTCCACGACCTGAAGTGAGCTCTGCATGCTGCGCCTCTTCAAGAATCTCAACCGCCTTACTCTGCGTCTCCGCAGCAAGTTTCAAACTTGAGGCAAACCTTGCGATGTAATCAGCAGGATTGCTTGGCAAAATGGTGATGCCTAGTTCTCTTGTGACAAAACGATAGGTCCTTCCGATTTCTTTCTTTTCAATGCTGGACGCTTCAGAAAGTTCATCAAGTGTTCTTGGAACTTCATGGCGACGGCACGCTGCGTACAACGCTCCTGCAACAACTGATTCCATAGAACGGCCACGGACAAGCCCACGCTGGACTGCCTGCGTGTAAATCATCGCTGCCTCTTCCTCAACCATCTTAGGCAATTTAAGGAATGAAGAAACACGCTTTAGCTCAGCAAGAGCAAGCTTTAAGTTGCGCTCGATCGCAGTGCTAATACGATACTGCCACTTTCGCAAACGGAAAAATTTGTTACGGTCCTTAGAACCAAGCTGGAACAAGTCAGACTTCTGACCAACTTCAGTACCCAACCCTTGATCGAACTGAGTATACGTCATGGGGGCACCAGTTCGCCTGCGAGACTCATCACCATCTCCGCCATCGCCTTCAAATTCGCGCCATTCCTGACTGAACTCGACCATCTTGTCCTCAACAACAAGACCACAATCACGACAGATGATTTCTCCTTTCTCGCGGTTCACGAACAAATGAACACTGCCACATTCCGTACATTTCTTGACGTAATATTGACTCATAGCCCACCACCATCCCCATCACGGAGAAGTATCGACAAGGTTATTTTCCTTATCGTTATATTTATATAGTCTTACAAGAACTAGTATTTAAAGCTTTCGGCACTTTTAGAGGAGATGGGCTTACTATAACACTTTCTGTTACGGAAATATCGACGATTAAACCGCCGAAGCGCACTTGCCGGGCCTGATTAAAATCGAGGGATTTGCAACAGTGCTGTGGGAAGGTCCCTGGCACTCAGAAAAGCACGATTCAACCCGTGAAAATTCATTTGCACCTTTTAAGACCTGCGCGGTAACTTCAAAGAGCTTTCCAGCTTGTGTTGAGCAACAACAGCTTTCCGGAATCCGCTGGATGACTTTATCGACCCGGGGACTCTGCATAAACGCTCTCCCTGTGCTGACTTGATACACATAATAGAGTCCGATGAGTCCTATCACGAGCACTAGTAAGATCATAGCATTGCCCACTATATGCGGTTTATGGTACGCTGTTTTTTTAGCCATTTAGATCACGATCTTTTTCACGCACGGATGCGATTCAATATCGACAATTATAAATCCGGACTTTACGCTCGCTTGAGTTCGTTTATCTTCAAAACATTTGCCATTTCCCGGAGGGACATCGACCATTAATTGCGAGCCCATCTGTGGCCGCTCAAGATAATTACAACACCCATTTGTAGCACGCGCGTTCATCAATTCTCCCGACGGTTGCTGCGCGGTAAGCGCCTCTCTGCGCATCCAGGTTTCTCCGAGCGCGCGAGCACCTTCAACAGTACGCCCATACGTACTCTGGGTTTTCCACAAGTATCCGAAGATACCGATGGCGACAAGTACCGCTACCGCAAACCAGATGTACGCGTATCTTTTCTTCATACGTGTTCACACAAGCCGTCTTGCGCGAACACACGTGTATCCCCGCGAGAACTACAAGCTACCCGACAATTATCGGCAAATGTCTGCACCTGTGACCTTACAAACACTTGCCCATCATCAGTAAGCCTGTGGCAGCAGCACGCAACATAGTTCGCGTTCACTGCCGCACCTGTGCTTCCTCCGTTGACAACAAGATACGCTGCTGCTGAAATAGCAACAATCATCAAAATTCCAATAATCGCGTGATTTTCCGTCATACGCGCTATCAATCACTATTTGTTTAAAAGGTGTTTGACTGTACTGTACGACCTGAGCATTATTAAAGAGCAAAGAAACACTCAAGCATATGCGCATCTATCTTATCGCGGTCGGAAAGCCAACGCAGGAATACAGTGCACTCATCCGCGAGTATGAACAGCGGCTTCCCAAATACTGCACGTTTGAAGCGCGTGAAGTCAAGGATGACAAAGAACTCTTGAAAGTAAACATGAAAGGAACTGTGGTTGCGCTTGACCGCAACGGAAAACAGATGACTTCCGAAGGACTCGCGGAGTGGATGTCAAAACAACAAGACGTAACGTTTGTGATTGGAGGACCGGAAGGACTACCGTCCATCAGAACAGACTTGAAAATTTCTTTTTCGCCCCTGACATTCCCGCATCAGCTAGCACGGCTCATGATAACAGAACAAATCTACCGCGCGTTCACCATCTTGAAAAAAGAAAAATATCACAAGTGAATAATTCTAAAAAGTTTAGAAAGAATATTACTCTCCCGCAGAATCTTCATTCCCATAATTTGAAGGAAGATTGGTTGGACTGCCACCAGAACTGTAATACTTCGGACCGAAATCACGCTGCGCATCAACATTCCCCGGAGTGCTTGAACCGTTTGACATCAGCGCCTTTGTCTTTTCTTTCAGCGCATCCTTTCCTGTACCGCTCACTTGAACTGGAGGATAGAACGTGCCGCTTTTTGCACCAGTTCTTATCGGCGTGATTGCAGTTGTCCCTTGCGATTTAAGTTCGCCAAGGATTTCAGCCGCACTCTTCGCCTCAAAAGCAGGCTGTGAATCTGGTGCAGTGACTGCGCCAGTCACACCGCTTGCAGGCGGAACCGCCACTCTTTTCCCAGTAGTCTTTGAACCACAGGCAACAAAAACCAATGCGAGCAATACAAGCCCAAACACAACTTTTTTCATACTTTATTTAGAAGACTAAAAGTATTTAAAGATTTGTATTGCTCTCAATAAGAATGACCACAGAACTCAACCCATTTATTGCACAAATCTTCGCAAACCTCGGCTATACTGCTGCTGCGAAAATGGCAAAAAATATACCTGATTCTGTCTATGAAGGATTTCTCGCCTACCGCGAATTTCCGCGAGACACCAAACCAAGCCCAACATATTTTACCATCTGGATACAGCGGCAACGCGACAGAGGCCTCCTCAAACGAATTTTTGAAAAAGGACCACGAGAAATCAAAACCTGCGCAGAAATGTCTCGCCAAAAACTTGAAACACACCTCCGCGGCTATTTTTGCGACCTAACTCAGTTATAGATTCACAACTCAGAAGTTGGTTTATTGAAGGGAAGTTGGACATGGGTAAACTCATAATGTCCAATATTGATGTGACCTTTGTCTGGATCCAGTATGTGATCTATTACCGTATATCTTATATAGGGCCAATGACCGCCAACGTGAATTGTTCTTCCTTTTTGCACTGCTGATTCGCATATTTCTTTCGGTCTATTTGAAACAAGGTCATCAAAACTTTCCACTTGGGCAAGATAATCAAGCCCTCTCTGAACTTCAGCAAAATGAGCACTTGGAACATCAACATCTATTTTATAGTCTGTCCTCGTAGGACCTTTTATTGCATCAGCCATATATTTCTTGAATGAGTAAGGTATATAAATTTATCTTTGGAAAAATTATTAGAGAAGATGACATGCCTTTCTGATGTGCCTGGTTATAAGCGTGCTTGAGCTAATTTTCCTCAATGCGAAGCACGATATGTTTCTTATCAGGAACAGAAACAAACTTGAAATAGTGATAACTATGCGATGCAGAACTTGCATGCTCCCACTTGACGCATACGATATCGAAGAAGGTCAGTGTGCAAATTGCGGTCGGCAGATTGGTGTGTTGTAGTTGAAAGGGGGTGCAAGAGGAAAGGGTTCCATTTTGATAGTTTATTTTTTTGAGGCATCGCGTACGTTTCGAGGGGGGGCGACGGGTCAAAAGTTCTTTGTGAAGAGTAGAAGTGAGTTTTTGGCGAAGTGTGTACGTGTTTCCGTTTGCTGCGTATCCGTTCCACCCGCGTAGTATTTCAATAATTTGCGATGCGTCAATATTTTCTTGTTCATATGCATCAAGAAGACCGAGCAATTTAGCTTTGATTTTTCTAAAATTTCTTGGACGGACAATTTTATAGTGAAAGAATATGCGAAAACCGAGAAAGCTCACTCCTTCACTCAAAGGAGTTATTTTGCATTTGTTGGGATGGAGTGTGAGCTTTAATTTTTTTAGGAATGTTTGAATCTGTTGCCGGTATTCTTGGAGTTGTACTTTTGACTGGCGCAGTATAATAAAATCGTCAACGTAGCGGATATAATATTTCGCTTTAAGTACGTGCTTGACAAATTGGTCGAGTTCGTTTAAGTAAATGTTTGCGAAAAACTGGCTTGTCCAATTTCCAAGAGGCATCCCTTTTCCAAGCGTTCCTGAATTGTAGTTATCAAGAACTTTTTGAACAAGCCAAATGAGTTCTTTATCTTTGATTTTCTTTTCAATAAGTTCAAGCAAGATGATGTGGTCCACTGTGTCAAAATAGTGTTGTATGTCTGCTTTCAGGGCAAAACCTTCAATTGCATTATTGTTCTCTGCATTGAGAACTAGTTTTCCGTTTTTTGAAACTTTGCACATGAATTTTTTCAACCGGTCAAGTGCGGGAAGTGTTCCTTTGCCTTTTTGACTTGCGTAGCTGTCATGGATAAATCGTGGTTGAAAGATTGGTTGTAACGCGTTAACAATTGCATGATGAATAATTCGGTCTCGAAATTCGCTAACGCAGATAAGGCGAGTTTTTGGGTCACGAAGGATGAATTTTCTGAGTGGTTGTGGTGTGTATATTTTATCGCGTAACTCTTTGAGCAAGGCAAGTAAGTGAAGTTGCCAGTGTTTTTCAAATTCTTGGATACGTGGGTTGTTGGATTTGTGTTTGCGTGCTTTCCAGTAGGAGTCTTCGAGGTTTTTCCAAGTACATATTTCTTTGAATAACTGGCTGTGTCGTTTCATGAAAAAGACCCTGCAGGGTTGGAGCTGGCCATTCACGAGCCGGCCTATTGTTGTTGATGTTGTCGTTGGCGTTGATGTTGAAGTTGTTGTTGACGTTGTTGCAGCCGAGCACCAACACCCGCTCGAGTAGCCCTACCGTCCTTCAATTTCCACTGCCCTTTCAAGACTTTCGCGTGTTGAGCTACTTGTTGTTAGGGCTGTATTTCATGACAATGCTTTTTTTGCAAGGCTCTTGTCTTGATGGTAGGACGTGTGGTCGCCTCCCTTTTTGGCTTTGGGCGCATTGGGTTGCGCTATTCAGCTACTGCAGGGAGAAGTTGGAGGCAGTTGCTGGTGTTTATTACTGTTTTGACTATACTGCCCCACCACATTATTTGTTATCACTTTGCAATGGTTAAATAACCGAAAGGTTTATAAATGGGGTGAAACAGGTAGTATTCTCAAGGGGGTTATGTATACGATGCAAGTTTACACTATAACAAAACGCATTTCAAAGCACGGGAGTCAGGCAGTGATAACTATTCCAAAACTTCTCGAGAAAGACTTGAAGCCAGGCACGATTGCCGAAGTTAAAATTACAGTTATTAAGGAGACGCAAGCATGACTTTGTCAAAAGAAACAAAAGAGTATGTTGCAGGAATAGCGCTTCCTCATTTTGTAAACACGCGTCCAGTTGCAACTATTTCAGGAATGCCCATTGACGCGACCAAAGCGCTTACTGCAAACATTCTTGCCGGCGGAAACACGCTCCTAGCAGGAAATGCAGGAATTGGAAAAACACAATTCATGTGGGACGTCATCCAAACAATGGTTGGAGAAGAAAACTCGTTACAAATTCGCGAAGAACTTCACCGAGGAGACATCAAAGGACTTTTCCGATACTTAGACAAAAGCGCGTACGACGCAAGCGGAAGAAGCGATGACGCAGTCAAGTCAAAAAACATCGACCGCGTCCTTTTTGGTATTGAAGAAATCACGCGAAGCGGTCCATTGCAAAACAGCCTTTTCGCAATTGCAGATGGGGAAATTTATGATGACGCAACAGGGCGCTTTTACCGTCTTGGTAAGCCAGTTGGTGAATCAGGAAAGTATCACATCTGTGTTGCAACAGGAAACATTGGAAATGGTGACTTTGCCTTTGCAGGACAGGTTGATGATGCGCTTGCGACTCGTTTCCACTTATTCCTTGATATTGACGATTGCCCAAGAACAATAAGTGACGATACTGCTATTTATAATCAAAAGCGTGGTCCACGCGTTGCGTTTGGAAAATCGCTGTCTTCAGAGGAGCAGCAAAGCCGTTTAGTTCTCCTGCTTAAAGCGCACCAGGAAATTGCAGGTCTGCGCTCAGAACCAGACATGCTTGAAGATGCAATACTCAAATATTTCAGCTTTGGTCTTGACCATTGCCAGACAAATAAGGGTGGCGAGTACGCACTTGTTCAGCATAGCAAGCGTGCGATGAAGCACGCGTGGCCTGCAATGTGTAAAACCTGTCCTTCGTATGAGAAGCTGAAGTTTTCTTGTGGTGCTGTGCGTCCGGCAGAGCCACGACACGTGAATAGTTGGCTTCGCTTGAGAAACGCACTTGAAGCAACTGCGGAAAGTGCAGGAGCAACTGTTAATTCAGAAGATAGGATTCCTAATCTGCTTGAAACAATCAAACTGGCAGCTCCTTATACAATGAAGTGGAACTCTGATTTGATTAAAAGTGACGCGTGCATGCAGAACCCAGGAAATGCTGCTCGAGGAATGGTAAAAACCTTTGCTGATGAATGGGCAGGCTTACGTGATGATTTTGTACTTGAATCTGCACTAGCAGCACAAGGAAAACTGTACAATATGGATGAGCGTACAAAACTTGGTCTTGGACCAGTAACTGCAAGGACAAAGCTTTTACCCATGATTGACGGAAGTGAAAAACGTAAGATTTTCGGCTACTTCCGTGAAGTCCTTGACGACTACAACAGAAAACAAGGTACACAATGAGAGACTTATTCATCGGTGGAAAAAGACCTGAAGACATTATTAAGAAACGTTTAGAAGAGTTAGCAAGTCAAGCAAGGCCACCTTTGCCTCCGAATGCTCCGTTGCCTCCTGCAAGATCCCCTCCAATTTTACCTCCTCCATCTCCGCCCGTTGGCGCGGGTTTTTACGTTCAGGACTTGCCTGACCGGTACGTTCTTGGGAATGTTCCTTACAAAGGTGAGTTGTGGAGTTTTGGTTGGGGAAAAGAATTGCTAGACAATGGCAAACCACACAAGCAAGATGATTGGCCTGCACTGACAACAAGAGAGTTCAAGCTTGCTTCAGGACCTATGTACTTTGCAAGTTTGCTTGCGCTTTACGACAATCGCAATAGTGCAGATCCAGGTCAGAAAGGCCTTGTGGAAAAAGTCAAAACAATGTTTAAGGATGATTTTGACCCTGCAAAGTCTTGGAAGATGACGAGCACAAGAATAAGATATGAGTCCGAGGATTCTGCTCAAAACCTTGTTAATCCTTATGCGGTTATACACGAGCACAGATATCCAACTGCAAATACGGTATACGGGAAATTTGTTGGTGCTAACGGTTACCTTGCTCCTGGTGTAGAAGACACTACCGAAGCACTCGTTGGCACGCGTGACATACCAAAACTTAACGAGATGGCTCAGTGGCTTACGGATAAGAAAACATATTTGTGGAGAGTAAGTAACAGAAATCCCACCGAGGTAGCAGAGCGGGTGTTGGTGCTCGGCTGCAGCAGCGTCTACTACTACTTCATCATCAGCGCCTACGGCAGCATCTACTACGATGGGCCGGCTCGTGGAGTGGTCGCTCGTCGCGCGCAAAAATCTCCATAGGAAACAAAGGTTGACAAATGATGATTTCACAACATGAAAGATTGGTGCGGGAAACAGGCAGACGGTTAAACCCGTCGTTGCCCGTCGAATACGAGGTTTTGCCTAAAGGAAGCACTATTCCTGTGAAAGCATGGACTGATTTGCGCACCGCGGTTGTGCAGATGGATGAGTCATGGAAACCCCAAGGTGATTTTCTTGCGCGCAAAGGAGAAAAAACGGGCATTGAAGCTGTGTGCCGTGATATTCCTGCGCACGAAGTTGCAGGTCATAACAATAGCGAGTTCACACAAGGCTGTCCGGGAAATGTTGACTTTCACGCAGTCATGAAGCATCAGGTCGCGAAAGCGTTGAAAGAAGCCGGAAAGAGCGGGCTTGATTATCTGACCAATGCGGTTCAGGATATTCATGCAAACACTATTGTTCGTGGAATTTCCGGACACTCAAATGCAGGATTAACACTCTTTTATGAAAAAAATTTAATTAACCCAAGCAGGTTCTTTGAAGCATTTGCCAAGCTTAACCTGGTAGCATGGGGCAATGCTGCGGACATAACACACTTGCGACCGTATTTCAAGAACGTAGCAGAAGTAAATGCTGCGTGGAAGAATGCAGCAAAAGAACTTGACTTGCGCCTTGGAGATTTAGGACACAATAGGAAAATTCTTACTGATAAATCAAAGTGGGAAAACCAAGCCTACATTATCGCAAAACATCTTGCCCCATTGCTTGATGACCATACTTGTGAGAACACATGCAGTCATGGAAATACTCCTGGTGAGTGCAACAATCCTTTTGATGAGGAGCTTCGCGAGCCAGTGGTTCAAAGACGTGTCGCAAAAGAGTTCTATGATGGAAAACGTGGAATTCCTGCGTTTATGAAAAAGACAGACGCGCTTTTGCGATTGTACGAGGCGCTTGGAGAAATGCCCGTAAGCGCACGTGCAGAAACGCAGAGTTTGGGAGTTCCTATTATTCCGTATCAGTGGAAGCCAACTGATGATTTGACCAAGGCAAGTCTTACCAAGTTTGGAATAGACGCAAGCGGAGGTCTTGTTTTACAAGAACCATCCGCGCGACTAGATATTCCTTTTCATTATACAAAACAGCAGGTTGACCATCCTGATTTGGTTGTTGCCGTGCTTGACCGAAGCCCAAGCATGCTTGAAGCGCTTGAAAGTGGAAACGATACAAAGTATGTTCCTTGGGGAGACAAAAGTAAATGGCACTACATGTTGTGGGGCTGGTTTGCAGTAACAAACGATTTAGTTAAGACGGGAAAAATTGCGTACGTCCGAAATAACGCACTTCTTTTTGCAACACAAACAAAAGAATCAGGAGTACACAGGGGAACACAGCTTGACGCACTTCGCAGATGGATTCTTGAACACCCTCCAAGCCAGACTGAAGGAACAAGTTTGGACATGGCAGTATTAAGAAATAACTGTGCAGGCACTCCCAAAGTTTTCATAACGATGAGCGATGGAGAAGTAAGCAATTGGAAAGATGTTAAAGCTGAATATTTACTCTTGACAAGTCCGCACTTGTACGCGCATGTCCAGATTGGACTAGCTTCAGAGATGAGCAAAGACTTACGTGCTGCAGGAAGAAATGTTTACAGTGTTCAAAAAGGCAAAGATATGGTTGCGCTCATGCGAGGAATTGTCGCAGAGGCATACCAATGAGCGAAATATTGATTGGTGGAAGGACTCCTGAAGAAATTATCAATAAACGTCTTGACGAATTGGCACGTTCACCGCTACCTCTGCCTGCGCCGGGCGCTGCTCCACCGCAAAAACAGAGAAGGGCTTCAAAAACGAGTGTGAGATCCTCTTCTGTAATTTCAAAATTTTCTATTGAAGAGTTGCCGGATCGTTATCGCTTGAATAACCTGCAGTACAAAGGTGACTTATGGACTGTTGATTGGAGCAAAGAATTGCTTCATGGTGGACACTCACACACGCAATCTGACTGGGCTAACAGAACAAGAACTGATGAGTTTAAGGTTGCTCCTGGACCAATTTACGGAGCAAGCATCATCTCAGTTTACGATCATAGAACAACTACTGACAAAAACCAAAAATCTTTGGTGAAAAAAGTAAAGAAAATGTTCAAAGATGACTTTGACCCTTCAAAGGATTACATGATGACCAGCACACATATTAGTTACAATCCTACGGCTCCTGATGCGATCACGCATTGGAAAGGTTATTCTTTTGGAGCTCAGGAAGACGCAGTTATAATTGGTCCTGGTGGTTATTTGAAAAAAGGTTTTGAAGATTCTCTTGAAGCGTTGATGGGAACGAACGATGTTGATGCATTTAGCGTGGCAGGAAAATGGCTCACGGGGAAAAAACCATATTTACATCGCCTGAACAGTAGACCAACAAATACAACGGAACGGGTGTTGGTGTTCGGCTGCTACGGCGTCAGCAACTACTTCGTCATCGACGCCGGCAGCTATATCAGCGACGTTAGGCCGGCTCGTGGAGTGGTCGCCCGTCGCGCGCAAAAAAATCCATAAGATATAACGATTTAACAACGGACTTTTCTTTACAGATGAATTCTATACATTTCATCGAAACGCTGCTCAAAGAGTAGAAAAAAAAGAAAAC
>Ga0209541_10005498_pt1 | contig 22066 bp, 27 predicted proteins | sample RifCSPlowO2_01_FD_184027 | JGI IMG/M metagenome (GOLD analysis project Ga0209541, IMG submission 184027) | Groundwater microbial communities from Rifle, Colorado - Rifle CSP2_plank lowO2_0.1 (SPAdes) (version 2) | ecosystem: Environmental > Aquatic > Deep subsurface > Groundwater | place...
CTTATCTGAGAGTTAAACGCCTTCTCTAGTGCATGCCCCAGTAAAATCCCAATAAGAATGTAAAATAATACTGTGAATACTAAAATGCCCAAAGCAAAACCGATAACGTCGCTACAAGAAGCAGAAGAGCAAATTGATGAAAAAAATAAATTTGCTGGTAGAAGAATAGGATTTTTATCAGAACCAAAAATGATAGACAAAAAAGAAATAATTGCTCCCATTATACCTCCAACTTGCCAACCTCTTATTTTCATAATATTTAATCGTAATAGTTTTATTTAAACTTCTCTTACCATTCTAAATTGGTAAAAATCTGGTAACTATAACTTATTTACTTCTTTCAAGATTTCCTTTCCATAATTCTCAATTGTATATATTTTTCCCTTCGAAACATTCGGCGTTAAACATTTTATCATTTTCTTGGCTTCTAATTCTGAAAGCGCTCTGCTGATATGTGTTTTGTTGATTTTCAATTCCTTGCTTAATTTAGATGGAATAGTTGGATTCTCTAATTTTTCTAACACTCTCTTTCTATAAGAGCTTGAAAGAACAAAGCTAACATCTTCCCATTTCGTTACTTCTTTCATACAACAAAGTTACCAAAATACTTAAATATCATATTTACCAAGTAGTTACCAGATAGTTTAAAGAGAAAATGAAAAAAGGACAAATCACTCCAGTTGTTATTTTTCTTGTGATAATTATCGTGGGTATTGGAGGTTTTCTAATTTACAACAATGATAAAGTTCAAACTTCTCCAATTACTGGCAACGTAGTTGGAGTTGGTGAGACAAATCAAGAGAATTGTAGAGAGGTTCAAGTGCCTTACACAGAAGAAGAGATATATTATGAAACAGTTCCATACACAGACCAAGAATGCGAATATAAGGAATTATCTTTTAAGTCTTCTGATGACACGCCACAAAGAAGAGTTGATTGTGCAGAGAGCCATGATGAATGTAAAGAGAGTCACAAAAACTTCTGGGGAAATGTTGTTTGCGATAGAATGGAAACTGTTTGCGACACTTATGCAGAGTCAGTTTCTTTCGATATAACAAATTTAGATTCTGAAAAAGGAAATTGGATATATGAATGGAAAGTATCATGTAAATCTAACCAACCACTTTGTACTGGAGAAACGGAAACAATTGTTACTTATAGTGTAGAGTTAGACCCAACAGAAACGAAGACACAGTATTATTCAATTAGCTATGACGCTAAGGGTCAAAAAATCTTGTATCCTTACATAAAAAATAAGCCAACAAAACAGGTTTGTAGAGACGTAATCAAAAATAGAGAAGTTGAAAAAACAAGAACAGTCACAAAATATAAACCAGAAACTAAGTGTGATTAAAATGCAAAACTTGAAAAAGATAAAATTATTGTTGGGAAAATCTAAGACTTCATTATTCTACTCGTATATTTGCTTGTCTTTGTGGCGCCTTCGTGAGAGAGAAATCCTTCTTTCACCATTATGTTTAACATATTTATCGCTGTAACCCTTGACACTCCTAATTGCTTCATTACCTTAGATGAAGTAATGGTTTTTTCTTTTTTTATCAAAGAATGTAATTTTGCCATTTTAACATTCTTTGAAATATTCGAAGACAACTCTATTTTTACATAAAAAGATGATGGAGTGTCTCCAATGACTTTAAATTCTGGTGCTATTCTTCGTAGACGTTCAAGTTCTTCTTTTATTTTCCAGATTCCTTCACCTCTGCCCTCATAGAGCAATTTTGGATTGAGAAATGTGTAAATTCCTTCATTTGGATGATATGTTGAATGATTTAAAATCATATCTGCCCACATTTTCTCAGAGATTATAGCAGGATTACTTACGTCGAAGCAGTCAGCAAAGATTCTTATGCGAGTATGTTCATTACTTCTATAGTTTCTATGGGCAATTGCGTTTGTAATTATCTCTCTTATAACGCTTACGGGGACAACTGGCTCTTCTATCATTTTTGCGCCATCGTACCTTCTCTGAAAGGGAAGGTTCTGAACAATTAGTTCTGTTGCTTCTTGAATTAATATTCCTGCTGGTTTTGATAGTTTGATAGAAGTTCCTATAGGAATAGGGGGACTTCCTAGAACATTATCATATTTTTGGATTTCTATAAACGCTCCTTCTAGGTATATTGATGGATCTTTTAATAAAGCCACCACTCCTCTTATAGTTAAAAAATTATTTGAAGTTATAGTGCTAAGTATTGCTTTCTCATCTTTAGTCAATAGTTTAGAATATTTTTCTAGTTCCTCTTTGTCAATCTCTTCAATAGAAGCATGGGTTGGAAGATTTTCAATATTAACTCCCCCATAAGTAATATGATAACGGCGTACTTCATCTGGCTGTAGAGAAATATTTGAGTCTGACTTCCTTTCATAAAATGTTTTTTTGTACGCACAAGGTCTGAGTTCTCCGACATCTTTAATTTCAATAACAGCTATTTTTTTGTCTTCGTATTCAATTATTTTTGATTTTGTTAATGGTGCAGGTTTCACGTTACTTATAGCTTGAGCAAATTCTCTATTGAAATCCTCTTCTATTCCAACGACTTCTCCTCCCCTCTTCAAATCTTTTTGCCCAACAACCAAAACCCCTCCGTTTTTAGTTCCAAAACTTGCAATGGTAATTCCAATGTTCTCCTGACCTCCCTCTGTTCTGTCAAAAAACTCATCTTCTTTATGTAATAATAGCTTTCCAATTGGTAAGTCATAGATAGTTTCGCAGATTGTTTTATCTTCCATTTTAATTGTTTAATTGTTTAGTTTATATACTTTACTATTAAACAATTAATTATGGTTTCATGTGCCTTATTATAATATAGGGGTGATATCTCTTTAGATTGACGGGGGAATATGGAGAATAGTTACAAAAACCCAACCATTATTTGCTAAAAAAACGGTCGTTTTTTAGATAGGGAATTTTAATTCTTCCGCAAGAAATCCGCATGGTTTTAACCTGCGGATGAATTGCGACATTGAGAGGTAGCGCTAAAAAACTAAAGATTAGCTTATCTGTTGAACAAGAATCGTCGGAAACCCCACTCGCCGAAGGCGATTTGCCCGCAGGCAAACCTTTAGGGTGGGGAGGATGTCATGCTGTTTTTCCTCGTAGAAATTTGGTTGTTTACATAGGGGGATTTTTCTGCTTATTAATTTCGTTCAAAAACTCTTTCGGAGTCAAAATCTTAATTCCTCTGAATTCTTTAATTTTCAGCAGATGATTATCTTGCGTTACAATATAACTCGCTTTTCCTGTAACTGCCGCCTCAATAAATTTGTTATCATCTGAGTCGTCCTTAACAATATCAATCTTTTCTTCTGGCTCAACAAGAACAGCGTTTTCTAAAATCATGTTTTCCCATTCCTGAACGGTTTCTTCATCCATTTTTATTTTGAATCCTTTGAGGTTGCTGACTAATTCCTCAATAATTGGAACAGAACTAATCAAATCTATTTTTCTGTTTCTCCACAAACTGATAACTTTAGAAGAAAAGTTTCCCTCCCAAAATATTCCAGAAATAAATATATTTGTATCGGCAACTATGCGCATCATTTTTTACGTGATTCCTTAATTGATTCTTCCAAATCTTTTTCAGTTAGCCCGTGTTTTTTTGCATGCTCCTGAGTTTTTTTAAGCAATTTATCAAATCCCTTGAAAGAAGGAACGCCAAGTTTCTTAAATACAATCGTGTCTTCTTCTCCGATTACTACAAACTTTTCTCCTTCTTGGAGATTAAGTCTTTCTCTTATTCTTCTAGGTATGACTACTTGCCCTCTTGAACTGATGCTTGTTACTTCAACTGATTCCATTTTTCTCTTAATTTTCCCCCAAATAAGTTTATCTTATTTGTAAGAATATCTTATATTTAAACCTTTCTAGGTCGCCCAAGTTTCTTACCCTTTAAACTCCCTTTTATTTATCATGTTTCAGCGTCCTTTTCTTCAGTTCGTCTAATTTTGTTTGCCCGAACTTTTGGAGAACGTTTTTGCTCTGGTTCTGTCTTAAAGTCAAGACGCATATACTTTTCTTTAATTTTCTCAAGTTTTTCTAAAGGGATTAAAGACGCATTTTCAATAATTTGAGAGATGAACTTATTAGCATCTGGAAGCGTCCAAATTAATTCAGACTTTTTGTTGGGCAGGCGTCCCTCTAACACAATCGATTTTCCTTTTTTGCGATAATAAATTCTTCTTAGTTTCATCTCAATTAATCTCGCTAACCTCTCTTTGTAGTTTTAGCATTTCTTCTTTTATCTCTGCTAACTGTCTATCTTCTTTCATCTCCCCCACCTTTTTATTACGCTTAAAATTAGAAGAAGGGATAAAAATGTTAGTCCGATAATACCAACCAAGTCTAAACTGTTTCTAAGGAAAAAAAGCATTGAGGCATACAAGCTTGCAAAGACCAAACGAATATAATATTCTTTTTTTGTGGTTTTCATCTAAATCTCCTATTCATATCTGGGCAATCATTTATTGGATGTTCTTCTGGGAGTAATTGGCAAACAGAAACGCTGTAGCCCTTTCTAGATTTTTCAAATTTTATTTTATCTAAGTCCCTGCGGTTAAGAACAGCTTGCCTTTGTGAATCTTCAATTTCCCAACATCTTATTCTCTGTCTTTTTGTGCAACAAATATCTATCTTCCCGACAGAGCGTTTATCTTTTTCTCTAATTACAGGAGTTTCAGACTGACACGACCAACCTTCTGTCTCATGGTTTTCTTGAATTTTTGAAATTAATTTTTTACTTTGCTCCCGCATCTTTCCCTCCTTCCAAAATCTATAAGCTCAATATCGACACTCTCGAGAGCTTCTTTCAGACTTTTGAATTCTTTATCTTTTGCAGAATTTGGAAGCCAAACTTTAAAGATTAATTTTTTGCCTCTGTAAATCATAATATGATGGTCAAAAAAGTCTCCTTGTTTGCTATGTAAATATTCAATCTTATCGCAGTTAAACAATCTGCTTTTTTCTTCTGTATTTTTCTGTTTGATTAAAACATCAAACTCTCCTTCTATTACATCTTTGTTTTTCATTTTCATTTTTCCTATGCGAATATATAGAAAACCAAAATAACAAAGCCATACTCAACGTGAAAAAAACATTGATGAACTCTTTTAGATACAAAAAATAAATTGTTCCGATTGTGAATAACGAAGACAATACAACATCTACTGCAATCATGATTTTTCTTTTTACCATTTTAATCTTCCTTTTATCACATTTACATAATTCTTGTCTTTTTCTATTCCAACAAACTTTCTGTTAGTTTCTTTCGATGCGACCAGCGTTGAACCCGAACCAGCAAAATAATCTAAAACCAGTTCTCCTTCAACCGTAGAATTTTTAATTAATTCTTTTAAGAGATTAACTGGCTTTTCTGTTGGATGGTTTGAATTGTTAGTTCTTTCAAAATCTAAAACGTTTATTGGTCTTTTATTTCCTAACAACTTTCTATTTCCCTGAGTGGCAAAAATTATCATTTCATATTTCTCCGCATAGTTACCTTCTAAATCTCCCATGCTCCAATTATTTTTATTCCAGATTAGAGTGTTTTTAACTTCAAAGTATTTTTCTATAATTGGTTTGACAAACTCAAAAACTTTCCAATGAGTAAAAATATACGTGTGAGAATTCTTTAACATCTTCGGCTGAACTTTTTTTAATGAATTGTCTAACAAGCTAAATGCTTCTTCATTGTCTTGTATAATTTTATCGTGTTTTGCAAGTTTAAAATTAGATTGGAAATCAATGCCGTATGGATGGTCTATGATTAAACAAGCGACAGAATTGTCCTTTACCTTGTCTAATTGTTCTAAACAATCTCCCTCATAAACTCCCATTTCTTCCGCTGATAACTCTTTGACTTCTTCCATGATTTTGTGCATGCGATTGTTCTTTCTGAATATTGCCAGTGCTTCGGACTTCTTTAATTTGTTTTCTCTTATTTTTTCTTTAATTTCAGGTTTTAAATCATTTAATTGCAAATGTTCTTTAACGAATGTTTCTGACTTGCCGATTTTCTTTGCTGTGTCTTCGGTGAATCTTGAGAAGTCGGATTCCGTCTTTTCAAGTTTAGTCGCTGAATTCCATCCTCCAAACTGTCCAGCTTTCGTCTCAGGATGTATGGATTCATAGAATTCTTTTCTTTTTTGCAAACCTTCTGCTAAATCAATAGGATTAAAATCGTCTCTTTTTGCATTCTCTGCAAGTTCCATGTCTAATTTATGCAAGGCATCTTTTGGATTAATTTTAACACATTCTATTTTAGAAGATCCTAATTTCTTACATGCAAGGAGTCTTCTATGCCCTGCGATTAGTTCATTATCTTTTGTTAGAATTATCGGTTGAATTAATCCAATCTCCTTTATACTCTCTGCTAAGTCATCTATGTCTCTTAACTCTTTTCTTATTCTGTCTCTAATTCTAATTTCATATATGTTTATTTCCATTTTAGTTTTGTAAAGGGATTTTAATTAGTAGGTTATGTTTCGGCTTTAGCCACTTTTCCTTGACTTGTCCCGTATTATCAACAGTCTGCCCTACCCAATATCCTTTCTCTTTTTTCATTCTTGCATTTCTCCGTCTCTTTGCGAAACCAATTAAGAAAAAGAAAAGCAGAATTCCTCCGATTATTTTTATTATTGTTTCTGTGTCCATTACGATGTCTCGCCTGTGATTTCCTCTTTTAGTGTTTCTCTAACAAACTTAATTTCTTGCTTTGGTTTTTGTTTATGTTCTTTCACCAAATAGCCTCTGTAAAGAGAGCCAAATCTTTCCAAGTAATTTTCATATTTATCTAGAGACATTTGAAATTTTGCCCTGTCTTTTACTTTCTTCTTTGTCTCTAGTTTGTCTGCTTTTATCCATCCACTCTTTTTTAATGCACTAACCCGATTATGCGCCTGTATTCTAGTTATGTCGAAGTAATTTTTCACATCACTAATAGTAAATCTTTTCCTGGTAAAATGAAACATCATTCTTTCTATCATGTTAGGCTTCCACTGTAAATCTACCTCTATCCCTCTATGTTTTCCGTTCCTTAATTTTTTCCAAATTGATTTTTTTGTTTCCATGTCTCTGTTTTTATACTAGTTCAAATTCATCTTTTTATTACATAGGTGAAATTTCTTTATTTCATAGGTAATTTCACATCTAATTTCATAGCTATTACACTTCACTTTCTAAGTCCTCCTTAAATTCTGCAAACACTATCTTATGTGCTTCAGCCATTCCAATCTTTTTCGAGACAGCCAGAGATTTAGCCTTCGCTTTATGTGATTCACACGACTTGGCGGTTATGCCCTTGATTTCACCGCAATAACAACGAACGCCATTTTTGTATTCGTCTGATTCGATGTCTAAATTGTTTAGATAATCCCAGTTAATTTCTTTTTCTTCTTCATCACTCTCCGACAAAGTGGCGGAAAGCTTTGTGCTAGAAGACAAATTATTTTTTTCGGTAAAACCTCCTTTAATCTCTGCCTGCAATTCCTTTCTATCTTCAAATGCAGTAAGAAGAAAGCTCAAAGGCTTATCAGAGTATCTTTCTTGCTTAAGAAAGTTAGCCCTTAAGAAGCCCTCGAATTTTTCCTTTAGCTTTTTGTATTCATCTTCTAGGTTTTTGATTCTTGCGAACGATTCTTCTAATTCACTAGCTCCAACCTTGAATTGAATTTTAAGCTTCTCTATCTCTTCATTCTTCTTTTGAGTTTCTTCTTTCAACTGTTCAACTGTTTCTGGAGAAGCTATTTTTTTGAATTCTTCATATTCGGATTTCAACATCCCTAACTCTTCTTCCAATTTTTCCTTTTTCTTCAGACTTTCTTTTAATTTTGTATTCTCAAGTCTCAAATCAATCCGCTTATGAATTTCGTTTTTCCGTTCCAATTCTTCAAATTTCTGGTTTATTTTATCCATTGTTATTTCCTATCCCTATCAGTTTTATTCGAGCGTTGGTCATCCTTACAAGGCTCTCCTTTTTTCCTGCCGTCAGCCATGTCATATTTCAGCAAACCGTTTTCACACCTCTGTCTAGGTTTAGGACATGCTACTTCTTCTCTCACTTTTTGAAATTTGTTTCCAACTTTCTTAAAGACATTCCGAAAGCATTTTTCTTTTTGTATGTTCATATTCCATTTCCTCCTTTTTCTTTGTTTGAATTTCAAGAGGTTCTTCAATTTCTTTTTCCTCGAATTTCTTTAATCGTCTGATGAAGTGTTGAAGTGTGCGGTGATTAAATATTAAGGTCAATAAAACATTTCTGTCTTCGCCTTGTTTTACTTTGATAGCGTGTCCCTTGACGGTAAGGAAAAAAGAATTTGAGACTCCATCTCTATCAAGTTTAGTGTCAGTTTTGACTATGCCTCTTGTTAAAGAAAAGCTTTGTTTAGACATTTCCATCCTCCGCTATTTCCAAGCTTCTAATTTCTTCAATAATCCCATTAAGAGTGTGCTCGTCCTCAATTGCAATCTGTTCTTCCTGCCTACGAATTTCTTCCCAGATTTTGTCTTTCTGTTTTTGTGTTAAGCTTTTTTGTTTTTGCATTTTTTCTCCGATTCAAACTCTTTTTGAATCTTCCTAATATGTTCTACTAAACCTTCAAATTTCTCTGGGACATTCTCAAAGAAGTCTTTATTAGAAGCATCCATCATTTTTTCAAATCTTAAGATTAGTTCATTTGCCCTCTCAAGCTCTAGCATTGCTATTTCTTTTTCTAAATCCTCATTTTTTTTAAATCGGATACTTTTAATGTCTCTCATGATATAGTGTAACCCATCTAATATTAAGTGCATCTGAGGAAAATCAAAATTCATGACTGCTTTTTTTGTTTGAAGTTCAATAAACGTCATCGCACACCAGCCTCAGAAAAAATACGTTCTGCTTCATCTTTTGCGGAATTAACGGAAGTGGAGCCCACACCACCCCTCTCCCCGCCATCTCCGTTATTTCCATTAATTCTCTCCCAAAACTGTTTAAAATCAAAGTTTGGAACAGCAATTCTAAGTCTTCCACGACGATTAATTGCCGTGCGCCACTGAAAAGAAAACAAATTCAACATCTCAAGAGACCTCAAATAATCCCGAAATTGTCTTTCTCCAACAGCACCAAACCGTTGGTTTTTCGCCAGTTTTTCATAGGAAAAGTAGGCGTCTGGATAAGTAACTGCATACCCTTCACGGGTTATTAGGGCGTTTTGTACCAAAGCGATTATAGACATCTTTAAATGTTTAGGTAAGGTTGGAAAGACTTGTTCGATGTCTGATACCTGTACTTCTTTTATAGCTTCCCGAATATCTTCCAAATCAATTTTATCTTTTTTTGCAACTTCAGCTTTTACCGCGGTTTTCTCAAGCAATTGAATGGCGTGTCTGATGTCTCCAGAAACCTCACAACTAAATTTAGCAATAGTTATCAAAATTTCGCTGTCCCAAGTATTCGTTTTCAAACCTAATTCCGCTCTTTGTTTGAGAATTTGATACATATCATTTGGTGAATAAACGTCCAAGATTATTTTATTTTCACCAAATCTTTTTTTAACTCTAGGGTCTAATCTCTCCGCAAAATTCATCTCATTTGAAATTAAAATAATGCTCATGTTTCCATGATTTAATAAAGTGAAAAGAATCTCTGAGTGGTTTTCCTTTTTATTAACTAATTTATCTATTTCATCTAAAACCAAAACAATTTTTTTAATTCTTTTAGTCTCCAAAATCTTGATTAAATCTTTGGAAATTTCATCTCTAGTTTTACCTCGAGCATTGTAAGGTTCTTTTTTGATTTGCTCAATAATTGATTTTCCTATTTGAATAAATGTAGAAGTTTCAGAACAATTCACGTAAATATAAATTATCGAATCTTTTAATCTAACAGATATTTTTTTAGCGATGAGAGTCTTTCCAACACCAGTTACACCCAATACACACGTCCTATAGGTGTTTGAATGCTTGATATTTTCACAAGCACTATCAACCATTTCTTGTCTTACTTGAAGTTCATCTGATGGGATGAAATTTATATCGAAAACCGAAACATCTTCAATTATTTTCATTTCAAAAAAATCCTCCTTTCTGCTCTATTATTAGAATTAATCTCAACTCTTGTATCAATAAATTGTCCGTCTAATTTTCTAAGGATAATCAAAAGTTTCGTATAGGAAAAATCAACCAATTTCGCAAGTTTGTACAAGGTTGTGGGATTATTCTTTTCTATCAAACCCAGAACGAGTCGGTATTCATTTTTTAGAATGTCATCTGAATCATTTTCAGATATTGTTTTCATATCTCTATCCGCAAGAAATAGATTAGACTCCATCTAACGAGAAATCGCCTCTGATTGCTGTTTATTTGAGTCAGAATCTTGCAAAACTTCCAAAACATATTTCATTCTTGATTTCAAATAAATTAAATCCTGCTCTAATGAAAAATTATCTTGTTCAATTTCTATTTGTTGCTCCATTTGCTTATGCCTTTATGTCCTTTTGATGCATAATCAGTTTAAATACTTTACGCTCATGCATTTTAACATTAATAATGCGTAACCATTTATTAGTGAACAAAAAGCTTTTAAACTTATTAGTGTATAACCATAAATGAGAGTTAGAAAGCCAGTAATTGAAAATGAAATCTACTCAAGAATTTTATTCTCCATCGGCATAAATAAAGTATACGCTTCCCAGTTAGAGGATGTTGTCAAAAAAATAAAATCTCAAGCGACGGTTCAAAGACAGCTAACTTATCTTTTAGAACAAAAATACTTAACCATAGAAGACCATCCAGAAAAAATAAGTAATATAAAATTGTTTTCCATAAATTGGGAGAAAATATTGGAAGAGTTTTATCAATTCTATCTCCCTACTAAAAAGAAGATTGGTTATCCACCGACTCATCTACCAAACGATATTGAAAAAGCATTCTTTAAAGAGGATAAATCTTTTGATTTTAATAAAGGCGCAATATTGAAGAATAAGTTGCTTCAACATCTGTTAAAATATATAATAAAAAATTTAGATGAACACAAAATGAATAACCCAAAGGATAATCTTTCTAATTTTAAAGAAATTTTTGAAGCGGTTCCAATAATTTTTATGACAAATATAATCGGCTCAAAAACAAAAGAGCGCAAAAAATTAATCGAAACTCTAAGAGAAAATACTGAATTTAAAGAGTTTTTTACTTTTTTATATTTTTGCTATGGGACATACTATAAAAGTCAACAATTTCATAGCATCGTCTATAGTTTTGAAGAAATATTCAAAGAACTCGATATTGATTAGGTTCTTTAACTATTCCCACATATAGCGACATAGAAATACTATTGGGAAAGGTTAAATTTCCATTATTTTATTAAGAATTCTACACACAATTCCCCTAATTTCAATATTCTTGGTGGGGGGATTTTATAACGAAGGACATAAATATAGAGATTTCCGATAATTAGGTTAGAATTTAGTTCGGAAATCTCTAATACGGATAAAACCGTTGATTATAACACCGAGCGAAAGGTTTTATCCGTTAGAGAAAACCGAACTAAATGTATTATAATTATCGGTTTTCTCTATACATCTTTCCCAAAAAATCTAACCCAATCAGGGGAAAGATGTATAATTGAACGTGACTTTTATGTCCCTCGAACACAAAAATCGAGAGATTTTTGTGCCCAAAAATAATTCACTTACGAAAAAACTCTCAAAGTCAACTTTACTTTACTGTTGAAAATATTTACAGATCTTAATCGAATGTAGATATCATTCACGCTATCGCTGTTTAAATCCAGCGCGGTTTCTTCTCCGACTGTCAAAGTAAATGTTCCTCCGGCAAAACTCATCGTCGCAGAAGTTTCGCTATTATCATTCAAAGTGACCGTATAGATATTTCCATTAACAGCAAAACTAATCCTATTGCCTTCTGAAATATCAATTGTTTCTTCAGAATCTAATTCGCCTAAATCATGAGTTGTAATACTTGTCGTAATTATCTCGCTGGAACCTCCGGAAGAGCTTCCGCCTCCACCTCCTCCCCCTCCCGACCTGCGACTGGAAATGTTGTAATCTGTAATAAGATTGGCACAAGTCCCTTCATCACACTCATTCTCGCAAACATATTCGACGAAATTTTTATTGCTGCCCTCACAATAAAATTCATTCAATACTCTGCCAGAACAAAAATCTTCATCGCTGGCGCATTCTCCGTCCTCGCAATAACTTATCTTTCCTCTAACGAGATAATTTTTTCCGTCTGAATCACTGCAACTCTTTGATTCTCCAACGCCTAAATTGTTTTCAGCATCATCAATTTTATCTACAACTCTTCCAGTAATTACTTTCTGGGAATTGTAATTATAAATAAAGAATCCAGCAATTAATATTGCTATTATAAAGATAGAAATATGCAAAGCGTTTCTTTTTCTTATCGGCTCGTAAGTAGGTCTTCTATTTTTTTTATAGAAGTAAACAACTCCAATAACGATCAAAATAATTCCCAAGAAGACAATTATCCATACAAAATTGTTTCCTCCTCCAAAAATATCTTCCCCGCTTTTACCAGCTGACTCTTCTTCAGGAGAAAGTCCAACTTCTTCTCCAACATCTGCGGGAATGCCTTCTCTAACAGGACTTAAAATAAATCTTGCTTTGTTAGTAAGAATATTTATAGATTTTAATTTGACAGAGACGTCGGCAAAATTATCTTCACTCAAGTCAATTAGTTTTTCATCTTCAACAAAAAGAGTGAAGGTTTGTGTTTCACTGTTTATTTCTATTTTAACCTGTGTTTCTAATAATTCTTTCAAAATCAATTCATGCTCTAAATCGTCAACGCTGAAAGTGGCTTTTTCATTTACTCCAAGATCAACTGCTGTTGATGAACTAATTTCTCCTAATGGATAAGTTACAGTAGTAGTTGTAGCACCTCCACCTCCCCCGCCTCCTCCTCCGCTGGAACTGGAGCTTCCACCGCCAGTTGGACAATCTGTGCATATTACTGTTCTGGATGTAGAATCGCTTGTTGTCACAACACCCCCCTCACCCGTCGCACTGGCCGATATCGTATATCTACAATCGCCGCTCGTGCCTTGCGTTACAGCCCATGTTCTGGATTGTTTATTTCCATCCTGCATATCGCTTAAAGTTTTTGTAGAATCCTGATTTCCAATACTGCATCCTCCAGAGCTGACGCTAAAAGTTAAACTAACATCAATATTGCCTCCAGCAGTCACTTCAGCTGTAGAATCGAAGCTTGCCCCCATTGCAACTGTCGAGTCGCTTTCACTAACTGCAACGACAACATCAATAACATTAACCTCAATATTATTATCGTCAACATAAGTGTCGGCAACATCATCTAACATTATTTTTGAGAAACCATTGCTTCCTGTTTTTACCGTGCGCAAACCGCTAAAAGTCACTTCTGTCGTCTGTCCCGGATCAACGCTTGTCCCGGAAGCCTGAGGATAATTAGAATCTTCAAGCCAGTCATTAGAGTCAGGATAAAGTATCACAGTGCTTACTGTTCCTGACGCATCTCCACTATTTATTATTTGTGCGGTGCATGAAAATGCATCATTTAGAACAGCTTCAGAAGGCGTGCAGGAAAAAGAATTAACGGAAAAAGAAGCAGCCCCTGTAGCCATTGGCAGAGCTGCGAAAATCAATACAAGAGCGAAAATAATTTTATCTTTCATTTTAGCCAGCAGATAAGTTTGCATACCTCGTTGAAGTTGAGTTAAAGTTTCCTGCGGAATCGTATAAGCTCACATTATAAGTATAATTCGTGTAAGCAAGGCCTGTCCAATTAACAACATAAATTATCGTCGTAAATGTCGTTGAATTAACAGTTGCCGTGCTATTCTTCAGCAAGAAAGTTATATTCCCGAAGTTGGATTCTGTCACAGAAACATTGACATAAATCCAGTTTTGAGTCAGATTGGCGTAATCTATGGAAGTTCCGGAGCCATATGAAATTAATGGATATGTTGTGTCAATCCCAAATATTCGTGATTCTGTTCTGTTCCAATTTCCAAAAGTATCGTTGCAATAATATCTAACTGTATACTGTCCGTCTGCAATTGAACTGTTTGTTGCGTTAAAGTTTCTATTTACATTATTTTGCATTGTGTTATTTATCGTGCCATTGTTCAAAGTGTACAAGCATGTTCCGTTTTTGTTAATCGTGGCATTAAAAACAGCGCTTGAAGTAGAATAATTAATTCCTGCGAAATCCGGTTTGTTAATTGTCACCAACGGAGCAGTTGTTGATTCGTTCGTTGTAACATTGACCTTGAATGCTACCAATTCAGTTGCGTAATTATCATCGCTGTCATAACAATATATTCTCGTTCCATAATGTTGTGTGGTCCAGCTGCTGGCATTAAAAGTGTAAGTGTGTGTTGTTCCGCCTGTTGTAAAGCCAGTTGATGCATATGACCATGTGTAACCACTTGCTGAATCTACGGAGCGATAACTGCTTGAAATATATTCGTTATAATTCGAAGTTCCATTATATCCGTATAAAGTTGTGTTACAAGCACCTATTGTCTGGCTTGTATAAGTAGAATTACTAGAATTTGTTGAGTTTGAAATAACACCACCGCAATACCAACCATTAAAGGTATTGTAATTAACAGTAGAAAGATAACATTGGCTGTTTTCAGTCGTGGTTGCGCTAAATGAAAATGTTGCATTGCTTATTGTCTGATTATTCGTCGGCGAGCTGATTGTTATATTTGGTCCATTGGAATCTTTTACTCTGACTTCCCCACCTGTTATTGAAGCCGTGCCAGCGCCTCCTGAAACAGATGTTTTAATGTAATAATAACCATTAGACCATCCGCCGCTTGGCGGAGCAATTGTAATTATTGCATTTCCATTCGAAGTTTGCACGCCTCCGCTAATTAAAGACCATGTCGCACTCGTATATGAACGACACCACTCACCCCAACAATTTCCTGAAGTAGCATATTGCACATTTGTAAGATTAACATTAACAGAATTGTAATTATTATCTCTAACATTAACTTTTATTGTAATATTATCGTTAACGCCAAAGTTGTATTTCCAATTTCCATTAGAATCAGAGTTTGAATAATATCCATTGTAGGGTTCTCTACCTTCTATGTAAACGCCGCTCCAGTCTTCTATCTTTGAAGAAGCATCGTTTGTCTTTGTCCATACAGCATATAAATAATTATATCCAACTCTCCAGCCTGTTGAAGGAGGATAAATTGCAACATTTTGTGTTCCGTTTACTGTGCATTGTCCGGAAACATTTGAGTAACAATTACCAACACTGAAGATGTAATCTTGCATTCCATTGTACGAACTGTCATATCTCCATTGATAGACTCTTGTTAAATTACCAGTTGTATTAACTCCTGTAGAATATTTAGTTAAAGTCACAGGCACGACAACATTTTGACTGGTTAATTTATTTGTTCCTCCAGAAACACTTCCCCAACTAACACTGAACGGAACAGCCTTAAAAGATAACCATCCTGTTTCGCTATCGTTATTTGAATTATCTTTAACAACAATATTCAGGTAATGATAGCCCCCCCATGAGCCGGAACCCCACGCCCCGTTATTAGGACAAACTGTTAAGTTTCCAGTTGCATTAAACGACCCCGAAGTGTAATTAGTGTAACTAACTTGACTATTTGAAGAACCGCTCCAAACATTTTCATAAACATTAGTTATAGAATAATTGCCATACAAAAGCGCGTTATTGCTCCAATCGGGTTCATAAATATTCAACGAGGTGTTGACACATTGATCATTATCTATATTGTATGTATTTGTTGAAGTTGAAACTCTAAATGGTTTGGCGCTAAACCACAACCACCCTGTTGAAGTTTCATTTTCTGTATTTCTTAAAGTAAGCTCGCCCCAATAATATCCTGATGGCCAACTTCCATTTCTGTAACTAAGATTGACAAGAGCATTGCCTACTACTAAAAGATTTGTTTTGTTTACAAGACTCGCATTAATATCTTCAGGATAATTATACTCTCGACTTTGTTGTGTCGTATAATCCCATGCTCTTAAAACAGCATCATCAATTGTCGCATTCACATAATCTGAATCATTATTGATAACATTCCACCCCTTATAATTTTTCGTTGTCGTTACATTATAATACATGTTCTCTCCTGGTTTTATGCTGTATTTCCAATTCGTGCCATTAATATTTGTTGGTCTTGTATCGGCATAGAAAGCAATTGTGTTAAACCACGCATTGCCTGTATCTGTCCCGTTAACGTCGAGAACAACATTATACCATCCTGTTCCCCATGTTCCTGTCGTCGTATTTATGCGCAGAAGATATTTGCTTTGATTATTTAAATTTGCATTCCAATACCACGGACTTGATTCATTTACGATAATTGTATTGGCTTGATATTTGCTTGAGTTTAATTCCTTGCAAGGCCAGGTTCTGCAATCTTCTATTTTCTTCACGCCTATGCTGACATTTCCATAAATATTCTGTCCTCCTTGATAACTATAGCTATAATCTCCCGCTTGAGAAATTTTAACATACAGGGTTATGTTTTCTTTTGAATTAAAATAACTCTTATAATTGCATGTAGAAGATGTGCATTCAACCGGCTGGCCATAAACATCCCATAGTTTAACGCCAAACCATGCATAACCATAATCTGTATCTCCATCTGAAGTTGTCCCTTGTATCAATGCCCTGTAATATCCGGTTTTCCAGCTTCCTCCCTTTGCAAGGTTAGCAGGCAAAGAAAGAGTCCCGCTTCCTGAAGTCACACTCGAAGAATTAACAACAGAAGCGTTATATCCCGAGTCAGTTGGCGGCCATATCCACTCTCCATCTCTTCCCTGATATTCAACTTTTTTTAATGTTATTGTTCCGCTCAATCCTCCGCTGCTTCCCCACCATCCGCTTCCAGCTTCATACAATCTAACATTTAAACTGATATTGCTTGTCGGGCTATTCTGCCATGTATTGCTCCATCCGTATAAATAAAAAGCCCTTGCTTCAAACTTTCCATATACTATATCAGAACTTCCATCTTGTCCTTCAATATCAAATTTAATAATGTTCACGCCGCCATCCCAGCTCGTTAAGGGCTTAACAGTGCAGCTGTATCCTCCAGAACTATCACTTGTCTGGCATGTTGATTCTGTAGAATTTATGGTTTGTAATTCTCCAGATTCCATGTTTCTCACTTCCGATATTGTAATTGTTGCATTATTGACTACTTGCTGAGTCGCAGTATTAACACTGCATTGAGAGCCCTTGCCATAACCGCTTCCTGTTGAATTTCCTGATGAAAAGTTAGAAACGCCCGCCCTGCCAAGAGGGTTATTGGCTTGTATAACCTTATGCTCAAAATAAACCGTATCAGTTGTCTTAAACTGCCAGACATAATAATTACCAGATGATACCTGTCCCGGAGTATCTTTAGCCACTGTGCAAACCTCATACGGATTAACAATAAATCTTGACAATACACCGACAGTCCTGTTATTTCCAAATGCAAATATTGTATAAATACCCCCATAACTCGGAAAGTCTAATTTTATCCTCTGCAAAGTAGAATTCCATGCCCATTCATAAATTGAATTGCTTTTATTAACCAGCTCAAAATTTGCGACTTGAGCATAAGAAAAATCAGAACCGTTCATATAATTAACGAGAAAAATTTCGGCATCTGATAAGTTAAATGCGGAAGATGTTGCATTATAAGCAGTAAATGAAATATATACTTCTTCGTTTGTCCCAAACAATTCTTTTATAGCCCCGTCTATATTTGTAGATTGGGCCGACATAGCTCCACCGATAACATTAATTATTTGAATCGCAGTCTGGGTTGTTCCACTGTACGACAATGCAACTGCCAAAGTATATTCTCCCAATACCGAAGGAGAAGCCATACTAAACTCATAGCATCCTTCATTCCCGCAACTCGCATTCCAAGTTACATTCTCAGAAGAAATGACATTGTTAAGACTATCTTTTAACTGCACGCTAAATGCACTCGAATTAATTCCTGTTATTACAGAACTATTTATGCGATAAGCTGGAAAAACATCTACTCTCATTGTTTTATTTTGAAAGGTGCTGTATCCATATTCAAATCCGGATTCTGTTGTTTTTTTATTCATTGATATAGTCCAATCTTTAACTTCAAATGACGCAGAGCCAGTAATACTGCCGTCGCCGCTCTTGCTTACCGTCACAGAAACTACATAAGCACCATAGACAAAAGTTGCAGCATCAATATTAAACTGAAATGTGTTGGTAAATGAATTGTTGCTGTCTAAGGTGGTAGAGCTGATGCTTTTTACAACATTGCCTGATGAATCAGCGATATAACCAGAAAAAGTGTAGACATCAGAAGAAGAAGCATTAGCAACGCTTACCTCTACCCTACCTTGTTCGCCTGCAGAATAAATATTTTTTAACGAATGTCCCAGCTCGTCTTTCATATAAATACTGAAAGTAAATGGAACAACCGAAAAAGTGCTGAAGGCTTTAAAATTGTTCAACTCAAGTATAAAGTTACCGTATGTCGAGGGTGCAGTCACATTGGTTATGCATCTGCCGTTGCTTCCTGTTATGCAGGAGAAATTTTCTAATATAGTTTTAGTAGAATTTCTTAAGCTTCCATTGACTGAAACATTACTCACATACAAAATTCTATCGCCAACTAATCTTATCGCTTCTATTTCGAGATTTACTCTTTCTGACGCAGAATAACGAACTTTCTCAGGTCTAACTCGTATTAAGTCAATCGTTGTATTTACTACACTAATCTCAACTTGTGAAAACCATGTCGCATTATTCGGATCAATATAACTCGCTCTAACGAAATAATTTTCTGCAGAAGAAGGTGCATTCACTTGGGCTGCACTTGCATAATAATCACTCCTTGAATAAAATGCCCCATTCGAGTCCGTCGTAAAAGTATAATTATTACTGAACGTACCATTTGTTCTTGTTACAGTTAAATTAACAGTTGCATTAACAAAAGCAGAAGAATTAGTAATTAATGTATTATTATCAGAATAATTCGCAAGATAAACAAAACCTTTAAGTTCAATTCTTTCATTAGTAACATAGACAGTTTCTGGAATAGTAAAATAAACATCAACGGTATAATTATTCGCATCGACAAAAGACGAGAAACTAAGAACTATGAGTGCAACACCAAACATCAGAAAAAAATTTTTCGTGTTTATCATCCTCTTTATCTTATATTGACAAGGATTTTCACATATATAAATTATTCTTTTTTATCCATAGAATTAATCCCAAATTAAACGCTTTCACTCAAGGCATTTTTTTTCTTCCTTCAACTATTATCAAATAAATTATCGTCGCAAACAAAACTCCGACTCCGTCGTAAAAAACATCAACTAAACTTCCATATCTTCCTGGAACAAATAGCTGATGAATTTCATCAGAAAAACCATACGCCAAAGCCAAAACAAAACCAAGCAAAACAATTTTTTTATTTTTCCCTCGAACAAGAGCAATCATTAGAAAGAAACTAAACAAAAAGAAAATCCCTATATGATAAATAACCGACAACAAACTAATTCCTGGATGATTGTAAGGAAAAATCAGCGAAGAAACATAAAAAATAAGTCCAGCAATAATTAAGACAATCATCCAAGCAACAGCATAATTTCTCTCGAACCAGCGAATCATAATCAAATTAAAAAAATTTAGTTCTTAATATTTTATATTCTAAGCAGCGAAAATAATACAGATAATCCAGATGATTTTACTACATTTTTATCGGGATTCTCTGTCTACACAATTCCTAATTTGTGTGCTATAGCAAGAGACTTAAGTAATTCCCCATTTTGTCTCTTGCTATACCAGAAGAAGCAAAGCTTCTTTGGGCACAAAAATTTAGAAAATTTTTGTGTTCGAGAGAACAAAAAACAGCAAGGAAATATTTTGGTCTCTCGTTATATGATCATCGGAATTGTGTATGTCATGAAAAAATTTCCAACAAATATCTTATGATGTGAGGCTGGCAAGCCGCGATCGCCGGCCTCTTTCATTTCAACCAAGTGAAATGAATATGAACATTAACTTCAACAAGTTACGATTTAAATATTTTAACAATAAAGCATAAACTATTCAACAAAATGATAAAAACAAAGATTATCATACTTCATAGCTCCAAAATAAAAGCTAATTCCTAAAGTTCCCACAAATCTTGCAATTGGTTCTGTCATCTGCACAGAATTAGGTATAAAATCAATCATTATTATTTTGGGATCTTCCATATTTGGAAATCTTGCATTTTTTGGTGCTTTCCAAGCCTCTAAAGAATCATTTGCCTTCCTCACAAGATAAGAATCGGTAACCGACGTTTCTATTTTTACAAGACCCAGCTTAGCACTATCCCTAAAGTATTTTGCTACTCTGCCAAGATATTTTCCACCAGAATCAAATTCATCACTATGAGTTTCTTCTAAACTAAAGACCTTCCCCAACATATCTCCCCTTGTTAAACCTTGCTCCAATTTCCCGAAAACCATATCTCTCCTTTCCGTTGGCAATAAAGCAACAAAGCCGGCATTAACAATATATCCTTCTTTAGGAGAATCGATCGCTCCTAAACTATCCGCAGAAATTAGAATAAAATTAGTCAATGCGGGATGAGTTTGCAAAATTTCTTCTTTCTTCTTTCCTAGTTTTCTAGCTATTTCATCTACTTGCGCATCTCTCCAATTAGTGTCTTCTTGTTGCGCCAAAAAATCTTCCATGTTTGAGATTAAATAGCATTAAACCATACAAAGTCTTAGCCAAGTGAGATGAATATGAAAATAAACACTGATTTCGCATCTTAAAAAATTAACTACTCTTCCTCTTCATCTTCATCTTCATCTCCCCCAGAAGAAACAACTTCTCCGGCAGCTTCCTCTTCGCTCCTCCAGAATTCGTAAATAGTGAAGATAACTCTCAAAACGATCTCGATAACGAAAACAATTAAAATGAAGGAAAAGATTTCTCCGTAATAAGTTGGGATCTGGTAAATCTTATTGGTAAAATCTCCAAAATTAAACGTTTTGTTAATAGTTTCAAAGGACAAAAGAAAAACAGACAAAGCTATGAGCGGAAACAACTTAGCTACATCCTTAGAAATCTCAGAATTAAAATAAGCTAAAATTCTAATCGAACCTACCAGAACAGAAGATACAAAAAGCACACCGCTGACAGATACCTCCGACGCTATCAACAACAAAACAAGAGACAAAGCGGCATACCAAAGTATTATCAACAGAGGCATGATAACTATGTACTCAAGCAAATAAAGAAAAATTGCCTGAAGCTTGCTCCAAAAGGGATGCTCCGAAGTATTGTATTTGCTCAAATTCAGTTTTATCAAATTTCTCTTCGATATTGACTTATAAAAATTCCAGATAAAGAGCGAAATAACTGCGAGAATAACTGAAAATAGTAAAACATTAGATGTTAAAGATTTTCCAAGAAAACTGCTAATTAAATCTATCACTTCAACCATCTCCCGATGATACAAACCAAACATTATAAATCTTGCCCAAGATACAGTATAGCAGACCAATTAAATCCAATGCAGAACCTTCGGTTCCGCAAACCCTCGTTCCTTACGGAACTTCGAACAATGCGAAATGTGTTCCGCAAGTTCTCGCTTCTCACGAAGCTTCGAATTTCGGCGACTTTTAATTCCGCTAACACCAGGAATTTCTTACTGTGAAATTCCTGGGTGCCGTCAAGAATGCAACTGTCAGCATTCTTGAGGTAGTCAACCAACAGAAAAAAACCTGGGAACTAAGTTGGTTGACTATAAAGCGTGATGAAACTGTTAATCGCTATTAAAGAGCGAGGACTAAACTTGTAAGATCTTCAACAAAGTTTTCTAAATCAAATATCATTTTGTTTTTGTATTAAATGTATAGAGAAAACCGATAATTATAATACATTTAGTTCGGTTTTCTCCAACGGATAAAACCCTTCGCTCGGTGTTATAATCAACGGTTTTATCCGTAAAGAGATTCCCGATGATTAGGTTAGATTTTAGTTCGAGAATTT
>Ga0209541_10005499_pt1 | contig 22066 bp, 15 predicted proteins | sample RifCSPlowO2_01_FD_184027 | JGI IMG/M metagenome (GOLD analysis project Ga0209541, IMG submission 184027) | Groundwater microbial communities from Rifle, Colorado - Rifle CSP2_plank lowO2_0.1 (SPAdes) (version 2) | ecosystem: Environmental > Aquatic > Deep subsurface > Groundwater | place...
TGATTAATTCTATATTTGGCATGTTTTTTATTTTTTCAGATGCTGTTACTGCTTCTTCTCTGCCAATAACTTTATACACTTTCCAAATAAATTCATCTATTGTAAGCAATGAAATATACGCTTTATGAAATCCTTTTTTTATTAAACTAATTATATTTCTTGCAGCATCCCCAATTTTATCTTCATCTAATATAGAATAAATAAAGACATTTGTGTCTATATATACTTCTTCAGACATTTTATAGCCCTGCTCTCTTTAAGCGTTTTTCATATTGTTCATAGAATTCATTTTTATTATATTTAAACGGTTTACCCTTTCTTTTTTCAGTTGCAATCTTGGCTATTTTCTTAAAATATTCTAAAATATCTGATTCCGGTTTTTTTATTATAACTCCTTCGTCTTTTTCAGAGATTATTACTTCCTGCATTGGATACATTCCATACGTTTCTCTAAGTATCTTTGGGATTACTACTTGTCCCTTTGAGCCTAGTCTTACTCTTAGTTCTACCATGTTATACTTGAAGTTATACTGGTATTTAAATTTTACTTTTTAAATTCTCAAACCCTTTTTGCCAAATTTCTTTGCCATTTTCATTAAAGTCTTTTGGTCCATTACGTCGCTTTCAGATGATTTGCCTGATTGAATCATTTCCTTGAGCATTTTGTATTGTTTTATGAGGTTTCTGATATCTGTTGTGCTAACTCCTGAGCCCTTACTGATTCTCTGAAGTCTTGATGTTTCTTTTTCCATTATTTCTGGGTTTTCTACTTCTTCTTTTGTCATGGAATTTATTGCGTGTTTGTAGCCTTTCATCTTTTTTTGCTGTTGTTCTAGTTTTTCTTGAGGGATTTTATCTTTTACTTTGCCTAAACCTGGGATCATAGACATTATTTTATCTATACTCCCCAAGGATTCCACAGACTCTAATTGAGATTGAACATCTCTTAATGTTAACTTGCCCTGTTCGATGTTTTTTTGTGTTTTTTTTAATTCTTGCTCATTTGTTACTGTTTTTATTTTTTCCATTAAAGACTCTAAATCGCCTAAGTCAAGCATTCTTGAAAGGAAAGATTCTGGGTTGAATGGTTCTAAGTCTGCTGATTTTTCTCCAGTTCCTATGAAAACTACTGGAACATTTGCTTCATAACAAGAAGTTAGAGCTCCTCCCGCTTTGGCAGTTGAGTCCATTCTTGTGATTATTACTCCTGTAATATTTACTGCAGTTTTGAAAGTTATTGCCTGTTTTCTTGCTGTCTGACCTATGTCTGCTGGAATAACTAGAAATGTTTCTGTTGGTTTTGTTATTTTAGATATTGATTTTATTTCTTTTATTAATTCTTCATCTAGAGAATCTCGGCCTGCTGTGTCTATTAATATTAAGTCATATTTTTCCAATTCTTTTTCATATTCTTTCCATATTTTTATTGGGTCTTTTTGCTCCGGTTTTATGAAACAAGCTATATTTATTTTATCGCATAATTGTTTTAATTGAGTTGATGCTGCCGGTCTGTGGACGTCGAGACCTATCGCGCAGACTTTACTTCCCCTTTTTGAGTAGTATAATGCTAGTTTTCCTACAGTTGTACTTTTTCCTGCGCCGTATAAACCCAGCATCATAAATCTATTTTGATTTTTTGAGTCTAACTTTAATTCTCTTTTTTCTCCTAAAATGGTTTTTAGTTCGTCGTGCAAGAGTTTGATTATATGTTCTTTTTTTTCTATTCCCTTTAGTCTTTCGTCTAAAGCTGATTTTTTTATTTTTTGAGTTATGTTTAAGACTAATTGGACGTTTACATCTGCTTCGATTAATGAGCGTTGGAGGTCTTTTATTACTGAATCTACTAGATTTTTATCAAGGAAAATAGCGTTCGCTATTTTGTCTGTTGCTTTCTTTATTGCACTTGATAGTTTGTCTAACACATATATTTGAGTTTTTTAGCAGTTAATAAAGTTGTGTTTTTGGATGGTTTTAATAATCCTTATAAAGTATAATTATATCAATAAGATATGAAGGGGCGTGTGTGGGTTTTTGTTGCTTTAGCTTTGATTTTATCTTTAGTTTTTTATTTTAATGTTTTTGGAACTAAAGATTTATTTATTAAAATCGATAATGTTATTACTGGAAATCCTATTCTGGCGGATGATGGATTTGTAAAAGATGCGAAGGACTTTAAAACTGGAGGCAATTTTGTTTTATTTAATAATGGTGGGGCTTCTTTGAGCCCTGATTCTTCGAGCCCTTCTGATTCTTTAAGTTCTTCTGAAAATTCCGATTTGTCTGATTCTGAATCTAATTCAGATTCTGACTCTGACTCTGACTCTGATTCTGAATGCGTTATTAAAAGTGTTTCTTGGAGTGAGAAAACTGTCGAATTTGGCGGAAATGTTCAGATTGTTGCTTATGGCGAGGGGTGTGATAAGCAGAAGTTTGATGTAGAAGTTTTTGAGAAAGATACTTTTTTTAGAGATAAGGTGGTTGTTCTTGAAGGTTCTTTTGAAAATGGTCGCGCTTTAATTGATTTTGAGACTTCTGGATTTGATTATTTGTTTGATGAGATTTTTGAAGGCGAGGAGTTAGAGATTTATTTTGAGACTGATTTTAATGATGTTGAATTGGTTTCTTCTTTGATGATTGTTTTCAAGGAAGAGGAAGGAGTGCTTTTGCAATCATTTACTTCTTATCCTATTGGAAAGGGGTGTACTACTGCATGGTATATTGATGAAGATTGCGATGGATATGGTGTTGGAATTCAATCAGGAGGACAATACGGAAGATTTAGCTCAGATATTTATGGAAATATGCCTGATGCAGATGATACTAACTCATTGGTTAATACTCCTCAATCAGTTATTCAATTATATGGAGATCCTAGTCAAAATATACAGAATTTAAGGGATTTTCTTATTACAAGAGGCTACAATGCAAATAATATTTTTATTGTGGATCCAGTAAATGGAAATGATGCAACTGCACAAATAAATAATGTTAATTTTCCTTTCAGAACTTGGGAAGAAATAAAATGTGAAGGCGGTTTGGTAAATAATGTTCCTGTTTGTGTTCGTGCCGGAGCTAATGGCGCTAAAAGTTTAGAAATTCAACATGGCGATATTGTTCTTTTTAGAGGAGGAGATTATATTACTTATAGTTTAGGGACTGAAACTCCTCGTCATAACTTTGTATCTGGAACTGTTTCTCGACCTATTGTTTTAATGGCTTATCCAGGTGAAGCGCCTAAATTAATTTCCTTTTACGGATTAGGCTTTATAGATTCTGAAAATATGATTGCTGATGGGTTTATCTTGACGTGCGAGGCTGGATTAGGTTCTTGTGAAGGGTCTGCTGGTCTTGGTCATGTGGGTATTAGCATAGGCGGTTCAGGAAAGAACTGGATATTTAGGAATAATGAGATCCTAAAACACAAATGGGGAATATGGGGAGGAATACCCAAAGATAATATAATAATTGAGAAAAATGTTATTCATGACAATTCAGGAGAGCATGGGATATATGTTCCGAATTCTAATGCTGACCCGATGACTAATTTCATTATTAGAGACAATTTAGTATATAGAAATAGAAGACATGGCATGCAGTTCAATGGGAAAATGGATAATTTTCTTGTTGAGAATAACTTAATCCACTCCAATGGTCTCGGAGGAATTACTTTAACAAATGGATTCAAAAATGGAATTGTAAAAAATAATTTGATTTTCAATAACAATAGGCAGGGGATTATTTTGTTTGGTTATTGTGACTCTGCTTACTTTAACTGTGCCAGTACTGATTCAAGAGGGTGCTTAGTTGGGCTTGTGCCTGAATGTCCTTCAAGTACGACATCATGTTCTTTGGCTGCATACCCTCAATGCTTTGGAGATGGTGCTGATTTTAGAGATAGCAATGATAATAATCTCATAGTTAACAATTTAATCTGGGTTGGGTCGGCGCATACCGGTGTTTGCGAGGAACAATGGGATCCTCCTCCTTGTTCTAGATTAAGTAATCCTAGCGATTTTTCAGCAATTGACGTTGCAGACAATACTCCAAGAGATGTTTATACTTTTACTGGGAATATTTTTAGAAACAATATTTTTAGAAATACCAATGCTCCTATTTTCAGAACAGATAGATTGAACCATTTTTTGAGTCCTGGAACTTTAATTGAGAATAATTTATTTTTTAGAGAAACTGGAGAACCTGCTGGACTTGCGTCTGCAGTGACTGATAGTAGTCATTCTGGTTCTTATATTACTGGAGGAATCAATTATTATACATGGACTTTTAATGGGTTTCAGAATCATTGGAGTACTTTCATTAGAAATAATGTTTTGGGAAATCCTCAATTCATGGATGCTCTTACTTCTTATGCCTTAACTCCAGGACTTTATAATTTCGATTATCTTTCTTTAAGTCCTGCTATTAATTTAGGCATATTTAATAATGCCCCTTTAAATGATATTCGTGGAAGAAGTCGTTTAGGGAATGTTGATGCTGGAGTTTATGAGTATGATCCTTTGAGCGCACAAACTCCTTATTTAATGGGGATAACTCCAAATCATGTTCGTGTAGGTTCTACTGGAGGGTTTGCTATTACCTTTAATGGTTATAATTTTAATCCTCTTGCAGAATTAGAGGTTTGTGCTCCAGATAATGTTTGTGATCCTATTCCTAATTCTGCACTTTATAATATAAATTCAAATAGGATAGTTCATGATTTTGTTACTTATTCTATTGCTACAGGTCTTTATACGTTTAGAGTTCGCAATCCCGATAATCAATTTAGTCTTACAAAGTCTGTTATGGTTCAAGGTGTTCCGGCTAGTCCAACTGTTTTAGTTTCAAATTCTATTTCTTATAATAGTGTTTCTTTATCTTGGACAGATAATAGCAATGATGAAGATGGATTTTATATTGAAAGAAGTTTGTTGCCTACTTCAGGATTTACACAGATTGGAGTTAATAATGTTAATGATAATACTTTTACAGATAATACTGTCTCTTCTGGCACTACTTATTATTATAGAGTTAGAGCTTTTAATTATGAGGCAAATTCAGGATATTCTAATATTATTTCTGGAACTACTTCTTCTGGACCTCCTAATGCTCCCACTAACTTGTATACTTATCCTATAGATGCAAATTCCATTCAAATTACATGGGTCGATACTAGTAGCAATGAAGAAGGTTTCTATATTCAATTTATGACCCCCACTTCTTCTTGGAGCCCTATTCCTAATTTGAATCTTGGTCTTAATATTGTGAGCGCTGTTCATACTGGTCTAAGTGAAAATATTCAATATACTTATAGAATAAGATCTTTTGCGGGAACAGCATTTTCTTCTTGGTCTAATACAGATTATTCTATAACTCCTCCTAATACTCCCACTAACTTAGTTGTTACTCGACTTTCTTCGACTCAAGCTAGATTGGATTGGAGAGATAACAGCAATGGAGAACTGCGCTTTAAAGTTCAAAGATGCATTGGCGCCGGTTGCACTAATTTTGCAGATCTTTCCGGCGCTACTAATTTACCTGCAAATACTGTAACTGCTCCAAGCACTGTAACTTATACCGATAATACTCTTTCCTCAGGTGTTGAATATGTTTATAGAGTTAGGGCAGAACAGAGCTGGTGGTCATCTCTTTGGTCTAATACTGCTTCTACTGTTTCTGGTATCTCTGTTCCTAATGTTCCTAGTGGATTGACTGCTGTTGCTTTGTCTGCTACAAGTATGAGATTGAATTGGAATGATAATAGCAATAATGAGCAAGGATTTACTTTACAATATAAATTAAGTTCTGCTCCTGAAAGTTCTTGGGCTGATGTTCCTGGAGCAAGTAATCTGCCTTCTGGAAATGGAGGGGCTATGACTTATCCACAGATTACAGGTTTAGTTGCAAATACCGCTTACAATTACAGAGTGCGCGCTTATAATGCTGTAGGAAATTCTGCATGGTTTCCTGCAAGCGCGCCTTATCCAACAGGGACGACTTTTGTTTGTAATCCTAATCAGCAAGAGAGTTGTTCTGAACATAGAGGGGTTTGTGCTGGAACTATGAGAACTTGTAGCGCTAGTGGACAATGGGGAACTTGCAGTTATTCTTCTCAGCCTGGATATGCATCTGTTGAGACAGGCGCTTCATTATGTATTGATAGATTGGACAATGATTGCGATGGCGAAGGAGATTATGATGGCGCTGGAGTTCCAGGAGTAACGCATGGAGATAATGGGTGTGCTGTTTCAATTACGGGAATTAATGCTCCCGTTCCACAGTCTATTCCTCCAAATACAGTATTTACTTCTTCTAATTTTAATTTGGATTGCACTTCTAGTCCTTCTAATGTAAACAGTATTATTGGAACTTTGGATGGTGTTTCTTGTGGGTTTGTTAATTGGTTTGTTAATGTTGCTAGATTTAATTGCGCAAGTTCATCTACTCCAAGAGTGCAGGTTGCTACATGTGATATTGATACAAGCAAGTCATATAGAACTGGAACTGCTATTAATTCTAATGTGAATGTTGTTTCTAATGCTTGTAGTTCGTATACTACTTCGAGTTCATGTGAATCTATTTCTGGAAATATTTGCGATTGGGTTTTGGGATGTTCAATAACTAATCCTACATGGTCTAATGGATTTGGAAACAGATGTGTTCCTGCAGGAACTGGAACTGGGAATTATATGTGCAGGGCTACTGTACCTGCTACTAGTTGTGGCGCTACTTGTGATGGAACATTAAATGGGTGTAGTCAAACACAAAGTTGTGATTTGAATTCTTGCGGATGCGTTGAACAAAATCCAAATATAAACTTGAATGGTGGAGTTAGTCCTAATAGTTTTGCATGGGGATCTAATGGTGTTGTTGTAACTGTTACTGGAAATTATTTTGCTTCTAATGCTGAATTGCTTGTTGATGGGAATCCTGTTATTGTTTTGTCTTCTACTAGGACTGCTACTAGTTTACAGTTTAATTATGGCAATAGAATGTTCAGAACTGGAGAGCATTTAGTTACTGTTAAAAATCCTACATCTGGAAGAGTTTCTAATTCTGCTACTTTGACATTGAATTCTAATCCTACAATTAGTTCAATAGTTCCTAATGTTTTATCTTATACTACTGGAGGTTCTGTGGATATTGTGGGAACAGATTTGGATCCTTATCGATTATTAGTAAATGGGTTATTGGTTCCTGAAAGTTTGTGGGGTTTCGTAAATCCTACATTAGTAAGACTTTTAATTGTTGGAGGAATTGTTCCTGGAGGAGATTATGATTTCGTTGCAGTTAATAGAGATAATGTTAATTCTATAAGCAGTTCTTTTAATAATAGGCTTAGAATAAATTGGCTTTTCGACTATTATTTGACCTTGAGCAGTTCTGGCGCTGTTGCTCCTCCTCAAAGTTCATTTGATATTGATGTTAATTTACAGAGTGTTGATTTTATGGCATACGAAGATGTTATTGTGACTGTTAATTTTCCTCCCGAAATTACTGTGGCTCCTAAAGGATTAGATAGATGCACACCTAATTTGAATTGCGTTTTGTCTTATACTGTGAATGTTGGAAATGTTGTTGCTCAAGATTATGTTGTTACATTTACAGGCACATCTGAACAAACTTCGAAAGAACATTCACAAATATTAACTATTAGAGGGGAAGTTAGTGGTGGTGGCTCCAGCGGGGGAAGCTCTGGCGGGGGTAGCGGAGGAGGCGGAGGGGGCAGGCCTAAACTAACTTCTGCACAATGTAATGATAAGAAGGATAATGACGTGGATGGGTTGATTGACTTTAGTGAAGATTTGGGTTGCGATAGTTTGAAAGATAATGATGAAATTAATATTGAAAACATTGTAACTAAAGGAAATTATACTTTCGGAGAAGAAAATGAAACTGGAGAAGAGATTTCTGGAACTACCTTTACGGAGAAGGATATTGAAATAAGAGTTGTGTTCTGGTTGACAGTATTGATTCTTGTTATTGGAATAGCAATTATTGGAATTGTTATTATGCGTTATGTTAGAAGGGAGAGAAGAATTAGGTCGTTGATGAATAAGGATGATTGGAGATAATTACTAATAATAGGCTAATAAGGATATTTTATAAAATGCTTTATTCTTAATAAGTTATGAAAAAAAGGAGTTATTTTGCGCTTATTTCTATTTTGGTTTCTTTAGTTTTAATTATCTTTTTGATTGCTTTTTTTAAAGAAAAATCTTATTTTTCGCCTACGAGCGAGGGCTTTGAATGGAGTTATCCTAATAATGAGATTTATTTTAATATTGACTCTGATTCTTTTATTTTGGGAAATTCTAAGGTTGAGTTTACTTTTAACGGCTCTACTAATGGAAACATTTCTGTATCTTCTTTAAAAAGCCTTGAGACTGGTAGAGTTTTTCAGACAGAAAATAATGAAGTTCTTAAGATTTCTTTGAGAAATGACTCATCTGAAATAGAATATTCTTTAAATAATTTGAATTATCAGTTTTCTTATTCTGCGTTGCCGGAAACTCCTGAACCTGGAAAAGCAACATTATTTTTAAATTGGTATAATACCACTGTTAAAGGACTTGATTCTTCCCAAGTGATGAATATTTCTGCTTCTGTTGTTCTTGGAATTGGAGAAAACATTGCTGAATTTTGGATTAATATTAGCACGCAAATGGACGAATATTCAGTTTACAAAGTTACTTATCCTATTGTTAATGTTGTGGGTTTTGCTGACCCGTCTAAAGAGGCAGTTGTTTTACCTGGGTTAATTGGCAAGCTTATTGTTAATCCTCGGGTTGACTTAATTAATAGAATCAGAGTGATTATGGGGAATAATTTGCTAGAAGAATTTTTATATGCTGGTTCTACAAATAATTATTATTATTCGTATCAGTTCTCTGCTTATTATGATTTAGATACTTTAGATTTATTTTATTTTGGAACAAAAGACCCCCATGAATATTATAAAAATGTTTTATGGAATATTTCAACTCAAGGCGTTGGATTTTCAGTTGTTCAATTTCCTGAAAATCATTTGACTCCTGGTATAGATTATTCTTCTCCTTATCCTGTTGTTGTTGGAATGTTAAATGGAGATTGGTATGATGCTGCGAAATATTACAGGCCATGGTCAATTGAAAAATTTGCCAAAAGGGGGAAGCTTGAATATGCAAGCGGGATTTCTTCCGTATTTCATGATTTGGACTTTAAACTTTCTCTTTCTATACCTAATTCTCTTGATAGCTCTAGGCAGAATTACACTAATGGCATAAATGAATCAAGAGACTTTAAGAATTATTTCAATGAATGCCCTGATGCTCACATGCCTTCTTACTCATGCAATCCGAGTTTTAGGTTTGACAATGCCACTATTGAAATTTATGAATGGCAAAATGGCACTACCTATGCTGTTCAAGAAGGATGGCCTGCAGATTATAAGCCAATACATTCTTCTGTAATGGAGCTGGTTAAGAAATCTCATGAGAATGGAGATGTTGTAATTCCTTATACTATTCATGTAAATTTTGATATTAATAGCTCATCATACAACGAAACTATAGAATCTTATGCTATTGTTAATGAAAGCGGAGATGTGGTGAAATTTGTTAATCCTTACTCACCCGGTCGCCTTATTACAACTATAGATCCTAATACCACTTTTTGGCAGAATTATGTTGCAAATATAATGGTGGATCTTTTGGATTTTGGAGATGATAATTTAACTTATAGCGGTGTTGGCTTTGATGGGGCTTATTGGGATGTTTGGAGTGGTGTTGAAGCTGTTTTAGATTACTCAAATAGAGGAGACCATCCAAATGGAGGAGGAAATTGGTGGCATAGTGGGGAAGAAAATTTAATTGATTTGTCAAGACAGAGAGCTTCAGAGTCAAATTCTAAATTTATTTTAGAAAGCGAACATGCAACTGAGCTTTACATAGATGATTTAGAGTTTGTTCAGTGGAACTTTCCTGAATCTTCTCCTGCTCCTTTATACAATATACCTTTGTATTCCACACTATTCCATGATTATATAGGAATTTCGTCAATTATTGAAACATGGCCAAGGGTTTCTGTAGTATATCCAAATCAAGAATTTAACAGATATTATCAGGCAATATATATGACTTATGGTGTTTTTCCAGGGGTAAGCAATGGAAAAATAAATGAATTGTTGACATTCCCTCTTTTAGAAGGAGATTATGAATTATTTTCATTTGTGAAACAATATGTGAGGAGCTATTCTTTTGCCAAGAAATATTTATTATACGGCGAGAAAATGAGAGATCCTAAATTTGATGTTGGCACTTATTATTTTGAGGCTCCAACTATTTTCTATGAGGATTATTATCCAAGAGAACCTCTTGTAATGCCTTCTATGTGGAGGGCTAACGATGGAACATTGGGTTTGCTTTTAGTTAATTGGTGGAACGAAACAGAGCAGATAAACTTTACTATAAATTTTGATGATTATGGCTTGAGTCATGGCTCTAATTATTATCTTACTAAAATGGATGAAGTCAATCACCAGATTCTTGGGCAATATTCTGATGACTTTAGTTATAGTTTAAATGTTCCTACAGCAAGTCTTTATGTAATTAGTTTATCTTCGAATAGATTGTGCAATCAGGGCTCTGGAAATGAAATATGTGGAAATGCTCTTGATGATGATTGTGATGGGTTAATTGATGAAGGATGCGGAAGTAGTTCTTCTGGGGGTTCATCCGGTGGCTCGTCTGGCGGGCCTCCTAGAGTTTTGACTCAATGTTCAGATAGAATTGATAATGATATAGATGGATTTATTGATTACCCGTATGATTCCGGATGTTTGAATAAAGAAGATAACTCGGAAATTGATTCCAATACTTTGAATAATACAAATAATTATCAAAATAAAACTAATTCGTCTGCAGGCAATAATGAAATTGAAGAAGATAAATCTAAATTAAAGATATTTTTTGTGTTGGCTCTTAGTGTTCTTATTATTGGCATATTGATTGTTGTTATTTTGATTGTTCGTTCTTATATGCTTCATGCTCGTAGGCAATTGAATCAGCAAGCGCAGATGCATGAGAATATAGACAATTAGTTTTTAGAGATATATTTATTAATGTGCTTTCTTTTGATTGTTTGAGGTATGATGAGGTTTACGATTAATGTGAGAAAGAGGCATTTGATTGTTTTTTTGTTTAGCTTTGTTTTGTTTTTAGGAGTTTATTTTGTTATTGCACAGACTGCAAATTCTAATCCGAGACATGATAGCGATCAAGTATGGGTTAAGGCTATTTCTCGCGGGGGAAGTAATTTTGTTGCACAGGGTTTGGAAGATTGGTTGGGATGGGTGGGTGATGGCGTTAATGATTTAGATGGAAGAGTTGATAGTTTAGAGTCTAATGATATCATAGAAGGTCCTGAAGTTTATGCAGGTAATTTTCAATGGAATTCTATAAGTGGTAGCAATGTAATAAATACTTATCTTTCTAGTAGCATTCCTAAATCTTATTTAAATGGTATTTCCAAGATAAGATTCAGATGGAAAAATACTGCTTCTCCGAGCGCACACATATGTCCTGAAAATACTGATATAATATGTGGTAATGGCAATCCTGCTACTAGTTCTTCTTGGTCATGCACTTGTGTTTATCCTCAAAGTGGTACTTCCGGGCAAGTATCTACTATAATAACTGGGTCAGGTAGTTGCTCTCCTATTGGTAGTGGCTTTACTAACTGGGTTACTTTTAATGTACAAGGGGGATCGCAAAGTATTTGGCTTAACGGATTTTCGAGCATAAATGTTGAATTTTGTCATGCTTCTAATAATATAGGTACTGCTGATATTGATGTTTATGTTACCCCTTATGTTCTTAGATATGACGGGTATAGAATTGGCATGCCTGTCTCGATTTAATAAATTCTAAATATTTATTGGTTTTTATCTAGATGTTTTCTTCAAGATTTCTTTATGTTAAGGAGAACTAACCTAAATTTTAGTTAATGCAAATTTTTTAATTTAATCCCAGTGATTTTAGGATATCTTGTTTTTTGAAATGTTTGAGGTCTTCGCAAGATTGACCAGCGCCTAAGAAATATATTGGCTTGCAGTTTTATTATTTAATAGATATTCATAGAAAGGCATGACTTGAATGGATTTTATTATCTTTTTATGTTCATATGAGATTATTATTGCTTTTTTTGGATTAAACTTTTTAATGAATTTTTCTAATGATTCTAAATCTCTTTCTTTAATTTCTCCTGATTTTACTTCTATTGCTGTTAGAGGTTCAGGTTGAATTATATCTACTTCATTCTTAAATTCATCTCTCCAGAAAAATTCTGCATTGAGATGATTTACTAATATCGTTTCAAATACTTTTCCAAAATATTCTTGCTTTTCAGCAATATCTGGCACTATGATTATCGGATAATATTTTTTGAACCTCTTTTGTGTTTTTCTTACGTTTCTTGAGTAGTTGTAAAGTTTTTTTATCAAATATGATTTTTCCAAATAGTCTAAATAAGTAGAAACTGTCTGTCTTGCAATTCCCAAATCTTTTGCTAAATCAACCATGTTAATAATTTCCCCTGGACTGTATAAAATTATTCTAAATATTTGCTCTAAAATTGCTGGATCGTTTATTTTTACAATTTGAGGAATATCTCTATAAATTATTCTTTCAATTACATTTTCTTTTATATATTTTGCAGAGTCTTCTTTATTTTCATTTATTATTTCTGGAAAGCCATTACATATTATGAAATTCTTGAATTCCTCTAAGATTTCTTTTTTATAAATTTCAAAATTGTCAAATATTTTATTCTTAAAATTAAGATACTCTTTGAAATTAAGGTTCTTTATTTGAAATTCATATATTCTGCCTGCGAGACTTTCTCTTGATTTCTTGCGAATGAACAAAGATTCTGAACCTGAAATAACAAATTTTATGTCTGAATTTTCATCATATAATCTTTTTAATTGTTCTTCCCAATTTTCAATTTTTTGAACTTCATCAAATAAAAATAGATACTTGCCTGCAGAAACATTTTTTCCAGTCAATCTTTCATAGTTTTTTAAGACATCTTGTAATCTTATTTCTTTAAATTCATCAAATGAGAAATATACTATTCGCTCTTTTTCCATCGTTATTAGCGCTTCTTCAACAAGTTTCAACATGATTGTGGTTTTTCCTGTTCTTCTAAGTCCAACTAACGCGATTATTTGCTTTTTGGGAAAAAATCTCTTTATCTCTGCGTAAATTTCTCTTTGTTTAAATTCTAACTCAAATGGACTTTTCCACCATTTATTGCTGTTTATGAGAGCTTCTTTTATTCTTTCTTCATTCATGTTACTTGTAACTAACACATAACTCTGTTTTATGTTACTTGTAACTAACATGTCTTTATAAATGTTTGGATTTGCTTGATTAATCCAGTCCTAAACTTTCTAAGATGTCTTTCTTTTTGAATTCCTTTAAGTCGTCGTAAGTTTGACCTGTTCCTAAGAAATATATTGGCTTTTTTGTTATGTAAGAGACTGACAAAGCTGTTCCGCCTTTTTCATCTATGTCTGCTTTGCTTAAGATTATTCCGTCGATGCCGAGGGCTTCGTCGAATGTTTTTATTTGTTCGAGCATGTCATTTCCTGTGGTTGATTCGCCTACAAAAATTTTCTTGTTTGGTTTTATTACTCTGATTAACTTTTCCATTTGCTTTATTAGATTTTCTTTTGTGTACATTCTTCCTGCAGTATCTATTAGAAGACATTTTATTTTATGTTTTTCTGCATATACTTTTGCGTCAAATGCTATTGATGTTGGGTCGGTGTTATACTCGCCTTTTATTATTGGGACTTTTAATTTATTTGCATGTATCTCTAATTGTTCTATTGCAGCTGCTCTAAATGTGTCTGCGGCTGCTAGTGCTACAGAGATATTGTTCTTTTTTAATAGATGAGCTATTTTCGCTATGCCTGTTGTTTTACCGACTCCATTTATTCCGAAGAATAAAATAATGAATGTTCCTTGGTGATTTTTTATTTCTTCTATGAGATTTGGAGAATCTGTTAGAACGCTTTCTATGGCTGTTTTAATTGATTGAATTACTTTATTTTTAATATCTTTAGATTTTGATTCTTGTCCTACTAATGATTTTATTAGATTTTCTTTTATTTTGTCAACTACTTCTAAGGCTACGTTGTGTTCTAGTAATATTATTTCTAGTTCTTCGAATATTTGTTCTACTTGTTGTTTTTCTATTTTAGAGGTTGTGAATTTGCTTAATATGTTTGAGAAGAAGCCTTTTTTTTCTTCCTTTGATTCTTCTTCTTTTACAGGTTCTTCTTGATTTTCTTTAATCTCTGCTTCAATTTCGTTTTCCGATACTTCTGCTTCTAACTTTTCTTCTTTATTTTCTGCCTCTTCCTTGATTGGTTTTATCTCTTCTACATACTTTTTTTTAATTTCTGCTTTTGAGTCTATTTCATGCTTTGCTTTAGGTTTCTTTTCTTCTTTTGGCTTTTTTGACTTGTCTTTGGCTGGCTTTTGTTTCTTTTCCTTTGCTTTTTTTGGCTTTTTGGCTTTTTCTTTCTTTTCTTCTTTGCTGGGTACACCTAGCCATGATTTTAGCTTGTCTTTTAGCAGTTTAAACATGAAATTATTGGTGCGAGAAGGTTTATAAGTTTTTTATGCCAAGGTTTATCTGATGAAAACCTTGGACATTGTAAAATTTAGAATTATTGAATTTGGTGAAATTTTACAATGAAAGGCGTATTTATTATTCTTGATGGTGTTGCAGATGACACATGTTCTCAGCTTAAAGGTAAGACACCTCTTGAGTTTGCTAAGACTCCTAATTTAGATTTCTTTTGTTCTTCTGGAAGTGTTGATCATTGTTTTCCCATAGCTGAAGGGATTGCGCCTCAGTCTTCGAGCGGGCTTGTGTCTTTATTTGGAGCAGATTTTAGAGATTATTCTCGAGGGCTTTTAGAGGCAGTTGGCGCAGGAGTTCATTTGAATGATGGGGATTTAGTTTTTAGGTGTAATTTTTCTACTATTGAGAATATTAGTAGTTTGAAGTTAATTGACCGGCGTGTTGGCAGGACTTTAATGACTGGCGAGGCTCGTGAACTTGCAGATGCTGTAAATTCTAAAGTAAAATTGCCATTTAAGTTTGAGTTGATTCCTACTATCGGGCATAGAGCAGTTCTTGTTTTTAGAGGCGCTTTTTCTGATAAGATATCTAATGTTGACCCTTTTTATGAATCTGGTTTATCTGTTGAAGGAGAAGCTAATCAAGTTTTATTGTCTAAACCTCTTGATAGCAGTAATAAAGCTATTTTGTCTGCTGATTTACTTAATACATTTATTAGAAAGAGTTATGTTATTTTGGAAAATCATTCTGTTAATGTTGCTCGCAAAAAAAAAGGTTTTTTCCCTGCGAATTTTATTTTGTGTCGCGATCCGGGTATTGCTCCTATTAAGACTAAGAGTTTGAAAGGTTCTTGGATTGGTTTGGGATATATGCCTTTAGAGAAAGGGGTTGCTAAGGTTTTTGGAATGAGATTATTTTCTTTTGATTATTCTTCTATGAACTCTGATGATTTTTATGAACATACTGAAAAAATGTTAGAGAAGGTAATAAAAAAAGCTATTGAGATGATTGAAGATAATAAAGAGTTATATGATTATTTTTATGTGCATTTTAAAGAAACGGACTTGCCTGGGCACGATAATAAGCCTTTGCAGAAAGTTAAATTTATTGAGATGATTGATAAAGATTTTTTTGGATATCTTAGGAGCTTGAACGATTCTTTTAAGATGGTTGTAACTGCAGATCATACTACTTCTTGCAGGACTAAAAGCCATACTTCTGCTCCTGTTCCTGTTTTGTTTTTTGATTCTGTTCATACTGAAAATTCTGGAAAGAGGTTTATTGAAGCAGATGGTTTGACTGGTAAAGAGTTTATGGGCCGGTCGCTTTTGGCGAAGACTTTATTTTCTTAAGTGACATCATATTTATAAAATGAGATAGGGTTTTTTGTTTATCAAAAAAACCTTGGGAATTTGTAGTGGTTTTTTGGATGTTCAAGATTTCCAACATTTTAAAAAGTGCGACTTCCAGCAAATCTTGACATGATGAAATATGAAGAGTTATACGAGATATTGCGCAAGGAGAAAATGAATGATTCTTTGCAGAAAATACCTTCCGATTTTATAAAGAGTTTTTCTGAATTGATTCATGAAAATAAGAGGAATATAACTAGCAATGGTGACTTTTTTGCTGAGGAACTTGTTCGCGATAAGAAACAATATGAGAATTCGATGGTTTTGTTTAAGGAGCTGATTCTTCGTCGCAAGAAGAAACTTCTGAATTTGGTTTTTATTGCTAATGAGACTAGTGTAATGAAGAAGGATTTTGAAAATATGCTTCCATTTGAGAAAGATTTGTTTGATTCTTTACTTTCTTCTGTTGAGCAGACGGATAAATTAATTTCAATGCTTTTAGTTAATGAGGCTTCTGCCAGTCAGGTTTCATTGCTTATTACTGATGATATTGAGCCTTTTGTCGGGATGGATGGGGAGTCTGTCGGGCCTTTCAAAAAGGGGCAGTCTGTTTTATTAGATAGAAATGTTGCAGATATTTTGATTGGCGGGCGGAAGGCAGTGAGCGCTTAGAATTTATAGATTATTTATATAGAAAATTCTGTTAGTTATATAATATTTCGCACAGAATTTTCTATCTGGATAATTCTGAAAATAAGTCATACAAACCACAGAATTATCCATAATAGCTAATTTTATTGTATCTTTTGTTCCATGTTTTCCACCCCTTTTTTAGAGATTTCTCTATTGACCTAGATTCTTTGTCTTTTTTGAGCAGACCTAGACAAGATTTTAATCCTTTATGTGTTTTGCTCGATATTATTTTTTTCATTAAGATTGGTATTAATGTATAAGTGTATAAATGTTATTGTTTTATTTTATCCAGCCTTTTAATTCAGGAAGATGAGCTTCAATAAATTGTATTATTTCTCTTTTATATTGTGTGTTTAAAGAAATTCCAATATAATTTGGCTTTTTTGTGATTAATAGCCACCCTATTTTATTTAACTCTTTTACAATGCTATCTAAATTTTCAAATCTTTTGAAATGCTCTAATCTATCATACTTTGCACCCCAATTCTTTTTTGAAAAGGCTAGTTTAAACATTAATTGTGCTTTCTCTTTTTCCACTGATTTTTTAAGAAGCGATATTATTTAAATGTTTCTCTATTTGATAGTTGTAGCTCTAATTATAGAAACATTTATAAACTTTACTTTTTTGTGTTTAGTATGAATGAAAATAATGAATCCGCATTTATAGAATACTTTGGAGATGCCCCAAGAATTAGGTTTTTGAATTTTTTGATTGGAAATCATTTTTTTGATTTTAGCATGACTGAGATTGCAAATGAATCTAATATTAGTTATAACTCTTTATTGATATTTTTTCAGGATTTTTTGGATAAGGGAATAATAATTAAGACTAGAAGAGTTGGAAAATCTGATATGTATAAGCTTAATATAGACAATTCTATTGCAAAAAATTTCTTAAAATTTGCATGGATTTTGACAAAGCAAGATTTGGGCATTGAGGATGATGATTCTATTTTGACAAATAGTATTCCTATTAAGAGTCCCTAACTTAATTTTTTGTAAACGCAATATATATATAGGATTTTCTATGTAATAGTTGTATGGATAAGAGAGGTTTATTGATTGTTGTTTTAATTGTTGTATCTATTATTGGGATTAGTTATTCTCAATTATTTCCTAATTTGGCTCCGAGACCTGCTTTTTCTAAATGCATTACGCCTCCTGCTTTTCCACAGATGATAATTCAAAGCGGAACTATTTGTCCTGGAACGTATTATGATGGAATTGAAATTGCAGGGAATAATATTAATTTGAAATGTGCTGGCGCAACATTTGCAGGTTATTCTAATCCGAATAGAATGAATGGTTTATTGATTAATGGTTCTTATAGGAATATAACTGTGGAAGATTGCATATTTTCAGTTTTTCCTGAAAATGGGATTTCTTTGAGCGGTCCTGTTGGAGTTGCTAATCCTCAAAAACTGACAGGAGTTTTATTGAAGAATATTACTGCTTTTGGAAATGGGGAAGATGGTTTGAGAATTAAAGAGAATACTTATCAGATTGATGCTTTAGGAGGCAAATATTATTCTAATGGTAAGAATGGAGTTCACTTAGTTTCTGAGTATAAAGATCCATTGAGATATAATATAAATCCTGATTTATATCCTAAATACTTTCCTAATGATGTAAGGTTGTTTAATGCTACAATGTCTAATAATGGTGAAAGTGGTGTGCATGTCGATGCGGAGAAGTATTATAGACAATTAGACAATATTGAAAGAGAGAGTAATATACTCATAATTGATGGTAATTTAATAAAAGATAATGTAGAAAACGGCGTAAAAAATACTGACTTTTTTAGTGGTTTCTTCCAGAATGGACTTTATTTTGTAAGAGGAAATGATATTTTGAATAATAGTCTTGCCGGTATTAAGATTCATACTAAGAAAACCCAAGGTCCTAATGGAAACGAGATAAATTGTACTCCTGTTTCAGGCGCTAATCTTTCAGGTCAGATTTTAGCAAATTCAGAGATTGATTATATTTATCTAAATAGAATTGAAGGTAATAAGAATGGTGTTGAATTGACCATTGATAGTAATTCTACTCCAAATTCTGCCAACTCGTGCGGAGGTTCTGCCCCAAGATATGATGTATACTCTCCAAGAGTTTATGCAAACAGAATAAGGTATAATCATGAGTCGGGAGTGCTATACCAAATAAAAGACCCTTTTCCAATTTCTGGAAATAATTCTGATTTTTTTACAGAACTTCAGGGATTTTATAAACAAAATATAATTTCATTTAATGGAAATAGTGGGGTATTTTTGAATGGTTCTACATCTAACACATACGTATCTGGTGTGACTTCCAACAGATATTCTTCTGTTAATTTACTTTGTAATGATATTGTAAATAACAGGGATTATGGTGTTAGAGTTACAGGAAGAGATAATCTTCTATTGAAAGAAAACACAATTAGTTTAATACTTAGTGAATTCAATATCCTTGAGGGCAATACTATTGGAGGTATTTATCTTAATTATAGTATTATAAATTTTTACCAGACTTTTAATTCTTATAATTCTTATGTTGGGTTACATCCAGTATTTGGTATTTATAATGGAGTTACTTTCAATATTTCTCCAGTTTCTATTTCAAACTATAATATCTTTCAGAACGATTTTGCCAGTAGTCCTCTTTTAGCATTTGATGTTAGCTCAACTTTAAATTGGAATCGTAATTGGTGGAGTGATTACAGTCCTGGATGTGTGAACGTTAATCCTTTTGACCTGTGGTGTGATGTTGCAAGACCTATTCCTGTTGCAAATCAAGATGTTCAGCCTAAAGCTGGAAGTCCTTGGGGTAATAATGCTCGAGGTTACCTTCAACTTGACCAAGGGATATTATTGAGTCAATGTTATGTTGAGATACCTCAATATCCTAATAGACCTACAAATCCTGGTGGTGGAGGTGGCGGAAATCGAACAGAACCTGGATTATCTGACGGATAACTAGATTTATATAAATAGAACTTATTATATGTTGGAATGGCTAAAGTAAAAGTGAAGCAGTCGAATGTTCTGGGAATTTTGTCTATTGTATTTGGTGTGTTGTCTTTGATTCCGTTTTTGGGAATTATTTTTGCTATTACTGCTATTGTTTTGGGGATAATTTTTATAATTAAAAATGATAAAAAGATTTTAGGAATTATTGGGTTGGTTATTGGAGTCATAGGATTTACGTTTTCTGCATATTTGATATTTCTTTCATTTCAAGTATTTCAAACTTATAATGCCGGAGCTGATTGGCATGAAGTAGAAAAATCAGATGAGATTTTACTTTCGAGATATTTTCCAGATAGTTATAGCATTGGGTTGAATAGGGTGAGTTTTGAAACTATTTATGCTAATATTCTTAGATTTTCTTTGAATGGGGTTGAAAAAGAGTTTAATATTGTTGTTTCTGATAGAGCGGATTATGTTGATGTGGATGGCAATTATACTATGAGGGTATGGGCTGAGAATGTACTTAGTGAGCAATATGATTATTATCTGGCGATGATTGATGAAATGAATTCGTTTACTACATTTAATGGGAGCGTTGGGGCTGAATTATCCGAGCCACTGAAGGAAGAGTATAAAGGATATGAATATTATTTTTCTTATAGAAATGAAACTATTTTTTCAGATTTGTGCGATGAGTGTTGGTTTAGCTCTTCTAAAATATTTGTTCCAGATTGGAATGTTGTTATTACCATAACTTATTATAAGACAATTGGAAAGACTTATTCTGAAGCTGTTAAGAATACTGAATTGGTTGTTAGAGAGTTGATAGATAATATTTCCGAGTGATTTGTTTAATCTATAACTTTAGAAGATTTTTTATCTCGTTTTAATAGACCTAATTGGTCGTCGAGTTCTTGGGCCATGTCTTTGAGGTCTTCAAAAACTCTGCCTAAGTCTCTTTGTAATTCTTCAATTAATGTTTCTAAGTTTTCTACTCTTAACATATATTTGTTTTCATATTGAGATACTAGGCCAGATTCAATTAAATGGGTTATATGGTGAATAATTGTTCCACGTGTTAGATTTGTTTTGTCTGCTAATTCGTCTGAACTTAATAGTTGTTTTCTTCTTGTGGATTTTACTAATTCGACGAATATTCTGAAGCATGAACGTTCTTTGTCTCTTTGACTGAATAAGCCGAGAGATTCTGAGAACCATTGCAAATCTGCGTTTAAGTCTTTCTTTTGAGGTTTTCTTGTTTTTATTAAAGTGACTTTTCTGAATTCATAAATCATGGTTGAGCTAAGGTTAACAAGTATTTAATAGTTTAGATTAATCTGTTTATCGTAAAATGGTTATTTTTATTTTATGCAATGGGGTTGAACAAAATGGTGCTTTTGCGTAAGGATATTGAGAAAATTTTACTTATTGGCGGGATTTACTAAAGTTAAAGTGTAGTTTAAGAATAGTTATACTAAAGTTAAAGCAAAGTTTAAGAGCCTTTAGGAATTGTTACTTTCTTGTTTTTTTATTTGAAATAAATTTAGTAATTTCAAAGTTATCTTTTGATGATAATTCTAAAACATTATCTTTCGCATTTTTTTGGCTTACAATGCTTTCACCAAGCTGTTTTTCAATGTTTTTTCTTGCATTTCCTGCAACAGACCCTCCTCTTATTGCTATCTTTCTACTTTCTTCAAACTTGTCTGGATTTTCTTTTTTTGATAATTCTGTTGTTGTGGTTTCTGCTAACATATTTAAGACTAGTTCAAGATTAGTCATATTGTCTCTTAAATTTTCTTTTTTTAAGTCCTTTAGTTGTTTATATTCAGCCACCGTTTTTCCAGACCATGCTTTCGTAATTTCGTTCGTTAATATCGCAAAATCGGTTTCTTTCTCTATTCCTGAACGATTCCATTCATCTGTAAGTTCTTTCCTGATTTCTATAGTTTTAATTCTCTGATTAATCCATTCTTTTGAATATCCTTTCTGTAGATATGTTTTCATTGCTCTGTCAAATGCAAGTTCTGGGTCTTCAGTTTCTTCAATTCTTTGATAACCTACTTTTGCAAGCCATACTTTAAACGGCTCGGCTTTTTTTGAAGGAATTGATTGAACAAGTCTTAATATCTGCTCCGTGTCTCCTACATCCGTTAGATAAAATTTTCCATCTGATGATTTCATTTTCAGTTGACTACAATTTGTAGTCAACTCACTGCCTTCGTTTTTTAAACGTAATTTTAATACGCTCCAGTATTTTCTCGGATTTGGGCTATCAGTCAGAATCTCAATTATATCTACTATTGAAAAATACCATTTTTCATTCTCTTGATTCCATTGAACTCTTACTTTTTTGTTTTCAAAAAGTCTTATTGAGTTTTTTTGCTCCATTTTATGTATTATTTATTGCGTTGAAAAGGTTTTATATTTATGGATTGT
>Ga0209541_10005501_pt1 | contig 22057 bp, 31 predicted proteins | sample RifCSPlowO2_01_FD_184027 | JGI IMG/M metagenome (GOLD analysis project Ga0209541, IMG submission 184027) | Groundwater microbial communities from Rifle, Colorado - Rifle CSP2_plank lowO2_0.1 (SPAdes) (version 2) | ecosystem: Environmental > Aquatic > Deep subsurface > Groundwater | place...
TTGCCCAGAGAGAGAGAGTACCTTCAAGCTCATTGTTCTGCTTGGAGGAGGTGGAAGGTATGGCTGGAATAGAAGCGAACAGAGGGGAACCTACAGCAAGGGAACTGATCGATAGTGCATTTTTGAAGACAGCCAGGATGTTGGTGGAAAACTTGGAGACAGCAATGAGGTTGAAGGCAGCAGGAATGCCGGAAGCACGCGCACAAGCCGTTTTAAAAACAGGAGATGGCCTTGTTATTAAGGCGTTTGAGGAGGCAGCAGGCCTCCCTGAGAGGGATGAAGCTGATGGGTGAACTTGCGTTCATGCCAGGCGATGGGCTCTTCGAAGCTTGAGGGTAAAGGAGCTGAAATGGACGTTACCCCCAGAGCTCTATGTGGCCTAATTGTGAGGCTTTCTTGAAGTAGCCTCTATCACAGGTGATGAATACCCCTTCGCGCATGATTGCCGCATAGTGGTATGCGGTGTCGTAGACGGTGGTGCCCATGCGGTAGGAAAGTTCCATGATTGCATGTACGTCTGCCGGTGCGATCGGCGGCACCGGAAGCGCCAGCGCAGTAAACCGTTCAATAGTTTGTTTAGCGACGGATATATCACGGGTAGAAAAGCGTATCCCGTTGGCAAATTCTACTATAGTGAAGGGAAGGATGTGCACCGTGCAGGATTTGTCGTGCAGTACTTGGTCGAGCTTTGCGGCAATGTCTTTGTTCGCCCCAAACAACGCAGTTACAAGTACCGAAGCATCGCAAACAAAAATGTTCATACGCCCATTCGGCGACCTTTGTGTATGGCGGCAAGGATGCGTTTTGTAGGTAGTTTTTTTGTTTCCTTCCGAAGTGCCAAGAAATCACCCACGGCATCGTTCTTGAACTTCTTTTTGATCGTTTCCTCTATGAGACGGCTGTGGATGGTTTCGGATACGTATTGACTCACACCTCCGGAAGCTACCTGTTGAGAGAGGAGTGTGTAGACGTTCTCCGGTAGGCTAATGGTGATACGTTGTGTGTTCATATTTATAGTATGAACTATAATATTACTATTAATCATATTTGTCAATGGTTGACTTTTAGCCAGAGAGAGTACCTTCCTGCTTATCTATCTGCCCGGAGGAGGTGAGATGGAGTTTTATGTTACCCGAAAGACATACTTGTTGGATACGAGGGGATATTGCTGACGAGACCGCCCCTCACTTTGTATCTACCCAAAACTGTCCTCATAGGAAGGAAGAAGAAGTAGATTATCTTATTAATCTCAATCCTAATGATTATTTTTGTACTCACCCAGATATGCTGGCAGGAAAGCCGTTGAGGAGTTTTTGTCCGGGATCGCAAGCGAATGCAACCGAGCTCCAAAGGCCAGTCGGTGAGGGAGTTGCGCAAGTAGGCGGCGGCGCTTAGCGGGGTTGTTCTGGAAGGACAAACGGCAAGTACGTGTCCCGATTGATGCAGGTAAATGATGCGTCCGGGTAGGCAGCGCGCCAGCCTGTAGGAGATTTTACCGGTTTAGAACCGTATTTAAAGTCAAACCCATACAGTTTTCCGCCGGTTTCCTCTACATAGTCCAGCTCTGCTCCTGTGTGCGTACGCCAGAAATAGGTTGATGCATACTCCTGGGTATAGGCCAGGCGTTTCATTCGTTCGACGATAAGGAAGTTTTCCCAAAGTTGCCTCGTGTCATTGCGGTCTTTGAGTGGTTTGAGATTATCAATAAGCATATTTCTTACTCCCAGGTCATAGAAATAAATTTTTCCCATTTTGGTGATTTCTTTCCGTAAGTTTCGGCTAAGTCCAGGCATGCGAAATATCACAAACGATTTTTCCAATAGGTCAATGTAACGGTTGACCGTATCTTTTCCCATCTCTAGTGCGTTGCCCAGTTCAGAAATAGACACCAGCGATCCTACTTGAAACGCGATGAGTTTGAGAAGATCGCGAATTTTTGCCGAATTACGGATTCCGCCAAGCTCCAATAGATCTTTGTAGAGGTAGGCATCGATCAGGTTTTGCAGGTATTCCCGTTTTTCTGTATCGCCGACGTGAGAGAATATCTCGGGGTATGATCCGTACACCAGTCGTTCTTCCAGGCGGGTATTCAGTTCAAAACGATTATACACGCCGGATAACTCCAGCATTGAGATGGGATAGAGCCGGTACGTCCAGACGCGCCCGGTTAACGGCTCGCTGATTTTACTGGCGAGGTCTAGGCTTGAAGAGCCCGTGGCGACGACTTTCACCGTAGGGATGGTGTCCAGAATAATTTTGAGGTTTATGCCTATTTCCGGGATCCGTTGTGCCTCATCAACAAACAACAGGTCATAGCCTGTAACGAGGCTCTTGAGTCTGTCTCCATCCCGGCTTGCCAGGACATCGACATATTTGCTTTGGTCACCATTGACCGTAAGGGTTCTTACGTTAAGCTTACGGATGATTTCGGTAATAAGCGTCGTCTTGCCTGCTTGTCTTGGGCCGTACAGGATAATGCCTTTGGGAGAGGTTTGGAGTTTTTCAGTAATGATCGTAGTTAATGCGCGTGGGAGTAACATATACGGAGAAGATATCATAGTTTTTACCGTTTGTCAAGCGGAAATAATGCTATTTCCGCCTATATACAAGCAAAAATGGGGCGAATATCTCTATTGATTAATATTTTACGGAAAGGTCGGGGATTGCCGTAATTTCATGCCAGTCGACTGGATTTCCACGGAAATAGGCGACGGCGGCGATCATGACGGCGTTGTCGGTACAGAGTGCCGGTGGTGGTACATGAATGGCTACAGGAAATTTTTCGCGAAGGCGGGTGTTAGCAGCAACTCCACCGGATAATAAAATAGACTTAGCGTTAAACTTCTTTGCTGCGCGAATGGTTTTTTCTACTAATACATCGGTGATTGCCTCTTGTATTTCATAGGCAAAGGCATTGGCAGGGTTCGACCCTGCCAATGCCAGATGTTTTTTCCATTCCCGCATGACTGCTGTTTTTAACCCACTGAAAGAAAAATCGAACGATTCATCCATCATGGGTCGTGGTAATTTTATGTTACCTCTTGCAGCTGCCTTTTCAATCGCAACGCCACCACCATAGCCAAAACCAAGAAGTCGTGCGGTTTTGTCAAAACATTCTCCTGCGGCATCGTCGAGCGTTCCGCCGAGCCACTGCAAGTCTTTAATATTTTTCATGAAATACAATTCGGTATGTGCGCCGCTAACAACCAGAGAGATAGCTGGGAATTGTATTTCCTTCTTGTCATCCCCCGCCCAGGCGGGGGATCCAGCGTTTGATGACGATGGATTCCGGGTCACGCCCGGAATGACAAAAGAAGAATCAATAAAATTTGCATACATGTGCGCAAGGACATGATTGACGGGAATGAGAGGTTTTTTCGTCACGAACGCTAGGGTTTTTGCAGTCTCGACACCTACCAGAAGACTGCCAATAAGTCCCGGACCAATCGTAACGGCTATAGCATCAATAGATGCAAACACTTTATTACTGTTTAGTAATACAGTATTGTTTTTGGAAGACAATAGAGCCTCTGTTAAAACCGGAATCATCGATTGAAGTTGTTGGCGGGCTGCTATCTCCGGGACGACCCCCCCGTATTTTTCATGCATCTCTTTGGATGTTGCAATGACATTAGTTACAACCTTCGTGCCGTCATCAACAATCGCAGCGGCGGTTTCATCAAAGCTCGTTTCAATTGCCAAAATTCTCATGTCGTTTGGTTCTTTTTAAAGATGAGTCGGTAAAAAATGAGGGGTGAGAATAAAAGAAGTTGTGTGATGATAAGCGCAATACGGGCACCATACCAGTCACCAATTTTTCCCACAACGATTGCAAATAAACCAAATCCGATACTTCCCGCAAGCGAATTGAGAGAACCCATGGTTGCCCGTTGTTTTACGGTAAAATGTTTTTGAAGAAGCATATTGATTGACGTTTGACCCACACCATATGTTATGGCCGGAACCGCCATAATTGCGGGAGAAAGTACGCTCGGAAACCCAAGACCAATAAGCGCGAGGGATCGATTAAACAGACTTTCACCTATGAGTATTTTTTTCGGGCCGAATTTATTTATGAGTTTGCCGCTTGTGTAATAACTAAGCGCTGCAATAATACTCGTCACAAAGGAAGAAATACCTATCGCCCACAGAGGCCACAGGCTGATAAAAAATGCCGAGCGAAATAAATATCCCGCCTCGCCGAGCGTTTCTTTGAGAATAGATACAATACTGACATATCGAAGTGTCGCATTGATACGGAACTGACGAATGGATTCTTTCAGATGCACAAAGACGTTTCCCGACTCCTTCGTGTAGACCGTTGGTTCAACCAGGAAAAACGCCAACGCAAGAGTAATAAGTTGAGGGATAACGGATATCCACATAACCAGAGCAAAAGACCATTGAGCAAGGATCCCTCCAAGCAGTGCCGATATTCCGAGTCCCACCTGAAACATCGCATGCGTTTTACCGAAGTGTGAGTGAAAGTCTCCTTCTTTTTTGAGTTGAGTGAGGGAGTCATGGAGCATTGCATCGTTATTGCCACTGTAAAACGATCGTGATAACCCTTCAAATAGTGCTCCGGCCAGAAGCATCCCATACGTTCCACCGATCGCATAGAGGATGCCTGATAGAATTCTGGTTGTCGCGCCGAGGATCACCGTATTTTTTCTGCCGATTAGGTCTGAAAATATGCCCGTCGGGATTTCAAAAAATGCCGAGGCGAGCATGACCAAAGAAAACACGCTCATGCCCAGCGCATACGATCCGGTCACGTTTGAGAAATAAAGAATGGCAACCGGCGCGTACGGAATAAAATCAGTAAAAAAATTAAGATAGGAAAATAGCCTGATATTTCGTTCCATGAGGCTATTTTACTCGAGGCCGAGGAGCTTGGCCAGTTGCGAGGTGGAAGGAGTGTGGATTTTGGGGATAATAATAAGCTCTGCGTCGACGATTTTTGTTTGTTCTTCTTTTTTTCCTTCCAATGGATCTCCCTGGGTAATTGCAATAACACTTGGTCGAATTTTTTTGACAAAATCAAAATATTCTAGATCAGTGCGCATTGGAAGAAGTGAGATGACTTCATCAACAACTGATAGTGCTTCAAGCATTTCTTTTCGTTGCTTTTGTGAATGAATCGGCCGCGAGTTACCTTTCATGCGACGAACATTTTCATCGGATTCCAAGGCAATAACGAGCCAGTCGCCGTGTGATTTTGCTTCCTCGAGAAACTTTATATGACCGTAATGAAGTAAATCGAAACATCCTCCGACTAAAACGATCGTTTTCATTGTGTTCCTCGTAAATAAACGGCTTGCCATGGGCGGAAGTTTGAGTAGAATGTTTGATCCTCTAAAATTTCTCCGTTTCGGGTGACCTTATATTGAAATGATGTCTTTGCCCCCCAGGCGGCAAAGTCTACTTGTTTGACCGTGCCCGCGGGAAGCGTGGGATCGTCCTGATAAAGATCAGGCGGAGGAGGAGTGATGCTACCAACGATCTGGTTGAGAATTTCTGCTTTCCGGCCGTCGCTCGTGCCATAGAGATCAATAGTCAGAGTTAAGTTTTTCCGGTCTGTATTTGTCTGGATGAGGATATAGCCCGGAGTATCGTTTTGAAACTGGAAATCGACCGACGGAGCAAATACAGTTGCGTCTATCCCTGCTTTGTAGCCGGCTTGTTCGTAGTATCCGACGCGATAGGCGTGGGCTTGCCGTTTTACGATTGGCAATCCGGCCGCCAAGGCAGCCCGAAAAAGCGTCGTTGAAACCTGGCATACACCCCCGCCGTCGCCCAACACGGTTCGACCGTCTTTAATGATGTAGGCTGGTTGAAAGCCAGTGGCGGCGGAAATATCTCCAACCGCATTGTTAAATGAAAATGTCTCTCCGGGTTTGATCAGAATACCATGTATTTTAGATGCAGTCAGGGCAACATTGTGGATTCTTCCCGGGATCGAATGGGCAAATTCCGAGTAGCCCCGTCCTACACGTTCTTGTACTCCCAACACATTCGTTTCCTGGGTTTGAATTGTGGGTTGTATGGGATCAACGACGAGAGCAAGCGTAAGGATCTGTTCTTGGGATGTTGGGACATTTGCAAGGAGTTTGGAAAAATTAGCTTTAGTGCTTGCAGTATTGAGTTTTCTCCCATCGCGGGATGGTTTAAATGCAGTGACTTTCCCGCCGGCAAAAGCAAATAATGCTTCCTGGACGGGAATATCGATGCGTTCTGAGAGAAGCTCCAGTGTTTCGTCGAGCATTTGTTCATTCCATCGAAAATACGGAGATAAATCGACGCGGGAACTCAGTTTGGCAATCAAATCACTGGTTAGACGACCGGAACGCCCAACCAAATATGCTTGTTTTGCAGATAGTGTTGCGTCATAGCCGATTCCCAATTCCATCGCAGAGAGCGTGGCGACATTTTCTTCAAATCGAAATTCAAACCGTTTATTGCGAAACGGCTCGTTTTTGCGATCCCAATACGCTTGGACGTCGTTTTGTCGAAGGCCGCCGAATGGTTGTCCATCAATATACACGGAAGGATAGACTTTTTCGTTGTAGCGAAGTTGATAGAGGAGGAAAAAGCTAATTGCGGAAAGCCACACGACACCTAGTCCGATGAGACTGCGGCGGACGGTATGACGAACCGAATCTTTCATTGTTGTTTTGCGTGGACTTTGTGCCATGATATGATGAGAAAGGTAGATTTATTGTACCATCTCTATGGCAGAACCTCTCCCCTCTCCTGATTTATCGGGATTATTTAATCTGGAGACACCAATACGTGCTAAACCTTCGGTTACCGAACCGTCCTCGCCCGGTCCTGTGATGACGACGGAAGTTGTTCCTCCTCCACCTCCGCCCGCTCATCAGGAAACCGTGGTCATTCCTGGTGGTGTGCCGTCACAGCCGCCGCCATCACCAGCCCCGATTCAATCGGGGCCAGCTGGCGGATCACTACCGCGGCGACTCCTCATGATTGCCGTATTCCTTCTTCTTGTTGGCGGACTTCTGGTAGGCGGTCGTTTTGTATTGGGCTTGATCTCCGGAGGGGGAGAAGTGACGCTTACGTATTGGGGTCTGTGGGAAAATGATGCAATTATTCGGCCCGTCATAGCTAAATTTGAAGCCGATCACCCCAAGATCAAAGTGCAATACGTCAAGCAATCTCCTCGGCAATATCGCGAGCGGCTTGCCGCAGCCATTGCCCGGGCTGAAGGACCGGATGTGTTCCGATTCCATAATACCTGGGTTGCGATGCTCAAAAATGATCTCGCGCTTGTTCCCTCGACCGTGATGACCCCGGCCCAATTCGGAACAAGTTTTTATCCCGTCGCGGTAGCTGATCTTGTTGCCGGACAAAATATTTTTGGTATCCCCATTATGATTGACGGACTGGGGTTGTATTACAACGAAGACCTTTTTGCTGCTGCCGGCGTAACGCCCCCGGCTACCTGGGAAGAAATGCTTACCCTCGTTCCCAAACTCACCGTAAGGAATGGCGATCAGATTCTTACGTCTGCGATAGCCTTGGGGACCACCGGCAATGTTGAGAATTTTAGTGATATCGTGGCAACGATGATGCTTCAAAACGGTGCAAGTCTGGTGGCGCCAACAGGGACCGAAGCGGAGGAAGCACTCATTTTTTATAGAAAATTTGCAAGCCCCTCCGATCCTGTCTATACCTGGAACGATACGCTGGATAATTCTGTTTACGCATTTGCGACCGGTAAAGTTGCTATGATTTTAGCCCCTTCCTGGCGTGCATTTGACGTTAAACAGCTCAACCCTGATCTTCGGTTTAAAATCGCACCAATCCCGCAGCTACCGGGGAGTACCGTGACGTGGGCATCGTATTGGGTAGAGGGAGTATCGGCAAAAAGTAAGCATCAGCAATCTGCATGGGAATTTTTGAAATATCTCACAAGCGGGGAGTCGGCAACGATGCTCTATAGCGAAGCGGCGAAGACCAGACTTTTCGGAGAACCGTACGGGCGGGTCGAGCTTGCCTCAACTATTGCTGATGATCCATTCGCTGGCACGTACGTTTCTCAAGCGAAATACGCAAAATCGTTTCCGCTCGCTTCCCGGACGTTTGACAATGGTCTCAATGATCGACTTATTAAGTATCTCGAAGATGCGGTCAATACAGTCGCCAATGATGGTGTTGCACCTGCCGCGGCACTCGAGACAGCAAGGGCAGGATTTGCCCAAGTACTTTCCAGTTTTGGGTTGACCTCCGCAGCTGCCCCCCAGACGAAATAATAATGAGGGTAACGCTTTCTGACGCAGTGCGAATTACGATCGCGTACGCTGATATCTTCGACTATCGCTTAAGTGAAGAAGAGTTGCGATTTTGGTGTGTATATCGGGTTCTACTCAAGCGGTTTGTACACCACAACAACCATCAACGCCCAACACACAATTGGGTATCTTCCCGTCGTAAATGGAAAATTGCCGGTTCGCTGTGGTGGCTGCGGTTACTGCCGACCATTGAATGTATCGGTGTCACCGGAGCTTTAGCGATGAACAACGCGGATGTGCATGATGATATTGATTTTCTCATTATTACCAAGTCCGGAACACTTTGGACAACACGATTGATTGTGACGTTTCTTTTAGATCTTTTTCATCTCCGTCGTCGTCCGGGAGATCACAAATTTAAAGACAAAATTTGTCTCAATATGTTTATGAGCTCCGATGCTCTTGCCATTCCGTCAAAAGAACGGGATTTATTTACCGCCCATGAAGTATTACAAATGAAACCGCTGTGGGATCGGGATGGAACATACCAAAAATTTCTAAAAGCAAATAGATGGGTAGAAAAATTTCTGCCTACGGCGTGGAGAGAAACGTATTACGCATCACGTGTCAAGCATCAACAAACACGAAGTCTTTTGCGTTTTCTTGAACCAATAGCGAAGTTTTTGCAACTTTGGTATATGAGAAAACGCCGAACAACAGAGGTTGTGTCTGATACAATTATCCGATTCCATCCGGTCGATGCGCGCGAATGGATTTACAGAGAGCTCCAAAAAAGATTGCGTGCGACAAAGATCCCTCTTGACAATATTTTCTACGGCCGATAAAATAGCACTCATCTCAAAAGATTGCCAAAGAAGAAGCATATGTCGAAAATAAATATTCAACCGTTATTTGACAATGTCCTCGTCAAGCCCCTGCAGGCAGAAGAAACACTTCCTTCCGGCATCGTTCTTCCTGATAGTGCCAAAGAAAAACCCCAAACCGGGCAAGTCATGGCCGTTGGTCCCGGCGGAACGGATGATAAAGGAAACCCAGTGAAGATGGTCGTCAAAGTCGGCCAAAAGGTTATGTACAAAAAATGGGGCGGCAATGAAGTCAAAGTCAACGGTCAAGAATGGATGCTCGTCGAGCAAAAAGATATTTTAGCGACTGTTGAGTAAAAGGGGGAATACTATGGCAAAACAACTAAAATTTTCTGAAGATGCGAGGCAGGCACTTATCCGTGGAGTAAATTTATTAGCAAAAGCAGTCGTGACGACACTTGGACCCAAAGGACGCAATGTCGCTCTTGATAAAAAATGGGGAGCCCCCAATGTGGTCCATGACGGTGTCACAGTCGCTAAGGAAATTGAGCTCGAGGATCCGTTTGAAAACATGGGTGCCCAGCTCGTCAAAGAAGCCGCGAGCAAAACCAACGATGTAGCAGGGGATGGGACAACCACGTCCACGCTTCTTACCCAAGCTATCGTCAACGCAGGGTTTAAAAACGTGACTGCTGGTGCCAACCCAATGATGCTTAAAATCGGGATGGAAAAAGCAGTTGAGGCGGTGGTTAGTGAGATTAAAAAGATGAGCAAAACCGTCAAAGACGCCGACGTTGCTAAGGTGGCGACGATTTCCGCTCAGGATGACAAAATCGGCGCGATGATTGCGGAAGCTCTTGCCAAAGTCGGTAAAGACGGTGTTGTGACGGTCGAGGAGGGTAAAGGTCTCACCATGGAGATTGAGTACAAAGAGGGCATGGAGTTTGATAAAGGGTACGCGAGTTCTTACTTTGTCACGATTGCTGACAAAATGGAAGCAGAAATTGAGGATGCCTATATCCTCATTACCGACAAAAAGATTTCAGCAATCGCTGATCTTTTGCCGTTCTTAGAAGGATTTATTAAAGTCTCCAAAAATTTGGTGATTATCGCTGATGAAATAGAAGGAGAGGCATTGGCAACATTGGTCGTCAATAAATTGCGCGGGACATTCAATGTTTTGGCGATCAAAGCCCCCGGATTTGGCGACAGGAGAAAAGCGATGCTTGATGACATTGCAACACTCACCGGCGGTACGGTGATAAGTGACGATACAGGCCGTAAATTCGAAAACGTAAAGGTAGAAGACTGCGGCCGCGCGGACAAGGTGTGGGCGGACAAAGACAACTGCCGCATCATCGGCGGTAAAGGTAGTAAGACCGCACTTCAGGCTCGCATTGCGCAGATCAAACGCGAGATGGATGCATCAACATCTGACTTTGATCGCGAAAAACTCCAGGAACGGCTTGCCAAACTCTCCGGAGGCGTTGCCGTTATCAACGTCGGCGCGGCAACAGAAATAGAACTCAAAGACAAGAAAGAGCGTGTCAACGACGCAGTTGCAGCAACAAAGGCTGCGCTTGAGGAAGGTATTATCCCTGGAGGTGGCGTATCATTGCTTCGCGCACGGTTAGTCTTGCCGAAGTTAAAAGATAGTTTGACTGACGCAGATGAAAAAGTCGGCGTTGACATCCTTTATCGTTCCCTCGGTGAGCCAGTTCGATGGATTGCCAAAAACGCCGGTGCCGATGATGGATGGGTGCTAAAAACCATCGAGGAATCAAAACTTGCTGACTTCGGATTTAACGCCATGACGATGCAGTTTGGGTCAATGCTTGCAGCAGGAATTTTGGATCCGGCCAAAGTCACGCGAACCGCGATCCAAAATGCAGTATCCGTCGGCATGATGATTCTCACAACCGAAGCATTGATTACCGATCTTCCGGAAAAGAAAGATGCTGGAGCCGGCATGCCGCCGGGAGGCATGGGAGGCATGGGAGGCATGGGCGGGATGGACTATTAAACCACTTTAAACTTTAAACTGTAAACTTTAAACTGAAAGCTCCTCGAAAGAGGAGTTTTTGGTATAATCCATGCATGGAGTGGGGGAAACTCGTTTATCTTCTCGTCATTATCCTCATCGGGTACCTTCCGTATAAGGCGATCCAGCGATATAGTAAAGACGGTTTTGCGTCCATTTCGACACGGCTGGCATTTCTGATGACTACATGGTTTCTTTTGCTCTCGACGCTTCTCATAAACCAAACACCGAATCTTTTTGTGAACACGTCACTCGTTTCAATAGTTGGTTTTGGAATAACGGTACTGCTATGGGCATTTGCTCCATATCTCTTGCGTCGCATTGGGAAGGTACCGACACAGGTCATAATAGATAATCCGAAGTCATATCTCATCCGAACACAGCCCAAGATGTATATGCTCAAATTTTGTGAGATTCTTTTTCAGCAGGCAAAGTTCGCGTATCTATTATTTGTGGTGCTCGGAGGTTTACCACAAACTTCGCGCATTTGGTGGTTTAGCTTTATCATTATTGTCCTTCATTTGTATAACATGTATTTTGTTCGCGCTGCGATGTTGTTTTTTTTAGTAAGTATCCCCATGGGGCCTTTATTTAGCATACTTATTCTCAACGGGTACATTACTGTAGCGATGACAATTCACCTATGGTTTTACCTCATTTTAGTGAGCTGGTACCGGCTCCGTCATCCATAAAAAGCGTGACACTTTTACTTCATGTGAAGGCTGTAATTTTGGAGGATGATGCTGTACATGAGATAGGTTTCGGCGCGCTCTTGGGTGTATTGTGGATGCAGTTCATGCGATTTTAAATCTTTCAGTATCGTTTGAATATACGGTTTTACCGATGCAGTATCTAGCCCTTTGACCCATCGAAACATTTCATGAAAAAATGTTTCGGCACTTGAGGATTTTTTGTACATCATGTTTGCCACCCGCGAGAGATCATTGGAAAGAGATCCGATGAGCATTTTTGTCTCTGTCATAGTGCGAGTTTGAAGAAAAATGTTGTCAGTTCACTGTACGTTTTTTTTACCCGTTCGCTTTGGATTTCATTTTTTGTGTTGTTATCCTGCGGCCGGATATTGATGAATGAATTAAAATCAATTTCTTTTGTTTCCAGATCAATTCCCCCTCCCCAAATATCTGATTGACGCGATCCTGACTCTAGGAGAATATTTTCTCCTTCAAAATGCCGGTCCATACCTGCGGAGCATATTTTTTTCCGGATATCGATGACCGTTTTGACATATACCCCAAATCGTTCTTTCACCTGCGCAATTTCTTCAAGTGTCAATGGTGATGAGGATGTGACAATCATTGTGCTTAGTATACCGTTTCGGTCTTTGCTATACTACGGGGATGAGTGATGATCACGTAAAGAACACTATTGCCGTCTACGATGCGATGGCGGATAAATATGCAAAGAAGTTGAATGATTATGCGCCGCTGCCGGAACGTGAAAAATTCATTTCATTTCTTCCAAACCATGCACGGATTCTCGATGTAGGATGTGGGCCGGGCAGAGACTGTGAGTATTTTATTAAACAAGGATTTGAGGTTGTTGGCGTAGATTTATCGGATAAGTTATTGGACATAGCGAAACAAAGAGTTCCTCAAGCGAGTTTTTATAAACTAGATTTGCGATCCCTCGTTTTTCATCCCAACTCATTTGATGGTATATGGGCGTGTGCATCGCTTTTGCATCTGAAAAGAGAAGAGGTGCCTGCTGTGTTGTCGATTTTTTACGCTTTATTGAAGCCAACAGGCATCCTGTTTGTTTTAGTGAAGGAAGATAGCGGTGAAGCGGACGTCACCGAGGAATTATCATCTCAGTTATCACGGCATTTTACATATTTCCGAAGGAAGGAACTTAAAATAAAATTAAAAGATGTAGGATTTGAAGTTGAAGAACTATACTCGTATAACGAAAAGGATCGTGGATCAGATCACCGTGATCTCTGCTGGATATCAAGCATCTCCAGAAAACCGTGAGTAATACCTATTGACAAAAGGTATTACATTTTATATAGTAGTAATACTATGATTGGTTATTCGACGATGACGCAAAAAGGGCAGGTGACGATACCGGCGCCGATTCGGGCGATGCTCGGGTTGCAGCCGCGGCAGCGCGTCGTGATCACCAAGGACGCCGACGGAGCAAAAATCAGGGCAGCGTCTAATTTCTTTTCCTTGTACGGTTCGATCAAAACACATAAGAAATTGAATATCTCTGCCATGCGAAAAAGCGCTAAAACATTACTTGCCCGTCGATACCATCATGGCTAAACTTCTCGACGCTAATACCGTCATTCGTTATCTGACTGCAGATGATGAAAAAAAAGCGAAGCGCGTTGAGAAATTTTTGAGGCAAACCACGGAAAAACTCATTCTGACAGACGTTACCGTGGCAGAGGTAGTTTGGGTCTTAGAGTCGCATTACGAGGTTCCCAAGAGCGACATTGTCGCTAAACTTCAACTTTTTTTAACACTTGAGACCGTTCATGCAGCCAAGCCGCTTCTCTCTGACGCGCTTACTTTTTATTGGTCATACAATATCGATTACATTGATGCGTATATTGCGGCTTATGCAATCCATCATGATGTAGACACTATTGTCTCTTACGATCATGATCTCGACAAAATCCCAAGTATCTCTCGGGAAGAACCGTAAGAACCAGAATTAAACTCAACCACCCCATGAAGCAATTTTATTTAGCTGAAATCGTCACCAAAGACAAGCTCATTCATCAAGGGATATTCGTTAGGCCGAAACAGGCGACGAAGAAAGCTATCCTCTGGGTGCATGGGTTGGGGAGTACGTTTTATGGAAATGTCACTCTTTTTGAAGCGCTTTCCAATGTATGCGAAAAGTATGGATTTGGATTTGCATCATTTAATAATCGAGGACACGATGGGATTACAGGTATAAAGAACATAGAACCGGAAAGCGAAAAAGGGTATAGCCGACTGACCGGCGGCGCGGGGATGGAAGTTTTTGAGGAGTGCATGTACGATATTGATGCCGGAGTTGCCTTTCTTGTCCAGCAAGGGTTTGAGAATGTTATAGTTGCCGGTCACAGCACGGGCGCTAACAAAGCGTGTTTTTACGGAGCCAAAACACAGAACAGTCGTGTAGCAGGTATCATCCTCCTTTCACCGCTATCGGACCGGCTCAACCCGGAAGGTAAGCCGCCATGGTGGGTAGTGACGGTAGCCAAGGCTCTTATCGCTATCGGTAAAGGGGACATGCTCATCCCAGTCAGCCATTTTCCTGGAACGCCCAAACGGTTGTTAAGTTTGGTATCTCCAGGATCGTTTGAAGATACATTCGATTACGGCGACGCGGAGCCGAAAATGACCGCCTTTTCTCGCATCACAAGGCCGCTTCTCGTTGTGTTTGCCGGTAACGATGAGCTCGCTGATAGGCCAATGACGAAGATTAAAGCGGTCTTTGATACGCATGCATTATCCGCACTGTATCAAAGCATAATTATCCCTGGCGCGTTCCATAGCTTCAACGGACAAGAAAAAGAAGTGGTTAGTGCGATTCTTCGCTGGGTGAGAGAAATCTGATACAATCGCCTCAGTATGCCCCAAAGTTTAGCTTCCATCGTCGTCCTTAAGCCCGGGTATGCCCGGTGGGAGGGGTATGCAAGCCAGCGCGCCTGCGGGACCATTACCCTTGTTCGTTCGCTGAAGAATTGCATTGTGGACCTTGGCATTCCCACTGATAAGGCGTTGATCCTCAAGCAGTTGAAGGCCCAACGTCTGTACCCAAAAGACATCGACTTCGTCATCCTGACGCACTCCGATGTGGATCACATCGGTAACATGAATCTCTTTCCCGACGCCACGTTCATCGGCGGCAACGACGTGATGCAGGGCGATCATTTTCTGGAGTTTTTTAAGGAAAAGTACGTCGTGGATGAAAACATTTCCGTCATTCACACGCCGGGACATGACAACCGGAGCATATCCGTCCTTGTCAAAACTGCCAAAGGATTGGTAGCCATCACCGGGGATCTTTTTGAGTACAATAAAGATTGGTTGACCGTCGATACGTCCGAAGCCTGGGAGCCATGGAGCCAGGATAAAGATCTGCAAAATAAAAGTCGCGCCAAAATTTGGAAACTCGCCGATTACATCGTTCCCGGTCACGGGGATATGTTTAAGGTGGATAAGTCTGTGGTGCTTTAACTTATGGCAGAAGAAATAGCAGTTCAGATAACAAACAAAAAAGGATTACATCTTGCCGGAGTGATTCATGTTCCATTAGGGAAAGGTAAGTGTCCGACGGTTATCAACCTTCATGGATTTACCGGTTACAAAGAAGAAGAGAACAATGTTTCACTTGCGAACAATTTGGCAGCGCATGGATTTGTGGTTATCCGGTTTGACGCATCCGGCGACGGGGAAAGCGGTGGGACTCTTGCAGATGATTACCGGATGACCAATTATCTTTCTGACATTGATGCCGTCTATGAATTTATTCGCCACCATCCGCGGGTGGACGCCAATAACATCGGCGTTTGGGGCCATAGTATGGGCGCGATGCTTGCTATTATCTGGGGAAGCAAACATCCGGAGCTTAAAGCGATTTGTTCCGTATCTCCTCCGGTTCAGACGGGAACTACGGATTGGCTTAGGCCACTCCTTAACGAATGGAAAAAAACCGGATGGTTTACGAAAGTTAGCACGAGCGGACGTGGGGAGAGTCGGGTGCCGTGGGCCTTTATGGAAGATGCGGGGAAGTATAATACGTTGGACTATGTGGAAGATGTGCGAAGTCCGCTCATGATTGTCCTTGGGCTCGCCGAAGATACCGTGCCGCCCGAACATACGAGAGAAATATTTCGGAAAGCTCACGAGCCGAAGGCACTCGTGGAAATAGAAGGCATGAGTCACGATTACAAAAAAGTTCCGAAGCACCTTCGGTTAGTGAATAGCAAGGTAATTCCATTTTTTGAGAAGTATCTGAAGTAACTCACGAGAAATCCGATTTATGAAACCGATGATTCACCAGGGGACTATCAACGACATATCTACATATATTGCACTTCAGCGTCGAGATGGATTTTCTCATCAATACTATCTAACACCAGAAAGATTAAAACGTTTAATTGATCGCGGTGAGCTATTCTTTCTGGCAATTCCAGAAGGAGCGCCAGTAGGTTTTGCGTCTGTCGACTGTGAGATTCGTTCACAAGCACATTTTTTGTCTGTTGATAAAAAATACGCGAGGAGAGGAATTGGAAGCATGCTTATGAAAGCGCTTATGAATGAAGCAAAAAAACAAGGGCATACTCGGTTATGTTCGCATGTAGAAGCAAGCTCAACGAAAGAAGTTTTTCTACAGAAACAAGGTTTTATTCAGGTGGGATACTACAAAAATAGATACGGAAATGGTGTAGACGCATCGATCTGGGAAATCGCGTTATGATTGTTTTAATTTCGTCATCATCAACGTCCCGCGCATGATGCGGGATGACTTTTTAGAGTTGGTGGCGGAGTGGTTTCAAAAAATTCCATGAGCCTATTTTTGCAACGGCTTATTTGATTATGGTAGACTTATAGTGGAGAAGCCAATTATGAACTATCAAAAACGTATCACAATCAATCCTAAAGTCATGGTTGGTAAGCCGGTGGTCGCCGGAACGCGCATCACAGTTGAGCAGGTACTCACACTTCTTTCTCAAGGGGTGACCGCGGAAGAGCTTGCTTCGGAAAAATACTATCCGCAGCTTACCAAAGCAGACGTATATGCTGCCGTTGCGTACGCCAAAGATCGCGTAGAAGATGAACGCGTCTATCCTCTGGGATGAAATTCCTAACGGACGAAAATATAGGACTTGAGGTTGTTGCATTTCTTCGAAAGAAGGGTCATGACGTTGGTTCTATTACAGAAATTTCTACCGGTGTATCCGACGTGATGGTCTTGGCGAAAGCCGTCGACGAAAAGCGGATTCTCATAACAGCGGATACAGATTTCGGCGAACTTGTCTACCACGCCGGAAAGCGACACGCGGGCATTGTTTTACTTCGGCTTGATGATGAACGCAACGCAAATAAAATTCGTGTACTCGGAGAACTTCTTGAGAAATATGCCGATGAACTCGTTGGTACCTTTGTTATAGTCACAGAAACCAGCGTGCGCATTCGCCGAATGTCGTAGGCTATGAAACGATTTCCGATCGTCCGAGCACACGGGTCGCATTATGAGGTGGGTGTTGCCATTGGGAAAATGATGCGCCAACCTATCATAAATTTACTTACTCGGGAAAAAGCGAGTCTTGGAGAAAAATTTGTTTACTATGTGGACATGCTCCCGTCGTTTATCGAAATTACGAAGCGTTACTTCCCGCAATATATGGATGAAGTGAGAGGTATCGCGGATGGCGCGGGAGTGGATTTTCAAACATTGTTTTCTACAAACTGTCGTGAGGTTGTAGACTATTCGGGTTCTACAAGTACAGCAGACCATTGCACAATAGTTACTATTCCTCAGAGCAATCAATATATCGTGGGTCACAATGAGGATTGGGATGCCGAGTCGATTGAGATTCTATACATTTTTGACGCGGTTATAGACGGCGTACATATTTTCGGACTTAATTATGGAGATAGCGTCATGGGAGATTCTATCTCCGTGACGAGCCATGGCCTCATACAGGCAGTCAACGATCTACAGCATCAAGACGCTCAACTCGGTGTTCCTAAAAAGTTTATCGCCCGGGCAATACTTGATTGTAAAACGCTTGAGGAGGCGGAGGACATCATGAAAAAAGTTCCGCGCGCGGCAGGATTTAATCACGTGCTTGCTCAGGGACAACGATTATGGAATATAGAGTCTTCTGCCAAAGAATACGTCATTGAGAAAGTCGAATTGCAAAAGTACGTCCATACCAATCATTACGTGACAGAGTTGAAGCGGATAGACAAAGGAAATCAGGAGTCGGAGAAGCGGTATGCGAAGGTTAAAGAACGACTTAGTGACGTCAATTCCATAAAAGATATGAAAGAACTTTTAAGTGATCAAACAGATCCCCGCATTTGTCGAGAGGGGACCATCGGATCAGTAATCTTTGACATGCCCAACAAAGTCGCCCACATCGCCTACGGCCAACCGACGCCGCAGGCGTATGTGGAGTATTCACTTGAGCACGTGTTGGAATGAGAGGATGATATGAAGTCGGAAGGGAGAGTCGCCATCGTCACCGGTTCTTTGTGAGGGATTGGGTATAGCCGGATGGTAGTTTTATTGACAAAGTGTATAGATTATAGTACTATTAACATATATGTTAATTGATACGAACCAGATTATCAGTCTTTCCGATCTCCGATTCCGGCTCGGCAGGATGCTTGCCGAAGTGGAAGAAGGGAACGTTCTTCTCGTAGCAAATAAGGGAGATATTAAAGCCGCTTTTGTTCCCATGACTTTTTTGGAACAGAACGCCGGCAATTCCGAGGAAATGCGTATGAAAGCAAAGGCACTCCAACATGGTTTCGCCGCGGATATGGCAGGAAAAAAAACTGTTTGGAATAGCACCGTCTTGATCCGAACCCAACGAAACAAACGCGTTGCAAAAATGAACGAACTGATAAAATAGCTATGGAGCACATCGTGCTTGATGCATCGGTCGTGGTGAAGTGGTTTAAGAAGAAAAATGAGCAACGTACCAGCCAGGCAGACGTATTACTTCAGAATCTTCTTGACGGGACCGTACGCGTTTCGATTCCTACGCTTCTTTTTACGGAACTTGTCAGCATTGCGGCCATTGATCGAAGCGTTTCGGAAGAACACTGGCAGGAGGCACTTGTATTTCTTTTTTCCCTTTCCTGGCATGTGTATCCACCGGACCAATTTTTCGTCAAAGATACGTATCGGTTAGCCAAAGGATTAGGACTGAGCGCGTATGATGCTACGTACCTTGCTGTTGCCAAGCGCTGTAGCGCGGTGGTGGTGACGGAGGATAAAGAGCTTCTTGCCAAAGGCGGAAATTTGGTCCGAGCATTGTAGAAAAAGTCTATGGAACTTAAAGATAAAGTTGTTCTCATTACAGGTTCTTCAAGTGGCATAGGCAAAGCCGCCGCCCTCAAATTTGCGCAAGAAAAAGCAAAAGTAGTTGTTCATTACAAAACTAATAAGACTGGGGCCCAACTTACAGTAGACGAAATGAAAAATTGGGGCGCTGAGGTTATCGCAGTTCAGGCCGATGTAGTGAAGCCTCACGAGGTCAAAAGACTATTTTCCGAGGTACTTAAAGCGTTTGGAACCTTAGACGTTCTCATTAATAATGCAGGATTAGCCAAGCCAAAGCCCTTTTTGGAAATCACCAGAGATGACCTGGCGGAGGAGTTTGATAAGAATTTCTTTAGCATGGTTTACTCCTGTCAGGAAGCTGCAAGAATCATGCAAAAAAAAGATTCCGGAAAAATTATCAATGTCTCTTCGATTTGTGGATTAACAGGCTGTACAAGCATACTCACTTTTACATCTGCGCGGTCAGCAGTAACGGGTTTTACAAAGGCACTCGCCAAAATTCTAGCACCAAACATAATGGTTAATGCAGTAGCGCCAGGATTTACCCTTACCCGCTTTTGGGATAAAATGACAGACAAAGAGGTTAAAGAATTGCTTGACTCAACACTGTCTAAAAAGTGGGTTACCGCAGAAGAAATCGCAGATACATTTATTTATTTGACTAAAAACGATTCTGTGACTGGTCAAGTAATCGTTGTAGATGGAGGCTACACTACAAATATATGAATACAAAAAACAAAAACATCATTAAGGATATTCTTCAAGCAACCCCCTTGCTGTCTATGGCTTCTATTACAAAAGACGGGAAGAGTTGGATTTGCACTGCCTTTTATGCATATGATGATAAACTGAAATTGTATTTTCTAACTCCGCCGACGACACAACACAGTAAAAATTTAGAGAAAAATGCTTCAGTAGCTATTTCAGTTTTTGATACTCATCAAAACCCTGATGACAAGAAGCGGGGGCTACAGATATTTGGTGCATGTCATAAAGCAGCAGGTAATGAAATAGAGAAGGGGCTACGCATATATGGCAAACGATTTGTGGATTTCGGAAAGAAAATCCTTTCGCCAGAAGATATTGAGAAATCAAAAATGCATTCGCGCTTCTATGTTGTAGTCCCGCAAAAGATAAAAATATTTGATGAATTAGTTTTCGGTGAAGAGATATGGGTAACCGTGGTTATTTGATCTCCGGCAAGACTTCGAGGGGGTTGACGGGGGTGCCGTCCTGGTAGATTTCGAGGTGAAGGTGGTTGCCGGTGGACCAGCCGGTGGAGCCTACCTCGCCGAGCTTCGTTTTCTTATCTACAGTTTGACCAGGACTCACATCGATTTTGGACATATGGCCATAAAGCGACTTCATGCCGTCGTCGTGTTCGACAAGCACATGGTTGCCGTAGCCCCAGTTTGAGAAAATAGTCCATTCCACCCAGCCGTCAGCGATTGGGTACACAGGAGTGCCTTTGGGATTGGTGAGATCAACACCCGGGTGGCCGGTTGAAAATATTGTGGTTAGGCCAAATCGGGTGAATGGCCACTGAAACTTGGTGTCTGTCGGGATGATCTCAATAATCGTCTCTTCTGTGGCCTTGCTCACTTCGAGATTGGCGACGAAATCTGTTGCAGTGGGCACTAAAACCGCGGAAAAGACAGCCACTCCAGACAAATACACTCCTATGATCTGGGGGAGCTTGGTTGCCTCAATCTTTTTGCGTAAAATGAGGCTAATTCGATTGCTGCCTCGATAGGGGACCAGCAGCCAGTAAATAATCTTTTTCGTAGAAGCCGATAGTATATAATTTTGCTTCTTTCTTGTCAAATTGAGGTGCAGGCGCTATGATGAGGAGATCTATGCGCAGAAAGATAGTATTTCTGGTCGTTATTCTTCTTCTGATCGGTGGTGTTATAGGACTAATCCGATTTTTTTCAGGCCGAAGCGGAGCGACCGGTGAGCTTCGTGTGGATAGTCAGCCTACAGTGAGTATATTTTTGGATAATAGACATATTGGTCGAAGCCCCTATAAAGACAAAGTTGCCTCCGGTGAATATACCATCAAGCTTACTCCGGAATCTGCGGTCGATTCTCCGGCAAGTTGGCAGGGACAAATCACTATTGGACCCAATTTATTAACGTATGTAAATGCAACACTTTCCGACTCCGAGCTTACCAGTGCAGTCGATGTTCTTTGGCTCACTAAAACGTCAGGCAGAGCCTCCGAAGTTTCCGTTACCACCAACCCCGATGGCGCAACACTTCTTATTGATAACGAAACGAAAGGAGTAACACCCCTTGCTATCTCCGATCTTTCCGCCGGAGACCATACGCTCACGGTTACGTCTCCGGGATTTGCTCCCCGAACGCTCAAAATAAAAGCAACGGCCGGGTATCGCCTCATCGTGACGGTCAAACTTGCCCTTTCTGGCGAGCCGATGCCAACGCCGACTGAGGAAGCGACACCTTCGCCAACACTTAAAACAACACCTAAAGCGACCCCAACCAAGATAGCAACAAGTTCAGCCACCATGCCTGATCCGACTAAACCCTTCGTGACGATCAAAGACACACCCACCGGATTTTTGCGCGTCCGGATGGAGCCATCGACGGCCGCTACTGAAGCTGCACAAGTCAAGCCTGGTGAAAAATATCACATCGAGGATGAGCAGAGCGGGTGGTATCAGATAAAATACAGCGGAACCAATGAGGGTTGGATCTCCGGCCAGTACGCCACAAAGACTGAATAGTATTATCCTCCAATCCCGTACACCACGACGCTTCCCACCCAAAGTTCCTTCAGTTCATCCGACGAAATACGATTTCAAACTCTTTACGAAATCCTTCAAACGTTATGGTGGCTTTTTGGAAAAGATCCGCTTGTCCGAGGATACAATGGTAGG
>Ga0209541_10005502_pt1 | contig 22054 bp, 29 predicted proteins | sample RifCSPlowO2_01_FD_184027 | JGI IMG/M metagenome (GOLD analysis project Ga0209541, IMG submission 184027) | Groundwater microbial communities from Rifle, Colorado - Rifle CSP2_plank lowO2_0.1 (SPAdes) (version 2) | ecosystem: Environmental > Aquatic > Deep subsurface > Groundwater | place...
GGCTTATAATCTATACATGAAGCTCTCTGAAAAAAAGAAACAAAATTTTTACAGCCGAGTAAACTCCTTGCGTGAATCTCTCGAAGAGCATCTGCAGAACGAAAAGGAATTAGGGCGCCTTCTTCAGGATACCGAGAAAGGCAGCATCAATGAGCAAAAGAAAAAATATTTGGACTTATATGCCATCTATGAAAAACTTCCCCACAAGGTGCAGAATCAATATTATCCCCAAATCGTGCAGCTTCGCGACAGATTAGAGCGGGGGAAATAAGTCAAAAAATGAAATTAAAACCATCCTTAAAGCAGAAGAAACGATATGTTCTCTTTGAGATCCAGGCGGCGAAAGCATTTTCCTTGCCGGAAGTCGCTGAAGCGATTGAAATATCATTGCTGCGTTTTCTCGGAGAGTTAGGCTTGGCTAAAGCCAGTCCCATCTTAGTCAAGGAAAAATGGAGTGACAAAAAACAGCGTTTTGTGCTTAAAATCAACCACACTTACGTTGACGAACTCAAATCAGCAGTAATATTAAACAAAAAGATTAAAAATACTCCGGTACTTATACGCTCAATTGTGACTTCGGGCACGCTAAAAAAGATAAGCTCGCACTTATAACCGTACAATTATATTCGAGGTGTTAAAAATGCAAAATAAACAACAACAGATGGTCGATAAGATGGGCTATGACCGCTCTATTACCATGTTTTCTCCAGACGGAAGGCTTTTACAGGTAGAATACGCGAAGAAAACAGTAAAACAAGGCTCCACTGCTATTGGTATCGCTTGTAAAGACGGAGTTGTCTTTGTGGTTGATAAAAGAGTGACTTCCAAACTGTTAGTGCCAGAAGCTATTGAAAAAATGTTCGTCATCGATGATCATGTAGCCGCCGCCGCATCGGGAATTATCTCTGATGCCCGGGTGTTAGTCGATAGAGCGCAGATGCGCGCCCAGCAGCATTCAGTAACCTATGATTCCAAGGTCGACACGCTCTCCTTAGTAAAGGAAATCTGCGACATGAAACAGATCTGCACCCAATCTGCCGGATTACGTCCTTTCGGCGTTTCCTTATTAGTGGGGGGAGTAGAAGAAGATGGCAGTGTAAAATTATTCTTGACTGAACCTTATGGCCTATACTTCCAATACAAAGCTGCAGTTATCGGCGAAGGGGAGATGGAGATCGAAGCGCAGTTGCAGAAACGGTATAAAGCCAGCCTTACCGTCGAAGAAGGATTGAAGTTAGGTGTAACCTTGCTCAAAGAATTCTTACAGGCAGAATTCAATTTCGATAGAGTTGATGCGGCCTACATCACCGTGCAAGAGAAGCGGTTCACCAAGCTCAGCAATGACGAATTGAAGAAGCTGGTGAAGTGATTTATCTTTAAATTATCTTTTTTTCAATCTCTTTCTTCAGTTTGTTAATGTAAAGTGTAAACTGCAATTCAACTTCTTTCCAATCTTTGCTACTTACTGGTATTCCGTAATAATTGATTCCATTTCTTTTTGTTCTGACTTTTTCGAAGAAATCCCATTCAAATTCTAATTGGGGGTGCTTTTCACAAAGGTAGGCAAACAAACATTGGTGATTTTCAATTTTTATCTTCTCAAATCGTAGATAAGATTCAGTCAACTCATGCAAGGCATCGTAGTACAACTTGTACACACTATTCCATAAATAATCGCCTTTAGCAGCGCTTTTCTTGATAACATTTGCGGCTTCCACATCTCCGTCTGCAATTCTCAGCGTAGATTTTATTTTGTCTAGTCCAATCTCATCAACAGTTAGAAAACGTCCTTCTTTTTTGCATTTCAGAAATGCTTCTTCTTTGGTGAGATATTTAGGCATTGATGTTCACCGAAATGAAATCTAAATCTCCTTTAATAAGATTCCCTTTAATTATATTTTTAAGCAATCCGTCTCCAAGCTTGGATAACTCATCTTTATTTTGACAAATAAACAATTCTATATCCTTATGCAGTTTTAGCTCATATTCCACTATAGAAAGTCCTTCAGGATCCCCGTATATAAAAATATCTACATCTGAGTCTTTATACCAATCGCCTTTACTCATGCTTCCAAAAATAATTATGGTCTTGGCATTCTGTAGAGATAATAATTTTGCGATAAGGCCGCTTTGGTGAAGCTGCTCTAAAGCATACATTCTTTTCCATGAAAAATAGATCGTGTTACCGCTTCCTGCGGTTAAGTAAGGAAACTTTCCTTTCTCTTTTATTCTTTTCAAGAGACCGCGCTTAACGTATTTTTTCAGCCATTTGTTGGCTACCGCTCTGGTCACCTTTGCTTCTCGCACAACTTCTTCGAAATGCCATTCTTTTAAGGGACTGTTCTCTAATATCAATTTCAACACTTTTTCTTCTTTGCTGGGGCTGGCCATAGATTAGTATGTCTGAGGTATACTATTTAAAAGTTGCGGTAAGAATTAGTAAAATTAAGAAAGATCATACTGCTTCTATCCTTTTATACGTGAAATATGCAGCTGGTTCTAAAGCATCATCTAATGCATCTATGTTTTTGGTTGTCTTTTCTTCGTGGTTGTTTTTCGCAATAGCGTTACCCGTAAGATATGATAATTTTCCTACTGAATGCGGTAAAGGAAGTCCCAGTAATCCCAACCAGAAAGAATTGGAGGAATCGAGCTTCGCGTTCGTCAGTAAATTAAAAAAACCATACCCTATAAGTGTGGCAGCTCCGGTAGCAATTGCATTTCCTACAGAACCATCGCTTCGATAAGCATAGTAGCTAGCCATACCTACTGCTGTAACGGTTGTTGCAAGTAACGCAGTAACGATTCCAACGCTATAATAATCTTCATCTTTCTTATACGGGGTAAAATATTTCGCAGCTTCTCCCAAACTCTCTACATTACAATATTTCAGATGATGCTCGCCTTGAGTAGTGGGATTCACTAGCAGAACGTCAATGTTCTTAGAATCGCGGTGCTGTCTCAGATAAGTAACCATTCCTTTAAATGGGTCTTGCTCTTGTGCTATGCTCACTAATCCTTGCTTCTTGTACCCTAATGCATACAAGGTCTCTTCCAGATCGCTTACAAAATCGTTCTCCAAATTTACTCGCGAAGCAAGTGTTCCTTCATACTGCTCATTAAAGCGCTGCTTCAGGCCGTTAATATTCCGCTGCAAAGATAACGGCAATTGCCGGGCTTCTCGATGTTCGGTCAAGATCTGCGCTGATTTGAGATCGACGCCGATTTCTTCTGCTCCAAGAGCTTTATTTTTCCCTGCCGTAGATTGTAGTTTCTCTAGGTCGGCCATAAGATCCATATAACTTTGATATTTGTTCTTCTTATCATGGCCTAACATGCGGAAAAGCACTTTTCGGAAATTCTCATTTATCTTCAGGGCGCCGAAGATTTCTTGATCATGAAGCTCATCGTACTTGGCATGGCCAACATATTCTGGATCTTTACCGGTGAACAAGAAATACGCGGTTTTAGCTAAAGAATAGTAATCATCAGCGCATTCATAGTCTGCTTTTATTCTAGTGTAGCCTGGCGTTCCGCTCAGAGTAGTGGTGATAGTCGCATTAGGGCTTACTTTCCGTAATAAGCCAAAATCAATCAGGGTATAGGTCCGATCTTCATCTTGCGTAGTACTGATGATATTTTGCGGCTTAATGTCTCGGTGAACTAAATCATTCTCATGGAGCGGCTGTAAATAATTCTTGGTAATCTGCAATAAAAAATCAAGCGTCTGGGCTTCAGTAAAGACACTATCAACTTCTTCTATTTCCTGGCGAAGATTCCGTCCTTCAACGTAATCGTTGACTACTGCTACATCAAGCACGTTAGCGGCAAATGCGGTCATCTTGGTGTTAAGAACACCATTTATTTTGCGGTATTCTTCTCGCAGTTTTTGTTCAAGTTCGCTGCTCGTCGTGGAAAGACCTACACCAACAAACTTTACTACTTTTTTCTGAGCAGATCCTGTCTGCGTAAGATAAGTATGCCCTTCTCCGCCGCCAGGCAATTTTTCCAGAACGGTATATTGTTCGTTATTGTTGGGATTGTCGATAACAAATCCGGATGGCAATTCCGCTATCACAGCATGATCCACAACATAGGCGGCTTCATACGCTTCTTGTTCGACTAATATTTCTTCTTCCAGTAATTGTGCCAGGGGTTCTTCTTTGATGACCATGTTTTATTTATTTTCAATGGGATCTTTATAAAATTTCCCCCATTTTTCACCAAAAACCTTTTAAATAATAGCCTTAATCTTAGCTTTGCGTGAATAAAAAGAAACGGAGGATTCGTGCCCACGCTCATCATACCAGCACGAATAAGAAAGAAAAATGAGTGAACTATTAGTACAAGAACGAAGTGTGGTTGTTCCCGGGGAATCTCTTGCCCAAGGCATGGATTTTCTACCAGGAGACAATACATATAGGGAAAAAGACAGGATTTATTCTAAGGTTTTAGGATTAGTATCAGTTTCTGGCCGTGTCATCAAGATAACGCCTTTATCAGGACCTTATCTGCCTAAAACAGAAGACAAGATCATCGCCAGAGTCCAGGATATTACCATCAGCGGCTGGCGTTTTGATACCGCAACTGCTTATACAGCTATGCTGAATGTGCGTGATGCCACTACTCGATTCGTCAAGAAAGAAGAAGACTTAAGCCAGATGCTGGCTATCGGCGATTACGCAGTAGTCAAGATCGTCAATGTTACTTCTCAAAATCTGATTGATTTAACTATGAAGGAACCTGGATTGCGCAAGATCACCGGCGGAAGAATTATCAGAATCAACTGTCAAAAAGTTCCAAGAGTTATCGGAAGACAAGGGAGCATGATCTCTCTGATCAAGGATAAGACCGGCTGCGACATCACTGTCGGCCAGAATGGCTTGATCTGGATCAAAGGGACGCCGGAAGGCGAATTGAAAGCTGAAAGGGCTATCAAACATATCGAAGCGAAATCCCATCTGGAAGGATTGACTGAAAAGATGGAACGATTTTTAGGGGAGAGTGCATAATGACATACAAAAAATCAAGATTTTTTAATATCATTTTAGGGGTGAACAACTAAAATGGCATACACTAAACGAGTAGACGGACGTAAGATCGATGAACTTCGGCCTATGGAAGCGAAAGCTGGCGTGGTAAAAAACGCTAACGGTTCAGCTTCGTTCAGGATCGGAAAAACCTGGGCTATCGCCGGCGTGTACGGGCCGAGAGAAGTTGTCCCCAGATTCATGGCTAATCCTAGACATGGTATCTTACGATGTCATTACACTATGATGCCCTTCTCCGGTTCAGGAGAACGCATCAAACCAGGAAGAAGCCGCCGCGCTCAGGAGATTTCCATGGTCATGGAACAATCACTGGCCCCTGTGGTAGACTTATCCGCATTTCCTAATTCTGTCGTAGATATTTTCGTCGAACTGCCTCAGACTGATGCAGGAACACGCTGCGCAGCCATCTCTGCCGCATCTATCGCTTTAGCAGATGCAGGGATACCTATGAAAGATATGGTAAGTTCAGTCGCAGTCGGACAAGTAGACGGCATGGTGGTTGCGGATTTGAATTACAACGAGGAATCATATCCGGCAATTGTCTCAGATATTCCGGTAGCGATGTTACACAACACCAAAGAGATCACCCTGCTGCAGATGGATGGAGAGATTTCCAAAGAAGATCTGCTCAAAGCGTTAGAATTAGCTAAGGCAGCGACTGAAAAGGTCTACCAATTGCAGGTAAAAGCGTTAAAAGAAAAATACGCTGTCAATAACGAGGATAATTAAAATGATAGTCAATAAAGAAACAATCGCAGAATTAGCAAAAGAAAATAAGCGGTTAGATGACCGCAGTTTGACAGAGTTCCGCCAGCCCATCTTGGTCGAGACTAATATCTCATGGACTGCAGAAGGTTCTGCCCGAGTCCAGATCGGAGAAACAGTAGTCATGGCCGGGGTAAAGCTTTCCATCGAGAAGCCCTACAATGATACTTCTGATGAAGGGGGCATTATGGTTAATGCTGAATTATCACCTATCGCCAGCCCTGAGTTTGAATCAGGCCCGCCAGGCATCAAAGCAGTCGAGTTAGCGCGAGTTATCGATCGCGGCATCCGCGAAGCAAAAGCCATCGACCTGAAAAAACTCTGTATCGTGCCGGGAGAAAAAGCATGGTTTGTCATTGTTGATATCATCGCTCTTAACGACGGTGGAAATCTCCTGGATGTAGCAGGATTAGCGGCTCTGGCTGCTCTGAAGACAGCAAAGTTCCCCGTCGTAGATCCGGAAACCGGCGCTATCGATTACAAGCAAAAGACTGACAAGTCCTTGCCCTTGACCAAAGAACCATTGCCTATCACCATCTATAAAGTGAATGGCGTGTTGATGGTTGATCCAACTAACGAAGAAGAGAAGGCCTACGAGGCGCGATTGACAGTAGGTTCAGATGCTAAGGGAACTATTTCCGCATTACAGAAAGGAGGCGAGGTCCCGCTCAGTATTGAAGAGATAGGAAAGATGGTTGATTTAGCTTTGGAAAAGGCAAGCTTTTTAAGAAAAGAGCTTACCAAAGCGCTTAAACACTGAAAATAAAATGAAAATCCTAAGATTTACTATCCCAACCACAGCAGAGCTGCGGGGTATTACGCAAATCTTCAAGATGGATTTTCAATCATTCCTCGCTGATCGCTGCAGAGCAACGGGGTATTTATATCCCAGCGAGGAATAAAGAATAAAATAAGAAACTAAAGACAAAAATGGCAAAAAAACAACTGATCGAAGAAGAGATGGAATACACCAAGTACGAGAAAGCCCGCATGATCGGTTCTCGAGCTTTGCAATTATCCATGGGAGCGCCGTTCTTGGTGAAATTGACTCCGGAAGAATTGACCAAGATGCGCCATGATCCTTTGGAGATCGCCTTGCTGGAATACGAACAAGGCGTACTTCCTATCACTGTAAAAAGGCCTAAGGCAAAATAACATTTTATTTTCTTTTGTATAAAATTCCTACCATGAATTCTACAATTACCTCAGAAAAACTGCAGAAATATTTTTCTATCACTCGGGAAGCTCTCGAGAAAGCTAAAAATGCCCTTGATATGTCGCGGAAAGCGCAGGCGGAGGACTTCTTAGACATGGCTTCCCGCTACGTCGAAGATGCGGAATATTTCTACACTCAACAAAAAGATGCTGTCTTGGCTTTCGCTGCGCTTAACTATGCTCATGGATGGCTGGATGCCGGAGCGAGGATAGGCTTGTTTAAAGTCAAGGATAGCAGGTTGTTTACCGTGGATGAGTAGGAGATTGCAACCTCAGTTTATAACTACTTAATAGTACTCACCCCCGCAAGTTTTATAAAGCAGGGCTATTCTGAGAGACATAGTTACGATCATAGAGGTTTTAGGTGTTGTATACGGGCAATGTCCCAAGGGGAAACAGATAAAATATGATAGTCCAAAAGGAATTTTTAGAAAGATTGAAGGATTTTGGTTTGAATTCCTATGAGCGAAAATTATGGATCGCTCTTTTATCCCGTGGCGTTTCTACGGCAGGAGAGTTATCAGACATCTCTAACGTACCCCGATCTAGGGCATATGATGTCCTTGAATCATTGGAAAAAAAAGGATTCATTGTCGTAAAAGTAGGAAAACCAATAAAATATCTAGCCGTCGCTCCTTCCGAAGTTATCGAACGGGTCAAGAAAAAAGTATCTGAAGAAGCTGATGAGCGCAGCAAGATGCTTTCACAGCTGAGAGATTCAGACATCCTGGAACAATTGAATCTGCTCCACTCTGAAGGTGTCACCTTAGTCGACCCTACCGATAGATCAGGATCCTTCCGCGGACGCGACAAAGTATATGAGCATCTCTTCTTGATGTTCAAGAACGCTAAGAAAAATATTATTATCATGACTTCAGCGCAAGGATTAGTTAGAAAACATGATTTCTTTGTAAATCATCTGCACCGAGCAGCGAAAACTGGAGTGTCAGTCCAAATAGTTGTTCCACCTAATGCTGATAAAGAACTTATCGAGAACTTTTCCCAATTCGCCAAAGTAAAAACCAGCAAGAATAGCACCACTCGCTTCTCCATGGTAGACGGAAAAGACTTATTGCTGTTCTTGACTGACGACCAGAAAGTGCATAAGAGTTATGATTGCGCGGTCTGGGTAGAAGCTCCTTACTTTGTCGATTACTTTGGTAAGTTGTTTGAACAGGAGTGGAAAGCGAATAAGTAAAAAATGTCTTATCATCGAGCTTACATCAATTGCATGCGTTGTTATGAATTAGAAGGACAGATTTCTCAGGAAGAAGATAAATTAGTAAAGTTGCGGTTGAAAGATTCTCAGCATCAAGCGCGGAATGAAGCTATGAAATCTATGGAACCTAAAGAAACTGGTTATAGCAGTACTAATGGAAGGACATTTTATGAAAATTCTCTTGGCACTTGTATTTCTTGTGATTATTCTAAGCCTTCGATGGCTCAATTCTTAAAATCAAATGATAAAAAAATTGCAAGTTCATTGGAATCTCCAGAACCAACAGAAAAAGCTCACAACTACCGAGCTAATGTGAAATCAGATTAAGCAATACCTTTTTATAATTAATTCTTCTTTCTCTCCTACATGCCTTACAAACAAGTTATCCTCGTACGCAAAGATTTAGATCTCCCCAAAGGGAAACTTGCCGCGCAATCAGCGCACGCAGCAGTAGAAGCGGTTCTCAAATCATCAGATAAAAAAGTATCCACTTGGCGTAAAGAAGGCATGCCTAAGATCGTGCTTAAAGTCAAAGATGAAAAAGAACTCTTATTATATCTCCAGAAAGCCAAAGACGATGGATTGACCACAGCGTTGATCACTGATGCTGGCAGAACTGTAGTCGCTCCCGGAACAAAAACCTGTGGCGGTATCGGGCCGGATGAAGAAGAGAAAATAGATGCTGTTACAGGGAAATTGCCGTTGTTGTAAGTGGACTAGACTAGAGAAATAGTTATAAAGAATAGTCCTGCAAACTTCTTTCCAGTGGAAAAAATAAAGCTGAATCCAAAAGAGATAATTGTAGAACCGTTAAACGAAAACAATAAACATCATATAACCACTTTTTCTTCAACAGCCTGCCAGGAATTAGAAAGATTTCTTAAAGAAAATGCCTGGAAAGAGCAAGTGGTTGGTTTTTCAAGAACATATCTCTTTTTTCATAAGGGAACATTAGCCGGCTATGTGACACTTTTAATGAATATCCAAAAAATAGATTACAATCGACAGAATGATTCATTAATCAAATTAAGGGATAAAACCAATCAAGAATATACTTCAGTTCCTGCCATCAAAATAGGGCGGTTATGCGTATCGGATGATTATAACACTCAACTAAGAGATTCTCATTTTTCAGGAATGGGAAAAATAATATTTTCTGCAGTATTAGGGATGACCATAGAACTTAGTCAGGAAGTAGGATGCCGCCTCATCACTACTCACGCTAAAAAATCAACCAAAGCATATCAATGGTATGAAAAATTGGGTTTTCTGTATTCATTCAACCAAGAAAAAACAAAAGAACTATTGGCGAAAGAAAGTGTTGAATCTATTTCTATGCTATATGATCTACATAGAATATTAAAATGAAACTTATCTTAACTTTAAATTAGGAGGAAGATTTTTAGCCAATAGGTGAACTTCTCTTTCAGTTTTGGTCAATTTAACCGGCTTTTTTGAGAAAAGTATATTTAATAACCTTTCAGCGTCTTTTCCTTCCAATACCGGTGTTTCTTCTATTGCCTTAGCCATTCTAAACTTATTTCTTCTATTCTTTATAATTTTTTTGTAAAGCTAACCGGTTTTATGGCAACGTATTCCTCAATTTTCCGCAATCTTTTTAAATAACCACCTTTCTAAAGCCTTATCAAGCAATCAAAATGAAGATCCCTAAGACTATCAAGAAATTCTGCCGGTTCTGCAGAAAGCATACCGAACAGAAGGTCGCTCAAAATAAAAAGAAAGCGCCTAGTTCCTTAAGCCGAGGTTCAAAGTATCGGGCCAGATTACGAGGAGCAGCGCGAGGTACTGGAAACTTAGGAAGGTACTCAAAGCCTGCGGTGACCAAATTCAAACGTACTGGCGCTAAAAGTACTAAAAAGACTGATCTTCGTTACACCTGCGCGGTCTGTAAGAAAACAAGCTCGCAGAGCAAAGGCATGAGAGTAAAAAAAGTGGAGCTGGTATAAATGAATACGTTAATGTCAAATCCAAAAAGCAAATTTATCAAAGTCCGCTGCGCCAAGTGCAAGAATGAACAGATCATCTTTGGCAATGCTTCCCATGTAGTAGCTTGCTTAGTATGCAGCAAGGAAGTTGCCTATCCAACCGGCGGGAAAGCGAAGATCTCTGCAAGGGTGTTGGAAGTCTTGGAATAATTCTAGCCAAACCTTTATAAAAACAGCAATTCAGGAATAGAAAATGTTTTACAAAAAGAAAGGATACCCGGAAGAAGAAGAGATAGTCTTCTGTAAAGTGAGCAAGATTTTTCCCAATTCAGTGTTTGTAGACCTTCTTGAGTATGGTGAACAAGGGTTAGTCCACATCTCTGAGATCGCTCCTGGAAGGATCCGTAATTTGCGGGATTATGTGGTTGAAGGAAAGCAGATTGTCTGTAAAGTTCTCCGTATCGATCGGTCTAAAGGCCACATCGACCTTTCCCTAAGAAGAGTAGGCTCTCATCAGCGCCAAGCGAAATTAGATGAAATAAAACAGGAATTAACTGCAGAGACCCTCATCCAGAATATGGCTAAGAGGATGCAAAAGCCGGTAGAAGAATTATATAAACAGGTTACAGAAAAGATATTCAAGGAATATTCTCATCTTTATCTCTGTTTTAAAGATGTCGCCGCAGGCGAGGCCAGCCTGGAAACACTTGGTCTGGATAAAAAAATATCTGAAGAGCTTACCGCCGCTATCGTAGACCGGTTTAAACCGTCAAAAATAACCATCAAGGGGGAGATCAAGATCCAATCATATGCATCAGATGGCGTGGAAAAGATAAGGTCAGTGCTCCTGGAAATTGAAAAGATATCTCCTACCATCGACCTGTTTTACTTAGGCGGCGGCCGCTTTAAAGTGACCATTGAAGACCTCGATTACAAGGCGGCAGAGCAAACCATGAAAAAAATCCAGGATATGCTGGAAAAATTCAATGACAAGTCTTCTACTGCGGTGTTTGAACGGGAAAAGACTGAATAAATCTAAAGAGAACCGTTATGAATTATTCAAACTTCTCTAAACCATAACCAACAAATAAAAAAAAACAACGATGGCCGAACATATCCGCAAGTGTGTAGATGACCAGCATTACACTCTGGAGAAAAATTGCCCTCTCTGCGGGAAAGAAACTATCCTCCCCCGGCCGCCGAAGTTCTCCCTGCAAGACAAATATGCTTCTTTACGGCGTGAATCAAAGAAAGAAGAGTTGAAGAAAAGAAAACTGCTCTGATTTGATGCATTTTTTTACTAATCACTAACAAATCTAACTCAATGCAGCACGAAGGTCAATAAATCGCCATTATCATACAACCCTTTTACATCTCCTTCCATCAGGAGCGTTGAAGTGTTAGAATATTTCTTGTCTACGATAAGAGCGCCTTTAAAGTATAGCATCTTCAGTTCTTCATTTTCCAAGGTATACCGCAATTTTTCTCCTACCCGTAACTCTCCATTGCCGCGAGGGAGTTCAAGATCTTTTAATTCGATATTTTCCAATTGCAAGTGTTTGTAATTTAATCCATGGAACGAGATAGGAAGAGCTTTTTCTGAAGAAAAGGCGATATTATTGACTTCAATGCGCTTCGCTGTGCCGGAAAGCGACAGCTCTGACGTTTCCAGATCGACTTGCCCCGCAAAATCCTGGATAGAAAGAGTAACTTCTTTCAAATTTTTAAGTTCTAATTTATCCCCATTGACGGTGATGGTGGTGGAAAGGTCATCAAATTCCAAACTGACTTCTTCAACGGTAGCATTCTTCTCTACGGCCGGGATCTTATCAAAGGAGAGTGAAAGAGGTATACTGCGATAATTTTTGATCTTATTCCCCTCACCTACCAATTGATAGAGTTCTTGCTCTATATCTTGTTCCGCTTCCTCGCCAGCTAGTTTTTGGGTGGCATTTTCTGTATATCCTACGATAGCGCTCATGAAACTGTTACCGGCATCATGATTCTCATTTGAATACAATAAAAAGAATAGGCCTCCTAATACTAACGTTACCATGAAGATATAAAACCGTAGATTGGGACGATGTCCTTGGGGAGTTCCTTGGCTAAACATAAAACCACTTCTTTTATTATAAACTTCTTTTACCCATAATTGAGATTTAAAGAGATTTAAACAATAAGCTTTAATAAACTTTTTGGTTATACGCCCCTCTATGCCAGAACTGCCAGAAGTGGAAACCATCGTACGACAATTGCAGAAGAAAGTAGCTGGAAAGGTGATTCAGAAAGCTGAAGTGTATGATGCGATAGTTGATCCCAGGATAAAAAAGCTTTCTTCAACCTCTATACAACGAACATGGCGCCGTGCTAAGTATATTGTCATGGAATTAGGCAACGGGCAGTATATCCTTACCCATCTAGGCATGACTGGACATTTTCATTTTTTAGACAAGAATCATAGCTCTAATCGCCACCAACGTTTCATGGTCGCTAAATTTTCTTTCACAGATGGTTCTTTTCTGGCCCACAACTCTATCCGAAAATTTGGCCACATGAGATTAGTAAATAAAAAGCAGCTACAGCAAGTTCTAGGTAGGCACGGCCCGGAACCATTAGACAAAAACTTTGCTCTGCAACAATTCCAAGAAATTTTAGTGAAGAAAGCGCGTTCTAATATCAAAACCACACTCATGGACCAGTCAGTAATAGCAGGCATTGGCAATATCTACGCTCAGGAAGCATTGTATTTTGCCGGTATTTCTCCGCTGCGCCAGGCAGGCTCATTATCTTCACAAGAAACAAAAAAACTTTACACTGAAATTCGCCGAATCTTGCAGCAAGCCATTGTGCACCATGGCTCTACCGTCGATAATTACAGTAATCTAGAAGGCAGCGGAGGATTTCAGAATTATCTGTCTGTGTATCAACGGGAGAAGTGCGGAAAGAAACATGCTTTAGAAAAAATAACTGTGGGCGGAAGGGGCACCAGTTACTGTCCTACCTGCCAGAAATAATTGAGCGATCGAATGGTATTCAAAAAATTACTCAAAAAGCTGAAAGAAGCCGCTATAGAAAGGAATATAGGGAAGAATTCAGAAAATAATAACCCCGAGTATTCAAATCGTTTTCTTAAATTCTATCATAATAACAAGGGCAGGTTATTAAAGGAGCGGAAATCATCATATTACGAAAAGAAGAAAAATGGCATCTGCGTGCGCTGCAATAAACCGGTTATCGAAGGAATCATTTTTTGTGAGTATCACCAGCAGAAGCAAGTAGGATATAATAAAGAGGCGAGGGAAAAGTGAAACCAAGACCAGAACCAGAAAATATCTTTAAGAAGAAAAAGAAAAAAAAGTCAGGTCACTCCGTTCGTGACGTTCCTAGCGGAACGAAAGGAGATGAATGGGAGATAGATGATTCAGATTATCCCGTGCATGAGAAATATACCGAAGAGGAACCGGTGAAGAAGTAAATCTTTATCAGAATGCAATATCGATATCTTACTATAATTCCTTTTATTGTAATTCTCTCACTTTCCCAAAATAATATCCCCCTTTCTCTCCAACCACATACACTTCAAAATTCTTAATATCATCCAAAAAAGGGCTGAGCAATTGCTCTTTTAGCACGTCTGTTCCTTCCAGCAGAGGATTGAAACTAGGGACAGCAATAAGTTCTTTACTCTTCCCTAATTTTTTACTCTCTTTGCCCTTTCCTCTACCTTTCCACGTCCCTTTCAGGAAACATTTGTATTTCTCCCATTTGCTCCCTTCGCGGATGGTGACAGCAGGATGTTCATGCCCTATAACTATCCTTTCTGCTTCCGTTTCCACTAACTCATCACCATGCACAATTAAGGTATTGCCGATCTTATATTCATTGACCACTACAATTCCTCTTTTATCCGCTATAGGCTTGATGATAGGATCGTGGTTTCCTTTGATGATAATCACTTCTGAAACATTCCTCAGCAGAAAATCCAGAAATTCCAGCACTTCTCTCCATTCCTGCCGCAGGACTTTGCCGAATTCATGTTTTAAGTCTCCGTTGATGATGACTTGGGCAGGTTTTACTTTTCCCAGGATCAGCTTTACTTTATTGATTATCTGTTCCAGCTGGAAGCGGGGAACTAAAATTCCTTTGCGATGCAGAGATTCCTCATAGCCGATATGCAGGTCATTGATGACCAGCACTTTTTCTGCTTCAAACCATAAAGCGGTGTCCACAATTTTGATGCCTTTGCTTATTTCCATTCTAGAGTTTTTTATGAAGAAATATTTATAAATCAATTGGCTCACAATCAAACTTATGCCTCGGTAGCTTAGCGGTGGAGCAGATGGCTGTTAACCATCAGGTCGCCCGAAGTTTGGCCTTCTGGACCAAACTGGCGAATTCGAACCGGGCCCGAGGCGTATTTTTTCTAGGGGAATTTTATCCCCCTTTCTTCTAATATCTTTATTCTATCGTAGATATTAGTGCCCGGTGACAGTTTCCCTACCTCTGACCAAACTAAGTATCTCGTAATTGTATTATAACTGGAAAATCCAATTAGTTCCATCCATTGTTTCAAGTTCTTTTTTCCATTAATGTCAATATGATATGTGATTAATTTTGTTCCCTTTCGTTCCCTATGATAAGTTGCGGCAAAGTATGTAATGCCAAGTTCAACGAGTAAACATTTTACAGATTCATGAAGATTTTTACTGTATGTTCCGTGGTTAATAGTCGGGTATTTTCCGTCTTTCTTAAAGGATAAGCTAAAATCAGTATCCGCCAGACCTCGTAAGAAATTTGCTTTCATATTTAGGCTAGAATTTTGTATTATGTTTGGAATATCTATGTTTCTCTTTGGACTAAATGAAATCTCGCAACAATAATGGAAGAAGGTAAGAATTGCTTTAGAATAAAATGAAATATTCACGGTTCCCTTTTTTGTTCGCACTACGGGTACTTCTTTATTGAATAAATTTTTAATCAAAGGCTTTAGAAACTGCTGATAACAAGAGTATTCATTTATGTGATGTCCATCGTAGGATAAACGATAATCTACTGTTAGGCCACGTCTTACTATTTTCATATACCCATCCCCTACATGAAATCCTAAGAAATACGCTAATTCTGGTGTTAGATATTCTGGTATTTTAATTCCATGTCTAATATCATTTCTGCTATATTCTACTTTTGTTAGGTCAAATTTCATCATTTTCAATCACCTCTTTGTTTTCACTTTAAACAAAGAGTCAAAGAAAAGAGGCATTTCAGCGAAACTTCTTAAATTTCTTCTCTGCCAAAGGCTGAAATAATTTTATGGGGAGTTTTGCGTTGTCCTCTTTTGATCATGTTTTTATTCCAATTCCATAAATCCTTTCAGCAATCTTTCTCATCAATTCTGTATCCTGACATTTCTTAAACAACAATTCCCCATAGCCATGAACGACTACTTCAACTCCCTCTGTCTTGAGAACCAGCAAGATGGGCGTTTCTAAAATAATCTCAAATTTCGTTTTAATCTTTTGCAGGTCTAAGTGCTGCTGTTTTTTAAGTTTAGCTGAATACGCTGCCTTAGTTTTACATTTCTCTACCGTAAATTCGATCATGCCTTGATATTTCCTTAATTTTATATAAAATTATCATGGAAAAAACAAATCTTTTTAACCGAATGATTTATATACCTAAATGTATTTTCTAGAACTAATATTTCAGTCATAATCAGAGGTGAAAGTTAGATGGTTCAAAAAAGAGGAGGGTCTGCCTTCGCTAGCAAAGGCGGAGTTGAATTACATAGATTAGCCCATTACGCGTTCTTTTTAGGTATTGCATTGGCTTTAGTAGTGGGCATATTCCACAGGGTGTTTGATTCGCTTTTAGGGGCAGATGCATCTCGCGTCTATGTCACCACATTTGTCCTTTTGGGAACATTGGTGGGATTGTTTAATCTGACTGCAAAAGAAACAACTCCTTTCTTGACCGCGGCAGTAGCATTGATGTTGGCAGGGATCGTAAATCTCAATCTTGTATACGGTGTAGGAGACATATTAAGGCCAAGCTTAAGCAACATTGTGGTCTTTGTCGTTCCTGGGGCGATTATCGTGGGAATGAAAGCGATCTGGCGCTTAGCGTCGAATTAATTTTTTCTTCTCTTTTTTCCTTCAATTTTTCTCATGCTTTAATTTTCAATAGGGGATTTTGACAAACTTACCGAAGGCAAAGCCTTAGGAGGCCCCGAAAAACCATTTTTCGTTACCTATTCAAAATCCTTCAATAATATATTAATAAGAAATTTTAAAACGAAAAGAATCAATATCAGAGAGCTAGCAATTAAAATTATACACTTTTCAAATCTGCTTGGATGGATCTTACTTTCTCAATCTTTTGGTCTATGTCCACCATCTTGTCCTTGGCGGTGGTTTTTTTCTTGATTAGATTAGTTTCCTTTTTCATAAGTTCAGAAATCTGGCTGCGCAAGGAAATTTCTTTTGTTTGAGTGGAACCTAAATTATCGGAAAGCTCAGCCATCTTATTCTCTAACTTTCTTCGAGAACTTCGCAAGCCTGATAATTCACGGTTTAAGTCCCGTAAAGCGGCATCGAGAAGGGCGCGTTCTTTATGCATCCATTTATTAGTGCTTCCTTCTCCTACTTTTGTAGATGGAGCAGAAGGTTTCGCTCTTTTTGTATGTTTCTTCGCCTTGGGATGGCTGGTTTTTTTCATAACTCTTCTCTTTTTTGCTCTTTTTTTCTTTTTTATAGTCTTAAGAGCTCGACCCTGACTTACTACTGGCATAGAAGAAGTGCTTGGCGGTGAGGGCTGGACACTTGCTTCCATGTTTTGTTCTGGTTTGGAAGCCAGGTCTTTTTCTTCAGGGATAAGCACAACTTTATTTCGCTTGAACCTATCAAAAAATCCCATCTGCCTTTCACTTCTTTTATGGGGACACTAAATAGTATACCTTTATAAATTTTTTGTGGTCGCTATTTTCAGAAAACAAATCCTCAGCTTCCCTTACGGATGATCTCTTCTAATCTTCCTTTCAGTTTTCTATACGTATCTTCTTTGATGTATCCCCTATTATACCCTTCCCTTAATGTTGCCAGCTTATGCCTATAGTCCGACATATCTCTTTTGATGATAGTCTTAGGTTTTACAACTGTTCTTTGTATGGTCCTATGCTTTATGATCGTTCTTTGTTTGATGATGGTCTTGGTCTTTTGTACTTTAACTTTCTTGATCTTACGTTGGGTGAAGTAGAGCGCGACTAAAATTGTGATAGTGACGATGAATAAGGCAGGCACGATCCAGATTAGCGCGATTTCACGGCTGGTGGAAGTCGCCAAGCCTGCCAGCGCGGCAAGTTTTGTTTTATCTTCAACGGTGAATATCTCGGTGGCGGTAGCAAAAGAATCCTGATATAGAATTTTGAGGGAATAGACATAATCTCCTGGTTTTATATCCGGGGGAAGGGTGACCGTCTTAGAAAAGGAGGCTTTCGTTTCCACAAAGACAGTCTCTTCTTCCTGATAAACTATATTATTGTTCATATCCAGCACGGTATGGATTAAAGTGACGTTAGTGGGCGGAATGTTTCCTAAATTAAACAAAGATAATGCGACTTTCACTTCTTCCCCAGGAGAAAATTTTTTCTTGGCTAAATCTAAACTGGCATCAAAAATCGGTTTCTCAGATTCTATTTCCATGACTAAGGAAATGGTCCTAAAAATCTCTGCGGAATCTTTAGTTGCAGTTATGGTTATGGTTCCAGTATAGACATCGGGCTGAGCATTGCGGGAGGGGTTGAATACGAACCAGAGAGTTTGAGTGTCTTTCGCATTTAAGGTAAAGAAGGTCGGGCTTATTGACACAATCTGTCCGAGTGGATTATCAAGAGCTAATTGCAATGCCGCGTCCCCGTCGTTGGTCACATCAATGCTCTTAGTAAGTTTTTCTGATTGCTTGAGATTTATTTTAATGATGTTCTCGCTGAGATCTAATGAAAGTAATTCTTTCTTCTTTGGCGGGCCTCCTCCTCCCCCGCCACCTCCACCGCCGCCCCCTCCTCCTCCGGCACCAGTTTCGCCCTGACCAGTCCCTGGCGTAGAGATGGTGAGGTTAAATTGAGCTTCCCTGCTTGCGTTTACGTCACAGTTAGAGCCGTCAGCTACGGTAGTGAGTATGGAATGGCTGCCAGCCTGAGCTCCTATGGGAGTAAAACTTATGTAGCCGCTTTGATTAATGTCAAATAGAGAAGTGTTGTCTGCATAACTGAGGCTGGTATTTGCTCCATAGAAAGTAGCGCTTACTTGTAACGTGAAGGCCGTATTAACTGTTGCAGCCTGATCAGCAATGGCACTAATTGCTGGCGGTTTGGCGATGCATAAACTTGCTGATCCAGTAGCGGTCGCCGAGGCAGCTGAAGTTAAGGTGGTTAGCTTATCTGTGATGTTAAAAAAAACAACAAAAAAACTGGCTAGGTTTACTAACAAAAGAAGTATGGCTAATAATAACATCGTCCTCTTTTTTAGTACCATTTATCAGTCGATAGAAAGCAATAACCTATAAATACTTATCTTTTTTGGAAAATTCTTTAGGGAACTTTGAAAAAAAGGAATTTTCGCAAAATAGATTTACTTCAGTACGAAAATTACGCTTATTTCAAAGTATCTTAGAGAAGTGTTATGAATTATTCAAATTTCTCTTTAAGGTGTATTGTCTATTTCTTTTCAATGGATCCTTTCGTCGATATCTTTCGCGACTTCTTTAAGTTCAGTAAATACTGATTCCGTATCTCGTCTCAAATCGTCTATCAGGCGGAGAAGGCTCTGTTCCCGCAGCAAGTATCCTTCCTTCTCCCGCACTACTATGCCTGAATCCATAAGCTTGATTAAATGATGCACCACTGTCCCCCGGCTTAGATTCAAATGTTCCGCGATCTCATCCGAAGAAAGATGGTTATCTGATCTTTTGACTAAGGTGATGAATATCCTGAAACAGCTGCTATCTCGGTCACGCAAGCCAAACAATCCTAAGGAGTTACCTAGCCATTGAAGGTCTGCGTTGAGGTTGCCTTCCTCTGTTCTGCGGATTTTGATGACCGTCACTCTTCTTATCATGGGTGGTAAATAATTGCCGAATTTTTAAACTTTACCCGAAAAATTTATATATTGTTTCAATTTCAACTAGTTTAAGTCGATTTAAGGTCAACTAAACAATGGGGGATAAAGGCCAAATGGCAGAAAAAGCAGAAAAACAAAATATGGAAGAGCCAGTAAGTAAAACAGAATTGAGCATAGAAGAATTAACTGATCTTCTCAAGCGAACGCAAGCCAACTTCGAAAATTACCGTAAGCAGACCCAAACGTATATTGAAGATATTAAAAAAATGGCAGCCCGCGATATCCTGCTGCAAGTTTTGCCCATCCTCGACAATTTTGAATTAGCATTAAAAGTTGTCCTTCAAGATCAAGCGAATATGGAATTTGTTCAAGGGATTAATTTGATCCATGCTCAATTACTGCAGCTGCTTCAACATAATGATGTGGTACAGATAGAGGCCATCGGAAAAAATTTTGATCCTTATTATCATGAAGCTTTGATGAAAGTCCCATCAGAAGCGCCAGCAAATAAAATCTTAGAGGAATTTCAAAAAGGCTTTACTATGCAGGGAAAAGTGCTGCGGCATGCTAAAGTTAAGGTGAGCGCTGGCCAGGCTGCAGGAACTAGTCAAAAAGATGATCAAACAGATAATCAAAATAAAAACAATCAAAACAAAGATGAAAATAAAACTGGAGGTCAATAAAAATGACAGAATACAAACCAAATGTTAAAAATTTAAAATACATTGTTGAAAAAGCCTTTGTTGCGGCTACTGGAGAAATGGATGAAGAAATAAAAGAAAGACTTTACGCTGGTGTAGAAGCGTTAGTCAAACTTTATGAAGAAAATCCTAATGCCTTCTATGCAGTTGCAGCAGCTTCTCTCGCCGAAGGTGCACAAGCTTTTGGAATAAAAAATGATGTAGTTCCTATGCTGGTGGATTATTTAATCAGAAGATCGGGATTAAAAAATGATAAGGATAACTATCGAGGAGGAAATTAAAAATGACAGACACACCCAAAAATAAAGTTTCAGGCCCTACTATCGGAATTGATTTAGGTACAACTTTCTCTGCAGTAGCAGTGTTGGAAGGAGGAAAGCCGACCATCATCCCTAATGCGGAAGGAACTCGGACTACTCCAAGCGTGGTACACATCCGGGATGAAGAGGTCATTGTCGGTCAGATTGCAAGGAACCAAGCTATCATCGATCCTTTACATACTATCCGCTCTATCAAGAGAAAGATGGGGACAGATGAAAAAGTTGACATCGGCGGAAAAGAATATACTCCTGAACAGATATCAGCTATGATCCTGCAGAAACTGAAGCGCGATGCAGAAGCATACCTCGGCCAGGCCGTGCATAATGCAGTTATCACTGTCCCTGCATATTTCAATGACGCGCAACGACAAGCTACTAAAAATGCGGGAGAGATCGCCGGGCTGAATGTCCTACGTATCATCAACGAGCCTACCGCTGCTGCACTAGCGTATGGGTTAGATAAGCAGGAAAAAGAACACACTATTCTCGTCTTTGATTTTGGCGGAGGAACCTTTGACGTTTCCATTTTAGAATTAGGAGATGGGATTTTCGAAGTTAAATCTACCTCCGGAGATAATTTTCTTGGCGGAGATGATGTAGACCAACTCGTAATCGATCATCTGGCTAAAATCTTCAAGAGTTCTACCGGTATCGATCTGCGCAATGATGCGACTGCCATGCAGAGATTGAAAGAAGCGGCAGAAAAGGCAAAAATTGAATTATCATCCAAGACTAAAGTGGAGATAAGCATCCCTTTCATCACTGCCGACCAGCATGGGCCAAAACACATCAAGGAAGAATTAACCAAAGCTAAATTTGAAGAACTGATCGCAGATATCCTCAAAAGATTAGAAGCTCCGGTCAAGAACGCTTTACGGGATGCGGAACTTACACCTGCAAAAATAGATAAAGTGATTTTCGTCGGCGGCTCGACCAGGATCCCTGCCGTGCAGGAGCTGGTAAAGAAACTCACCGCAAAAGAAGGAGATAAATCCGTGAATCCTGATGAAGCAGTAGCGGTAGGAGCGGCGATCCAAGCTGGAGTCCTTGCCGGCGAAATAAAAGATGTCCTGCTCTTAGACGTCACGCCTTTATCTTTAGGGATCGAGACCTTGGGCGGAGTGTTTACTCAGCTTATCGAGAGAAATAGCACCATCCCTACCAAGAAATCGCAGATATTCTCCACTGCAGCTGACAGTCAAACTGCAGTAACTATCCGGGTCGCCCAAGGAGAAAGGCCCATGTTTGCTGATAACAAAATCTTGGGGCAGTTTGATTTAGTCGGAATACCTCCTGCTCCACGAGGAGTGCCGCAAGTCGAAGTCACCTTTGACATCGATGCGAATGGAATACTTCACGTCAGCGCCCAGGATAAAGGGACCGGCAAGGAGCATAAGATCAAGATCACTGGCAGCGGAAATCTCAGCAAAGACGAAGTTGAGAAGATGAAAGAAGAAGCAAAGAAGCATGAAGCTGAAGATGCGAAGAGAAAAGAGAAAATCGAAGCTGACAACAATGCCGAAGCAGTGCTCTTCCAGACTAAAAAAGCCTTAGAAGAATTCAAGGACAAGATAGATGCAGCTACCAAAAAGAAAATCGAAGCTAAGATTTCCGAACTGGAAACCGCTAAGAAGGCCGAGGATGTTCCAGCGATCAACGCTAAGATCGAAGAGCTGAACAAAACAGTACAAGAGATCGGCACCAAGATATATCAGGAGACGGCT
>Ga0209541_10005503_pt1 | contig 22053 bp, 27 predicted proteins | sample RifCSPlowO2_01_FD_184027 | JGI IMG/M metagenome (GOLD analysis project Ga0209541, IMG submission 184027) | Groundwater microbial communities from Rifle, Colorado - Rifle CSP2_plank lowO2_0.1 (SPAdes) (version 2) | ecosystem: Environmental > Aquatic > Deep subsurface > Groundwater | place...
CGGTGTTTCTGAGGACGAAATCGATCGGCTCTTGGAACAACTCCAGAAGACCTTGGATGAGTACATGGGGAAGATTGAGGTAATGGGGAAGAAAAAGGAGGAGGAGATTCTCAGTTTTGGTGGTTGACATATTTCATAGTTGTTTGATATATTGTGCTTCGCACATAAAAATGGGGAGGGTAGCTCAACGTGGTGTTGTGGTAGAGCTAGATGGTGCTTGCCCAGTGGCAAGCCAACCACCTGATGCTGGTTCAAATCCAGCCCCTTCCGCTTCTTTTTGAAGAGTCTCTTGGCAAAATAGCGCCAAGAAGAAGCTTCGAAAGAGGTTTGTGCAAAAAATTATGCCCCCGCAACTGCGGGGGCTTTTTTGTATCTGCTCTGGTAAAATAGTTAGGTGATTCAGCTAGTAGTTTTTTTTCTAATTCTTTCGGTCTTGGTTTTAGTACATGAGTTCGGGCATTTCATTAGTGCCCGGATTTTTGGGATAAGAGTCGAGGAGTTTGGTTTTGGTCTACCGCCGAGAGCCAAAAAATTGTTTACAAAGTGGGGAACAGTTTTTACACTCAATTGGTTACCAATTGGTGGATTTGTCAAGCTATACGGAGAGGAGTATTCTGATGGTGACGAGGTTGTGGCAGGGGACGCGGGGAGGTTTTATGATAAACCGGCCCGAGTCAGGGCGGTGGTGTTTGTCGCCGGGGTGATTATGAATTTTCTCTTGGGGATTTTCCTTTTTGCGACGGTCTATTCCTTCGTCGGAATTCCGGTAACGACCGATAGAGTAAGAGTGGAAGAAATCGTTGCCGATAGTCCGGCAGATAAGGCGGGATTTAAGGTTGGAGACGTGGTCAAGCAATTTTCAGAAACAAATCAAATGGTCAAGTTTGTGAATGAGAAGGCGGGGAGTGAAATAGAACTATTGGTGGTCGGGAAGGATGGAGCCGAGAGAACCATAAAAGTAATACCGAGAAAAGATCCGCCGGCGGGACAGGGAGCGTTGGGGATCGTCCTTTCAAACGTGGAACTGACAAAGTATCCTTGGTGGCAGATGCCTTTTCGGGGAGCGGTGGTGGGATTGTCTGAGGCGATCGCTTGGGGGAAAGATATCGCTAGCGGTTTGGGACACATGGTCTATGGCTTGGTGACCGGCAAGGGAGTACCAAAAGACCTGTCCGGACCGGTGGGAATCTATCAGGTCAGTGGGCAGGTAATCAAGCAGGGTTTTTTGGCGACCTTGCAGTTTATGGGGGTCTTGTCGATCAACTTGGCCGTCCTGAATATCCTGCCTCTACCGGCGTTGGATGGGGGGCATGTCTTCTTTCTCTTGATTGAGAAGATAATTGGAAGAAAAAGAAAAAATAAAATTGAAGGTTATGTGAATACAGCGGGGATGATTTTCCTCCTCTGTGCGATGTTACTTATTACTGTTCGAGACGTGGCCAGACTGTTAAAAATTATTAATTAATCACTTAGAGCTACCCTTGTCATCGCGAGAAGCGTACTCGCGACGTGGCGATCCAGATGGATTGCTTCTCCCGCTAAGCGGGATCGCAATGACGGAGATGTGGTAGTTACAGAAAAAATATGAAGAATAAAGACTGTTTGTTTTGTAAAATTGGCTCCGGGGAGGAGGCGAGTGAGAAGGTTTGGGAGAATGACGAATTTATCGCCATCAAAAACAAATATCCGGTCGCAGCCGTTCATTTGCTAGTGATGCCCAAAGGACACGTGAGTAAGAAAGAATTGGCCCGCAAGGTGACAGATGACAATTTTTGGAGTAAAATAATGGCAGCTGTTTTTGATGTTATAAGGCTATTTGGCCTTGATAAGACCGGCTACAAATTAGTAAATAACGGCGCAGGCTATAACCACTTTGACCACGAACATATTCATGTGTTAGGAGGAACCAAGGAGGAGCCTGCCGGAAAAACATAAAGGAAGTGAGGTGTTTTTTTAAATGGCTTTAGTAGTAAAGAAGAAGCAAGGCCAAAATCAGCAACAGTTGATCAACGAATTTCGTCGGTTGACTTGGGGCGATGAGGGTTTGGAAAAAGTAAAGGAAGTCGCCATGCGCGGCTTTCAGAAACCATCCGTGATTCGCAAGGAGCGTAATGATCGACTCCGAAAAGATAGAATGAAGATTAGACGGCGCAACAAGCGAGTCGCAAGGGGAGGCAAATAAAATCTATGCTTTTTGAACAAATTAAGACAGACGTTACCCGCGCGCAGAAGGAGCGTAATGCGGTGCTGTTGGGGGTTTTGCGGTTGTTGGTTTCGGAATTGCGATACAAGGAGATTCCGCCAGTTGGCGGACAGGTTTCGGGAGAATTGACTGATGAGGTGGTGATTGGTGTGCTTCAGAAAGAAGCCAAGAAGCGAGTCGAGTCAATTGAAATTTATGAGAAAGTGGGAGATAAGGCGCGAGCCGATGTCGAGAGGTATGAGCTGGAAGTGATTGGCGCCTATTTGCCAAAGATGATGATCGAAAAAGAAGTGGAGATTGAGGTGGATAAGATCGCGGCAGGAAGCCCTCTTCGAGGTGGGCAGCTGGTGGGAGTAGTGATGGGGAAGTTACGGGGGAAGACTGACGGCGGGTTGGTAGCTAAGATCGTCAATGCTAAATATGGTAAATAAATCGTCATCGCGAGGGAATGAAGTGACCGTGGCGATCCAGGAATTATTTGTATGGATTGCTTCAGTGGCAAAGCCACTTCGCAATGACATGAATTTATATGGACAAAAGTAATTTAGTTTTGCGGTTGGGGGTGAAGGCGGATAGCCGGTATCGATTCAATCGGAAGAAAATCCGCGCCGGGGTGCTAAAAGTCCTGGAGGAGCAGGGGATAAAACAGGCGGTGGAGGTTTCGCTGATGGTGGTGGGGGAGAGAAAGATTCGAGATTTGGAGAAAAGATATTTCGGAGAAGATAAAGTGACCGATGTTTTGTCATTTCCACAGATGGACGGGGAATCAATCCCTGAGGTGGGTTCGGATGTTTTGACCTTGGGAGATGTGGTCGTTTGTTATCCGCAGGCGAAGAAACAGTCCCTGAAACTCAACCGTTTGATCGACGACGAAATCGAATTTTTGACTTGCCACGGAGTTCTCCATTTGCTGGGAATTCACCACGATTGAAATTTGTGTCGGTGTTTCTCGAGAAAGTAAAGAAGATTGTCACCACGGATGGACACGGAGTGTGGGGGATAGAGTATGTGATTGACAATCGCAGTGGTTAGATAGCTTTGTGTTCCTTTAAGTTGTCCATGGAGTTGTTGGAGAAAAGTCTGAAAGGTTGGTATATGGCAAAAGTCTGCCGAGTCGAGACAACAAGCACCGATATTGACGACGGCGTCGTGTTCGGCCTCAATAATTTCATAAATGTGATCGATTGGTTGATATTGTGGGCCAACCTTGCCGATGTTAACCAGAGGAGTCCATTCGACGTGGGTGTTGGCGGTACTGTGGTTTTGGAGGTGGGTATGATGGGGGTTACCGCTTGATCCGTATGAGGAACAGGGAGAGAAGCCGGTTGTTAACATTAGGGTGAGTTCGCGATAGGCGGAGCGAAGAAACCAACTAAAGTAAGATCGACCGGGTTCCTGATCAAAGTTCCCCGCCGAGCCGGCGAGAAATTTTGGTAGTTCGTGCTTGGACCAATTTTTTCGAGCCCAGTTTAGAGTCCGGACAGTTTTGGGTGTTATGGAAAGATAATGATGTGGAGTAGCCAAACCATACCATCGCGTGAGGTCGCAAATTCGGGTAGCGGAGATGGGATAGCCGCGGATAATTAAGGCAAAGTCCTCGTCCCAGTCGATTTCAAGAGCTTTTCTGAGTCGGTCGATGGTCAGGGTTTTTCCCTCATAAACCATCTGCTTGAGATTCAGAATAGCCAGAGGAATTGGAGCGTTTTGTCCTCTTGACCTGGCGGAGCGAAGGTCCCTGGCGACCTTTTTTTGACGAGTCAGATTTTCGTAGCCAAAGTAGATCTCTTGGTGGGGTTGCCACATCAATTCCCGGCGTTCGTTTTCCGGTTCAAGTATGTCTTTGTCTTGGAGATAACCGCTCTTGGTGAGACCGACTCCTTTGACGTCGATCTGATTGCAAGGAAGATCGGTAACTGGGTCGCGAAACGGTTTCTTGAGGTTATAAATAAAGACACGGCCGCCTGTCGGGAGAGATTTGGCAACGTCGTCGGCTGGTTCGAGAGAAACGACGCTGGCCCAACGATCTAGAGCTTTCTTTTGGCTACCGTATACGGTTTCGAGCCAACCGGCGAATACGGGGTCGATCCAGACGGTGTCGTATTTTACCCGTTTGACAAAGTTTTCCCGATAAAAGGTGAGTTCTTTGTTAGGCATATATAGGGGTGCGGGTATTATATCTGATGCCCTCTGATATTGTTTGTTTGTACCTCTTTTTCGGACGGAGTAATTTGGATAAATTGTTGTGTATTGACACAGAAGCGATAAGAATCTAGTTTTGATTAGATGAGTTTTTATCAGAAATACCGCTCAGAAAAAGTTGATGATTTGGATCTAACGTCGGTGCGGTCGGCTTTTGAATCGATGATGAAGTCTGGGGAGATCTCTCACGCCTATTTGTTCGTTGGGCCGCGGGGTTTGGGGAAGACTTCGGCGGCGAGGATACTGGCGAGGTTGGTGAACTGCTATAAAAACTCAAAAACTCAAGGAACCAAAAACTCAAAACTGGTTGAGCCATGTAATGAGTGTGAGAATTGTCTCAGCATCAAGAATGGGAGTGCGGTGGATGTGATGGAGATTGACGCGGCAAGCCACCGCGGCATCGACGATATTCGGGACCTGCGCGAGAAAGTAAATCTAGCGCCAAGTGTCTTGGTCAAAAAAGTCTACATCATCGACGAAGTCCATATGTTGACGAGCGAGGCGTTCAACGCTCTGTTGAAGACACTGGAGGAGCCGCCGGCACACGTGATGTTTATTTTGTGCACCACCGAGGCCCACAAAGTGCCGGAGACGATTGTGAGCCGGTGCGTCCGGATAAACTTTGCCAAGGCGACTCCGGATGAGCTGGTTCGTTCGCTGACTCGGGCGACCAAGGGTGAGGGTTTGAAAGTATCGAAGGCGGTTTTGGAGGAGTTGGCCTTGGGACTGGATGGTAGTTTTCGGGAGGGACACAAACTGTTGGAGCAGCTGGCCAACCGATTCAGTGAAATTACCGTGGAAAATGTCAGGCAGACCTTGAAATTGATTGGAAATAGTCAGGTGGAGGCGATTCTAACGGCGGTACGAAATGGGGATACAAAAGCAGTCGTGACGGCGATGGAGCAGATGGAGGCGGCGGGGATCGAGGTCGTTAACCTCGTCACTAAATTACTTGAAAGTTTGAAGCTTTCGATTCGAAAAGATATTGCAGCGGAAAAGTCCCCTTCGAAACGGGAAATAAGATTGGTTCGAAGAATTATCAAGGTCGTCCCGAAGATAAAAGTGTCACCGTTGCCACTACTACCCTTGGAGTTGGTGTTGGAGGAAGCGGCGCTTAGGTCGAGATCGGATAGGGAGCCAACGAATTTACGAAGTTACGAAGGCACGAATTTAGAAAAGAAAACATTGACGTCGGAGATACGGACTGAAGTGAAGTCAGACGTGGGGTTTGATCAGGTGGTGAATGGCTGGCAGGACCTGCTTTCCCGACTATCTCCGAAGAACCACTCGGTGGCGGGGTTACTGCGGAGTGCCAAGCCGAAAGAGATCAAAGACAAGTTTCTGACAATTGAGGTGTTTTATAAATTCCACAAAGATCAGCTGGAGCAGGAAGCGAGGCGAAGAATTATCGAGGAAGAAATTGCCAAGATGTGGGGACCGATTTCGGTGCGGTGCGTGCTGGGGGAGCGTGTAACGGTGAAGCCCGCCTTTGCCAAGAGCTACGGCGAGGCGAAGAATGATGATGGGGTGGCGGCCGCGGAGGAAGTGTTTGGAATATAATCCTAGGGTATGGCAGTAGTAATTATTGAGGAAAAGGTCACCCCGGAGCAGCTAGTATTGGCCCAAGAAGAATATGGGGAATATGTCAAGGTGGTAGTCGATATCGAGAGAAACATATTGGCGGCAGGCGGTGAGTGGCACGCAGATGCTGAAAAAGTGCTTTTGGAAGAGGGGAGCAGGCAGGAAAATCTCTGGGGAGGTGGCGTGAATCTAGTCAAGAAGAAGGTTGATTTTGTGTCTTTGATTAATATGCGCCCAGTGCTATCAAATAGTCAGGAAGTGATGAACCAAGAGATAAGAGATAAAATGGAGGCAGTTATGAGAAGTGTATTTGAATTATGAGAGCGCTTGATTATCTGAATTTATCTACGGATTTGCGAAGAATTGCTTTGTGGATGGTCGATGGGGATGAGGACTTAGCCAAAAAATTTGTTGAAATAAATAAGAAAAAATTTCAAAGGGATGAGAGCAAAATTGGGAAGAAGAAAATATCCGTTTGGATGAAGAGGATCGGGGAGTCTCAAAAAATGAATTGGAGGTCGGCGGAGGATGCGTTGACGCTGTCGGTAATGCTCAAAAACAGGTTTGGCCCATGATCCTCCCTTTTGTTATAATTTGCTCATGACAGATCAACAGATTGTTTCTGCTCAAAATCTTATCCGTCGAAACCCAACCCTTATTTGGTACACCAAGTCGTACGATCAGCTGCCAATCGAGTCTGTTGCCGAAGCTGTTTTTAACTATGGTACCTGGCAGGAATTTCTACAATTAAAAGAAATTTTGGGTACCCATAATCTGGCGCAAACTTTTTCAAAACTGGACAGTATGCCTCGAAACAACCTCTTGCCTATATATCGAAATTATTTCCGCCATTATTTTCAATATTATGCATAAGGATATCCTCTCAGCAGAACAGATTGCAATGCTTCCCCTTATCAAGCAGTTTTCCACCGATTATTATCTTGTTGGAGGTACGGCACTCGCCCTGCAGTATGGACACCGCCGGTCGTTGGACTTTGATCTGTTTGTTCCCAAACCATTTGAGAACCAACCCATCATTCGGACAATTCGTAAAGATCATAGCATCAATCAAATTCACATTGACGTGTCAAACCAACTCACGCTTGTAGCAGACCAGATCAAAATGACATTTTATCAATATGAATACCCAGTCATTCACAATGAAAAATTTGAAGACATAATTACCATGCCTGACGATTTGTCCATTGCCGCCATGAAAGCCTTTGCTCTCGGACGTCGGGCTAAATGGAAAGATTATGTTGACTTATACTTTGTCCTCATGCGCCATTCTCTGCAAGAGGTGATAGATTGTGCCCATAAAATGTATGGGGAGGGAGAGTTTAGTGACAAACTTTTTCGCGGACAACTGGATTTTCATCAAGACATAAACTATGTGGAACCGGTAGACTGGATGCCGGGATTCGAAACATCTCAAGAGGAAATACTTTCTAGTCTCTCTCAAGTCAGCTTATCCTAAAGTTGGGCCCATAATAGCTTGACAGGGGGGTAACTCCTAAGAGAGTTGTTTGGAAATATTAGAGATGAGTTTCTCTACTTGGATTACAAAAGATGGCATGTGAGAAAAAATTAGTTTTGCTTGCTCCTCGTCGTAAAGATGTGTGGATTCATTTCTATCTTTCAAAAAATCGAACCAGACTTCTGGATTTTCAATGATTTCTAAATCTGAAGCAATGCGGAAAGAATCCCTTGGACTGACCACTTCCAAACCCTTGTATTTGGCATATTCCTGAATTGTTTTCCAAACAAGTTCGAAGGTAAATTCGAATCTTTGGATAACCCCATCTCGATCAAGATCATTTGCCGCCTCGTTGATACCTTCTTTTAGACGATCAAGGGCGGAATTTAAGTCGGTCAATTTAACAGGTTCGTTCATATGTCGATTATAGTCCTCAAAGATACCTGTTTGAATTTATCTGAAACATTGGAAAAATCAACTAGATCAACTCGGTAGGGAAGATCAGACTCCTGAAAGTCCTGCTTTAGAGAAACGTAGGCGGAGGCGGATAGAGGTTTCGGCCCCATTATGCCCAAGTCGATGTCGCTATACTTGCGGTTGGTATTTGTAGCCCGAGATCCAAAAACAAACACTTTGTATGATTTGTCCGGAATATAGTTTCGGGCGGTTTTCTTTAGAAAATTGATAGTGTTTTGATCAAGCATTAAGTGAATTATACTATTTTCGTAAAACTAAAAGACCTTTGGCCTATAGCGCTTGACAGGGGGAGGTGGGTGAAGGGTATATAATCAAAATATGACCCAGCAGGAAGTCGTAGCATTTTGGAGGCAATCGTCTGATAAGGACTGGGATTTTGCGATGGAGCTTTATGTTGGTGGAAAAAGATATGATTACGCTTTGTTTTTCATCCATCTTTCACTCGAAAAACTACTCAAAGCGATTCATTATCACCGTAAAGACAGTCATCCATTGGCTATTCATGATTTGGCGGAATTGGCCAAGAAAGCAGGTCTGGAGATTGATCAAGAATTTGAAAAAAGACTAAAGGAGATAACTACCTTCAATATTGCAGCTAGGTATGATAGTTACAAACTATCTTTTTACACCAAAGCCACTAAACAATACACAGACACATGGATAGATATTGCAAAGGAGGTTAGAAAAGTATGTCTCAAGATGCTGTCTTAAGGGTTGCTAGGAGCTATATTGTTGCGGTCAAACGGCAAGGGATTCCCGTGTCAAGTGCCTATTTATTCGGATCATATGCTAGACACAAGGCGCGCGAGGGGAGTGATATAGATATTTGTATAATCTCCACGGCTTTGGGGAAGGACGTGATTGACGAAATGATGATGTTGGGAAGGATTACCCTACAGGTAGACACTAGGATAGAAGCTCATCCCATGAGCCCCACTGATTTTGCTGAAAAATATAATCATTTGGCTTACGAGGTAAAAACTTACGGTATTCAAATTGCATAAAATAGCCTTGAGCCTATAATAGCTTGACAGGGGGAGGTGGGGAATTATGGAAGCCGCGGTTGATAATTAGTTAGTCGTGTGAGTTATAGAATTAATGGGGAAGCGATAATTTTTTTGGATAGAGATCGTGAGACAGGCTTTCAGACAATTGCCTATGATTGCAATCGGGGGATTTGTATGCGGTTCGACCTCTTGAATATAGTATGTTGCGTTTTATTTATGAACACGAGCCTGTTTCAGAACTAACCATAAGCGACTGGTCAAAAAAGGACCTCGATGGGGGTCAATTGGAGGGAATTATAGAGATTTTGGTTAATAAAAAGATAATCTTGGTAGATGAACAATAATTTTTTGCTGGAGGTAAAGAGGCGAGTTGAAATCGGGGAAAATGAGTGGAGCAAAAAATTTCCCGATGTCCTTGTTCCCCATAGAGTCGAGCATGGCGATGGTCGGTTTTATCTGTCGGGATATTTTGTCAGCTTTGATGACGATCACATTGAAAAAAATTTGTTCGCGAAAATTTGTCAAGGAGGTTTCGGATCCTTGGTCAATTCTAATTCACAGTTCGTCTTGTTTTTTTTGGACAGAAAAACAAAGACTCTCACTGTTGGTGTCGATCAGTTCCTTAGCTTACCCTGTTATTTTGCCGAAGTCGGTGATTCATTGATATTTTCATCCTCAATTGGTCGAATAAAAAAGGAAATTAGACCCCACAAGAAGTTGAAAGTAAACCTTGACAAAGTACTTTCTTATATTCTTAGGGAGTTTTCTAATACCGACTCGACGTTGGTGGAACAGATTAAAATTATTCCGGGAGGTTGCGAAGCGATATTTGACCTGAACCAGTTAGGTGATTACAAAATCAGATCATTGGTTGATATTGATGGTTATTACGCCTCAGTCCCCGTGGTTAAATATGATTCTTTGGAGACTTTTGCTTCCGATTGGGTGGCGTTATTGACCGAATTGGTTTTGAGGCGTTATCGCACTATTCCCACTGGTACCAATATAGGTTGTGATGTGTCGTCGGGCTTCGATTGTGCCTTGATTGCATATTGTATGTCTCAAGTTTTGCCACACGGTTCATTCACGGGTTATTCCAACTATTCCCAGATAATGGGGGATGAAAATAACTTGGATATCGTAAGAAGGTTTGCCAAACTTCACCAATTTTCTTTGAAGACTTTTGACTACACCAGCGACTCTAAACATGAAATGGACCTTGATCTTGCCTGGGCTGACGACCCCCTCCATCCCTTTTATTTTGTTCACCACCTGCCTTACGTCAAGTTTTTGGCCGATCAAGGAGTCGGGGTCCTATTTTCCGGAGACTATGGCGATGAGGCCTACGACATGAAACAGATGGAATTATTTTCCAGATTCCCGATTCAGCAAGCGTATTTTAGATCGGTGAGAGCTTTTCGGAAAAAAATTGATCCCGATATCTTCCCCAAAGAAGCAAGCGAGTTGTTTTTGGATTGGAATCGGTACAACCAAAGAGGTTATTACCCCCTGATCGTTCCCGAAAATTCAGTTTCATATCAACCCTTAATTGAGGGTTATAACGATCATGGTATTGTCTTGCTTCATGTATTTAACGACACTCGGCTTCTGGCTTTGTCCACCCAGGCGCCCCTACCTAGCGGAACTGGATCGGATCAGTTGAAAGAGCTGTTAGTGCCGTATTTCAGGTCAATTATGCCCGAAAATTATTATGCTACATCAAACGCCTGTGAACCGTTTGTGTATTTTTTTATGAATCAAAAGTCTTTTGTCGACACTGTCCTAGACAATTCAGCTCTGGCTGAAATGGGATTAATAAAGGTAGAGCATATTCTCAAATTGGTGCATGATCCACAGAGTGAGATTTACACAAGCAAGGATAGTCAGCGAGCGGTTCAAATATATGAACTTCTAAAGCTAGACTGGTATCTCCAAAAAAACAATATTGGCTAAAAACAGCCTTGGCCTATAGTAGCTTGACAGGGGGAGGTGGTCATGGTAGTATTCTCGTCTAAGCTTAAGAGCCTAAAAAGGAGGTTAATATGCTTTTCGTTCGTGGTCCCGAAGAAATGCCGCCCCCGTTGGGGACCGAAATTGATGATGATGGCGAACCCATCGTTGGTTAATTTTTGTCTCGCGGCGCTCCAACCCTCCCAGCATTGTGCTGGGAGGGTGTTTTTTTTCAACATGATAAGCTTAGATTGTATGGATATTTTAGGAACTAATTATTTTTCTTCTAGTGTTGGTGGGGGTACTCAAATCTATCTGTATAGCCGCCGTGACTACCCAGTTTACTCAAGAATTTCATTTCTTAAAGGAAGTCGCTTTGATCCTCCGAATAAGTCGGGATTGGCTCATCTATACGAACATATGGTTTTTGCGGGAACAAAAAGTTTCCTTACAAAAGACAAATTAGTAGAGGAATTACAACAATATGGCGGGGGATTGCACGCTTCGACTTCTAAGGAACTAATAAATATTAATCTGGCTGTAGCAGATCCGACCGATTTTCCACAGATCGTCAAAATCTATCAGACTCTCTTTGCGGAACAATTGTTTGATGCCGAAGTTTTTCAAAAAGAGAAGAATGTCGTTCAAGTCGAGTTGGCGAATAGAGAACAAAACTCATCACTGGCAGTTAGGGATCTATTCTCATCGGTATGTTTTTCAAATTCACCACTTTCGTCTAATAGTATTGGGACTAAAGAGTCAATAAATTTAATTTCGGTCGAGGATATAAGAAGTTTCCATCATGACATATTGTCGAGTTTTGCGAATATAATTATTTCAGGAGGAGTTGATATCGACCAGACCAAACATGCGTTTTCAGAAATTGGGTTAAACGCTACAACCCGAAAACCAATTAGTCAGAGCTTGACAAAAAATGATGGAGGGATTATTTCTATAAAACATACAAATGAACCAATGATTCAGGTAGTTTTTGGGTTTAAAACTGATGTTCTTGGTTTACCTGATTATTACAATATGGAAGTTGTAAACGACATTATTGGTTCGAGCCGTTCTTCCTTATTAATGAAAAAATTGCGTTATGAGGCTGGCCTTGTTTATGGTGTTTCGTCTTCACAATTAGCCTTTAGCGATTGTGGGGTCTGGGGAATTTCGACGACTGTATCGAAAAAGAGTCTAGCTAAAGTTCTTGATCTGATTTGTGAATTGTTAGAAGATTTGAAATTGAACGGTTTTTCAGATGATCAAATCGAAAGGTCGAAAAATAAGATGCTAAAGACAAAAAGATACTCACTCCAATCCTCTGAATCTTGGGTGGACTTACACACTGATAAAACGAATCCTAAGAACGATAGCGATAATTGCTTTAATTACATCGACAGGATTCAAAGCGCTAATCCAGAGGATATCAACCAGGCAATTAAAAAGTATTTTGTAAGAAATAATTGGTATTTAGCCTTGGTTGGTGATGTGGCTGAGAATGAGGTAATAATAAATTTATCCTGAGCCCGTGTCTGGCCTATAATAGCTTGACAGGGGGAGGTGGTCTCATTATCAATTGGAAAAGAAAGAAAAATATGAAACAAGACTTTGCTTTCGGAGGCATTATTTTCAAAAACATTGACGGAACCAAAAAAGTTCTCCTCGCCAAAAAACCTCAATTTACAGGTTGGGACATCCCAAAAGGACACAAGGAGGGTGAGGAAACAGAAATGGAAGCCGCAATAAGAGAAATCGCCGAAGAAACAGGATATAAAAATATAAAATTGAGCGAAGAAAGGGTCTTGGTATCATATGAGGCTGAAAAAAACGGTGAAAAACTTTCAAAAACGGTTACCTTCTATCTTGGAGAACAATTTGGCGACGAGAATCCAAAACAGAATCTAGACAAAGATGAGGACGAACAAGGAATGGATGTCTCATGGCTACCACTAGATGAAGCTGTGAAACTCGTGACTTTTTCTCCGTTTCAAAATGCACTCAAAGAAGCTATCGCTAAAACGAATGATTTATGAATGTTTATCTGATAAGGCACGGAAAATCAGACGACGCAGAATCAGGTTTGTCTCAAAGAAAAGAGGCGGGACTGAGTAGTTCGGGGAAAAGTGATGTCTTATCACTGAAGACGGAATTCAACAAGATACCCTTTGATAAAATCTACTACTCGCCCTGGAATAGAGCCAAGGATACTGCAAAACTTTTATTTGATGACAAAAAAGTTCCAAGCGAGGAGATTAGTTATCTGCATGAATATAAAAAACCTAGCCACCTAGAAGGCCAGGACCGGTCAATAACTGAAAAATATTGGAATGATAATCTAGATAACATTTTCAAGCCCGACTGGAAGCCGGAAGACGGTGAGTCATTTAATGATATTCTGAGAAGGGTTGGAAAACTAAGAAACTTAATCCTTCAACACAAGGAAAACGAAATTATCGGAGTTGTCTCACACGGCATCGCCTTTCGACACTTGATTGGAAGTTGGTTAATGGGAAAGGAGTATGACCAATCAATTTATAGCAACCTTCTTCGACATATCCATCTCGACAATCTAGGCTACATCCTAATTGACGTGAACAAAGACAAAAATACAATCTCTATTAGACGTTGGCATAATTGGTTCTAAGAACCCATCAGGAAGAATATCCTGGAGAGAATCATATATTCGATTGGGTCTAGAAAAGGATTTTTAAAATAAACAGCCTTGGCCTATAGTCGCTTGACAGGGGGAGGCGGGGAGTATAATATCGTGAGATGGAACCGTTGACTAGGCGTCAATTCTTGAAGCTTGCTGGTGTAGTAGGTCTGGGAGGGGCGCTGAGCGCTTGTAAAGTAGATCTGGGCGTCAAAACCCCGAGTTTTGAACAAGAGGTGGCGGTTGGTGAGTATAAATATTTATTTCAGGTTGACCTGCCTCCCAATTACGCCTTGGTTCGTTCTGATTGGTTTGAGTCTGTGAGCGATTTGAGTAGGAGGGCTATGGTTTCGGTTGAACAATTAAAGCGCGAAAACGGAATTGGAGATGACAATAAGGTCAAACTAGGTGAATATTTGTTAGTACCTATTTCAGCTGGGGCGACTGAGAATTACATCGAGAACGATGATCCTGATTTGGAAAAACAACTAATTGTACGAGCAGTTCGAAATCCGTTACTACTACCTGAAAATGATTTTACTGATCAAGAGATTCTGCTATTGAATAGATTATTGCGCTGGGCTGAAAGTGTGAAGAAAAAGTATATCGGAGATATTGATATGACTCGCGGATTCGCGAGATTGATGCGAGCGACTGAGGCTGAAATGTCCTCTAATCCAGCCAACGTTTCAGGTGAGGTTCGAACGATGCCGGCATGCTCCCTTCCTTCGTCTGGTGGAGGGCAAGAAGCCGGAGCTACGATTGAGTGTAAACAGGGAAATGCGATGGTGATCTTGCTTTATCCGGGTGTATCTTCATTGAAGGGTTACGAATATTTTGAGTCTTTACAACCGGGATACGGTATTGACCGATATATATCCAGTATGGCTAACGTGACTCTTCACGAACGCCTTCACACTGCGTTTTTTCTGGATTGGGACATTTCTCCTTTCGATAACCACCGCTTAGTGTACGCGATAGCCTCGTTGGCCAGTGATAAGTATTTTCCGGACAATGGGTATATGGTGGAAGGCCATAAAATTCCGGGGTCGGTTTATATGATTAACTCGTTTGAGTGGTATCTGATTAGGCAGAATCCGGACTTCTTCAAAAAGCTGTTACCACATTATTTGAAATATTATCAGAAAGAACCACCGAGTCCAACAGAGGTGGAGGGTTGGATAAATGGGATTTATCCGGACTATTTTCGGTGGAGAAAATTGTATGATGCGCCGATCACGGTGGAGAAGACCTCTAAAGAGGGAAAACAGTTTGTCTGGACCGGAAAGACGGGGGCTTTTGACGAGGTTACTTGGGCGGTGCCAGTCTATAGTGTAAGATGGCCTCAAGGCGATGAAATTGACTGGCTGTTGACTGATTTTCATTATCCGCCGGTCTTAAAAGACGGGATGTTGCTTTATCGGTCTTGGAAGGTGGTTGGAGTGTCGAAAACAGGGGAGGTGCCAGATTTTATTGATACGGCTACAGCTGTAGCTTTTTCTAGTAATGATCCAAACTATTTTAGTGACTCGGGGGATGGGAAGAAGCGAGTAAGCCCAACAATGGAGGCGGTGTATTCGGTTGGTGAGTGGAAGTAGGGTTCGTGTGCTATAAATAAACTTGATGAGTAGAATGTGGGTTATCTTTATTGTCGTGCTCTTGATTGTGATTGTAGTGGAAGCGTTTTTTGTTGGCAGATACTTTTATGCCCGCAAAGTTGGACGAATTGTTTCTTCAGGGAATGCGACGGTGAAGATAAACCAGAATGGATCGAAATCGACCGTATTACCGGGTGTGAACATACCGGAAAATTTAAAAAGTGAAATTCGTTCGGTAACAAAAGACAAAAACAGAGAATATGTAATTGGAGCAAGTAGAGACAAACGGCTGATGTCAGTGAGTGGTCAGTTGGTAAGTGCATTACTTCAAAGTCCTGAGGTGTTGACAGTAGAAGTTGTTCATGAGGATACACCAATTCACTTTTTGGAGGTATTGTCAAATGTTGGGCTGATTGATAATAGAAACGGTCAGTTTAAGACACTAAAGATCAATGACTTTTTGGCGATTAGACCTGATCCACCATTGACGGTGGCCTGTAGCGTTCTTGTTCAAAACGGACCTAACGAATTTAGGTGTGGGTTATTATTGCTCCAGAATTTTCCACAACAATGATGAAATTGGTTTTCCTTACTCTTATTTTTTCTGTGTTATTCTTATTTTTTAACTCAAATAAGGCGTTCGCTTGCTCTGTGAATTTGGGGATGGGTAGTATCTCTGCAGATGCGCCGGAACGGACTTGTGTAAATTTTGATAATCTTGTCTATTATTGGTGTGATAATTGTACCCCCGAATACCCTAACACCAAGCTGTGTAGTTGTTATTTCTGGACTCCTGATTGTGGAACGTGTGGGGGGGCGCCAATGCCAACTCCGTCAGCTTTTGACTGCACTCAGTGTGGGAATCAGATACCTACCAGTCCCGCAATTAATAATTGGGATGGACAAAATGGAGCCACCTGTTACCGGCCTGAAAACGGTGGGGCGGCGTGCTGTGCATGTGCAGATGGTAATAACCAATGCCACGGGTACTGGGACTGTGTGAATGGTTCTACGTATGCTTGGGAGTGTACCCAAAGAGCCCCGGGACAGATTTGTGCGCCGGCGTGTACGCCGGACACATCTTGTGCGGCGAACACGTGTGCTGGATCTGCTTGTAGCGATGGTTGTGGTGGGTGGGTGGAGGGGACGAAGTGTAGCAATCCCGGTAAGCCGACCTTGGTTTCGCCAATCGGTGGAGTTGAGGATAAAAATCCAGTAGATTTCTCTTGGAATGCCGGAGCGAAGGAATTTGGTAATTGTGACGGTGGTGGGGGATCTTACCAAGCCTGTTTGGTAAGCGGCCTTTGTACTACTTCACTGACAACTTCCAAAACTGTCTCAATTCCCCCGATTCCAGTCGGTAATCAAAGCTGGAATGTCAAGGCGACGAATAATTGTGGTAGGACCGGACCCACCTCAGTGACGGAGCCGTTTTGTGCTGAGGGGTTTGATCCGGCCAGTGCCAACTATGTGTCCACTTGGAGCGCTTGGAGTCTTTGTGATGAAGTGACTCAGGCTAGGACGAAGACCCGAACCTGCCGTGAGGACTGTGGAGTGGATGATTGTGCCGCATATCCACTGACCGAGACCGAGACCTGCTATGGCCAGATGACCGGAGTCTTCTTTGATGCTTCTAGTCTGTCTTCTTGTCCAGCCAACCCCGGACTCTTGCCAGCCGATCTTTTGATATCCGGAGGAACCATCTCTCTTTCCGGTACACCCAACTACGGCCCCTACACCACCGATGCGACCGGAAGATATACCACCGCTCCCACACTCCTGTCTCCCGGTACCTATCTTCTTTCGGTGAATCCGGGAAGTAGTACCTTTGTGACCGCGCCGAGGTTCTCCTGTGATGGGACGGCGCTAACCCTGCTTGGTTCAGATACAACCTGTCTGACCCAGCCCTGTGAGACAGCGCCGGCGACAACCCACAACTTTGGTTTCTGGAAAGTTTACGGCGGCTGGTGGCAGGTGACGGGTGGCTCGGTCTTTGGCGGAGCGGGGATCACCAGCAATATCCCGAGTACAATACCGGCCGGAGAACAATATCTGATACGCACCGACACCAACTCTGCCGACGGTCTGGCTCAGATCGGGACTGGAACAATTAGTCTGGGAACTAATCCGGGAGCCAGTATCTCGGTTTCCGGTTGGAACGCGGTCAGCAGCTACTCAGGGGACAACGCCGACTACGACTACTTTATGGCCAAGACGGGGAGTTACCCCAGAACCAAACTGAACACCACCGTTCCGGCTTGGAACGGAACCAGCAAGCCTGCCTACACGCCAACCAACGGCTTTCAGACCTACGCCTACACCGGTAATCCGACGATCAACTGGAGTCCGACAGCAGGAGAGAAGGTGATCTACATGATTGACGGGGATGTGACGGTCACGGGAGACATCGTTGTGCCAACTTCATCACCATCATTCCTAGCCGTCATCGCCAGCGGCTCAATCACCTTTGATACCAACGTCACCAATGTCGACGGTTGGTGGGTGGGGAGCTCCCTGAACTTTCCCTGTGTCGACACCACCCCCCTTGACGGGACCTGTGACAAGACCGACGTTCAGTTTGTGGGGAACGGTTCGTTTGTTGGCTGGAATGCGATTACTCTGAGTCGTGATCAAGGCGGAGTCAACAACACCATCCCGGCGGAGAAGTTCACCTTCCGACCCGATCTCCACATCAACGCACCGGAGTCGATGAGAATGGCGAAGTATATTTGGAGGAGGAAGTAAGGATTGTGGTAGTATCTAGATATGTTTAATAACATCAAACAGTTTGGGAGTCAGGGAGCAGCGGCGGCCAAGATGGCTATGTTGCAGATGAAGATCAAGAACAAGAAGATCGAGATTGTCCAAGGGGATATCAAGGTGACAGTGTCTGGAGATGGGAAATTGAAGGCGTTATCGGTGGCTGGAAAAGATTCTGGTGAGATAGTCAAGGCGGTCAATGAGGCGATCGGCAAGGCGCAGGCTTTTGCTGCCGAGGAGATGAAGGGGGCGATGGGGGATCTGTCCCAGCTCCTGTCGAGTATGAAGAAATAATTATTACTATCGTTTTTGCACATTAATTAACTCTTCTTGTTGTGCGACACCAATGTGGCAACGTAGCCTTGTTGGTGTTGCACAATTGACTCGATAATTGCGTCGAGATCTAAAAAAGGAGAGAACCAATGGATCGAACTTGCTATCGCTGTAAGGGGAGAAGGTGGATTGGCTACAAAGCTCAAACCCCCTGCCCCGTTTGCGGTACAACTGGAGAGGATCCTAACTGGCGGGAGACAAGATGTCGCTCTTGCGGGGGAACGATTGAGTACAATGTCAGGTGGAAAAATATTCCCGAGTACTGCACGTTTTGCATTTTGCCTCAGTACAAAAGCTGTCGCGGTTGCCACGCCACAATCGAATACAAGAAGTACTGGACAAATATCCCTGATTATTGCCAGAACTGTCGTGGCTGGCAGGAGAAACCTTGTGCGAATCCTCATTGCAATAGCACGGTTCGTTTCAAGAAGTTTTGGGATCACATCCCAGACTATTGCCAATGCAAGGGGTGGTACGAAAAACGGTGTGAAAATCCACGCTGTGGCTCATCAATTCGCGTTCACGTTAAGTGGGATCATCCGCCAAAGTACTGCAAGATTTGTCTCGAAGAAAAGCAAAAACCTTGCGCCACCCGGGGGTGTACCGAACAGGTAAAATTCAGGGCGTTCTGGGATAATCCTCCTGATTATTGCGAAACGTGCAAAAAATTGGGAGGTAAAGACCGCGACCCGTGGAAAGACCCGAGGAATAGGATTGAACAATGGACTGATTTGACGGGGAAATACAATGTCAAAATCGTCAGCGGTCCAGACACTGGGTTGTATGGTCTTCATCGCGGGTATGATCCGGATAAACGTCGAGGTTGGGAAGCAGGCGAGAACTATGAGCGGCGGAAACGCTAGTCTCACAATATTTGGAGACCCTCTAGTAAGAGAGGGCCTCCAAATTAATAAACTAAACATTAAGGAGTGAATATGTATATTTTTGATAAACAACATAAGTTAGACTGCTCAATTACAAACCCACGGTTTGTTTTTGTAGTAGCTTCTTTTATTGAATCAATAAATATTTGCCTTCGTTTGATTGATCAAGGTGAGGTTGGTTTAGCAGCCTGGGCCTTCTCTGAAGCGTATGAAAAGTTTTTTCCAAAAGACCCGCCAAATCTCAATCAACTAGAAGGGGCCAATATTTTTATTGGAGAATATAATAGCCAGTTTGGCAAAATGTATTTTGATTTGCTAGAGCTTTGGATAGATATTCAAGATGAAAGAGTAGCGGATTTGACTGGAGATAATATTAAGATTAACCCCCGAGGTCTAAAGAATATACTTTTGCGAGCCAAGGCATCGCTTGGGTTGATTTTGAAGGTATTGGAAGATTAGTCTTTAGGTGTGGTTTCTCGTATATACTAGGTGATTGTGAGAAGTTTGAAGCCGGTTCAAAAAGTGATTGACGCGTTTGAGAGTTTGCCGGGAATTGGTCCGAAGACGGCGGCACGATTGGCCTACTATTTACTTCATGTGCCTCAAGAAAGACTGGAGAAATTCGGATTGGCTCTATCGCGATTGCGTCTGGAGACGAAGGAGTGTCGGATTTGTTTCAATATTGGTGAGTCGGATTTGTGTCCGGTGTGTGAAGATGAGCATCGTGACAAGGGGGTAATTTGCGTGGTGGAGCAGCCGCTTGATCTACTCGCTTTTGAACGCTCGGACGGGTACGAAGGGGTGTATCACGTTTTGGGAGGGTCGCTAAATCCTCTGTCCAATATTGGACCCGACGAACTGCACATTAGTGAATTAATTGATCGGGTTCGGGCTGGTGGAGTGAAGGAGCTGATTCTGGCGACGAACCCGTCAATGGAGGGAGAAGCGACGGCGATGCTTATTGCGCATAATATTCAAAAACTCAAAAACTCAAAAACTCAAAAACTCAAGATTACGAGAATTGGGAGGGGGCTGCCGACTGGAGCTGAGGTGGAGTATGCTGATGGCACGACCCTGTCGCGGGCGTTGGAGGGGCGGCGAGAGATTTAGTATATTTAACTGATATGGGGGATTTTGGAGGGGGAATTCCGGGACAGGTAATCAGCGAACTCGCTAGTATTCCAAAGCAAGTGGTGGAGACAATTGCGTCAGTTGGCAGCCAGCAGTCTACAGTCGGCAGTCAAATGAATACAGGAGAACAAGGACAGCCGGCAGCCGAGGCGGCCAAGAGGAGGTTGGCGGAGGTGCGGGGGGAACTTCAGGAGTACTACGAACAGCAAAAGAAGAAAGAGGAGCATGAGGAAGTGATGGCTGAGGAACAAATGACGCAGGAAAAGAAACAAATCGAGCAATCGAAGAAGAAACAGGAGGAACAGCAGGTCCTGCGCCGGTTGTCCAGTCAATATGGTGGAACGGGAGAAGTAGCGAAGAGCGGAAACTAATTCTGTTAAAATTGGCAGGTGCGCATATTTAATTCGTTGACGAGGAAAGTTGAAGAATTTGCCCCGATGCATCCGCCGGTGGTGAAGATGTATACCTGCGGCCCGACAGTCTACAGCTATCCGACGATAGGGAATTGGCGGACCTATGTGACGAGCGATCTAATTGTGAGGGCGTTGAAGTACCTTGACTACAAAGTGGATTTTGTGATGAATCTAACTGACGTGGGGCATTTGACTGGAGATAATTCGGGGGATGCGGATACCGGTGAGGATAGACTGGAAAAAGCGGCCAAAAAGGAGAGAAAGACGGCTTGGGAGATCGCCAAGTTTTATAGTGAGGATTTTGAGGGCGGTTTCTCAAAACTTAATTTGATCAAACCAATGATTTTTTCGAAGGCAACGGAACACATCAAGGAACAAGTCGAGTTGATCGGGGAGATTGAAGAGAAAGGTTTTGCTTACAAAATTGCTGACGGAGTTTATTTTGATGTGGCAGGGTACGAGAGAGCTGGAAATACCTATGGAGAACTGTCGAATTTGGATGAAATAAAAAAGGGAGCGCGAATTGAGGTAAACCAAGAGAAGAAAGATCCGAGAGATTTTGCGCTGTGGAAATTCAGTCCTGGGGGTGAAAAAAGACAGATGGAGTGGGAGAGCCCTTGGGGAGTCGGATTTCCGGGCTGGCACATCGAGTGCTCGGCGATGAGTATGAAGTATCTGGGGGAGCAGCTGGATGTTCACGTCGGGGGAGAGGATTTGAAGAGCACCCATCACCCCAACGAAATCGCCCAGAGTGAGGCGGTGACGGGGAAAAAACCGTTTTGCCGATACTGGGTTCATGGAGCCTTCCTGTTGGTAGATGGGGGCAGGATGGGGAAGAGCGAAGGCAATGCCTTTACCTTGGCTGATATCGAGAGTCGCGGCTATAGCCCGTTGGCCTTACGTTATTTTTATCTGACGGGCCATTACCGCAAACAAATTAATTTTACTTGGGAGGCGCTTGGTGCGGCGGCGAAAGCGATGGAAAAGTTAAGTGATTTGGTCGCGGGGTGGAAGGGGGCGAATGGTACGGAGTGCCCTGAGTTTGAAGAGCGGTTTAGAGAGGCCATTGAGGATGACTTGAACATGCCTGAGGCGTTGGCGGTGGTCTGGGAACTGGCTAAATCTGATTACCCAGATGGTGCCAAAAGGGCGAGTTTGTTGAAGTTTGACGAGGTGCTCGGATTAAACCTCAAGAACTCAAAAACTCAAGAACTCAAAAACTCAAAACAAGTTTCGGATGAGGTGAATGAATTGTTGAAGAAGAGAGAAGCGTTGAGGAGGGAGAAGAGGTTTGCGGAGGCGGACGCAGTGAGGGAGGAAATTGAGAAGCTCGGACACCGAGTCGAAGATGATAAACTGGAGGGGTGAGGTGGAAAGATGATTTGCT
>Ga0209541_10005505_pt1 | contig 22050 bp, 23 predicted proteins | sample RifCSPlowO2_01_FD_184027 | JGI IMG/M metagenome (GOLD analysis project Ga0209541, IMG submission 184027) | Groundwater microbial communities from Rifle, Colorado - Rifle CSP2_plank lowO2_0.1 (SPAdes) (version 2) | ecosystem: Environmental > Aquatic > Deep subsurface > Groundwater | place...
GTTCTCCCAGGGACAGCCCTTATGACTCATGGAGATATTTATCCCGAAACTTTTAGCAAATCCGGTATACAACTTGGCCTTGTATTCACTGCCCTGGTCCGAATGTAATATAGAGATTTAGTATGAAGATTCTTGCTGAATGGATTTTGCCGAAGCAGATCTATTTTAGAAGCTAATTGCTCCTGAACATTCTTCGGTAATTTCTTTGCCGATTTGATAAAAGAGTTGCTATAAAAAACTTCTATCGCCATTATTTTCTCAGCTGGGTCAAAAACGAGTTTTTGTCATTAAAAATATGATCCGCTCTTTCTTGGCTAAGTTTTAAGATTTTCTTAACAAATGCCGGTTTATACTTACCCTCTTCATCTCTCCCGACCAAACCTATCACGAACGAGCGGAGACTTACTACCTCTCTTTGCAAGTTCTCTATCTGATTATTTAATTTTAGTATTGCTGTATTAATTTGAGTCATTGATTTGAATATAACATGGTTTTGTTATAAATAAAAGCCGTTGTTATCCCCTTCTTTCAAGCCGAAATCGGAGGGTTTACCTTGAGGCAACTCGAAGGGTTGAGCGGCGTAGGAATGACTGGCCAACAAAAGAAAAAGACCTGCTATTAAAATGTAATTTTTCATTTATTTAAATTTAAAGGTTGATAAAATTTGATCATACAATTCTATGTCCCCCGGAACCAGAACTATGTCTCCTGTTAAATAACGAAAAGACAACTCGACAACAGCGTTATTGTTTTGAATAAATATTCTTTTTATGGTTAATCCCGGTGTATAAGGCACAGACTCGACTACCTCTAATGCTGACAAATTGTTAAAAATTATTTTATTCGCAGATTCTTCTTTATAGTCCTATAATTACTATAATTACGGAGTTTTGCGAATATCAGCCACGCCAGCCAGTAAAAAGCGAGGCCATGAATAATGTGAGAAAAAGAGTACCAATCGGAGAGATGCTGGGAATTTTCGGAACTGAACGTCACTCCATGCCACAACTTAATAAATCCGCATTTGCATATCCAAATATGGCCGAGAGAATAGAGGGCTAGAGTCTGAACGAGAAGAACCCCGATTGCCAGAAAAACAACATGCTTCCCTTTCATTATTTAGAAAGTTTCTCCATCGGAGGAATATATCGCCTTAATAATAGAGAATTGGTTACCACCGAGACCGAACTAAAGGCCATGGCAAATCCGGCAATTTCGGGACGGAGTGTGGCTTGAGAGAAGTTGAATAATATCTGACCGATTTGGCCCAAGCTTTGAGCCATTGCTAAGGTCCATGGAGCCGGCACGCCAAGAGATGTTTGAGTAAATAATAGATGCATTCCAGCGGCTATCGGTATCGCCAGAACATTATATATAAAAGCCCAGAACAGATTTTGCCAAACTTTTTTAATAGTTTTGCCTGATAATTGGATAGACGTTACCACATCACGCAAATCATCTTTAACTAAAACGACTTCGCCGGTCTGGACGGCAACATCGGTACCGGAACCGACGGCAATCCCCAAATTAGATTGAGCCAGAGCCGGTGAATCATTAATGCCATCGCCAACCATCGCCACCGTCCGCCCCTCTGCTTGTAATTTTTTAATAACTTCGACTTTCTGACTAGGTAAAACTTTAGCCAGAACTCGATCGATTCCGACTTCTCTAGCAATTGCTTCGGCGGTTTTGGCATTATCTCCGGTTATCATAACTATTTCTTTCTTCATCTTTTTCAAAGCTTGAATAGCTTCTTTAGCAAAAGGCTTAAGAGTATCGGCCATAGCAATTATGGCAACTGGCCGCCAAGCGCTATTTTGGTTCATGGCTAAAAATACCACAGTCTTGGCTTCATTCTGCAGTTTTTCAAAAATTGTTGAGTGTTCAGCCACATCAATTCCAAGATTTTTCATAAAGCCATCATTGCCTAAAGCAACAGCGGAACCGGATACGTTACCCCGAACACCGAATCCGGCAACAGCTTTAAACTCTTTAACTTCCGGCAATTCGCCTATTTCGACCTTGCCTTTTTCTATTACCGCCCGGGCTAACGGATGTTCAGAACCAACCTCAACCGCCGCCGCAAGTTTTATCGCTTCCTTGGCATCAAACCCGCCCAATGGAACGAGATCAGTTACAACCGGCTTACCGACGGTAAGAGTGCCGGTTTTGTCAAATGCGATGGCATTAATCCGATAAGCCTTCTCGAGCGCTTCTCCACCCTTTAAAATAATCCCGAATTTAGCCGCCCGACCGATACCAACAATAAGAGCTGTTGGTGTAGCCAGACCCATTGCACAAGGACAGGAAATGACCAAGACTGCAATCATTCGAATAAGTCCTGCCCTGAAAGGTAAAGCGGCAAAGAAATACCAACCGACAAATGTAAGAACCGATAATACGACTACAGCCGGCACAAAAGATTCACTAACCTTATCAACCAAATCCTGAATCGGCGCTTTGCGAGCTTGAGCCTCTTCAACCATCGCCACTATCTGATAAAGCAAAGTTTCCTTGCCGACTTTAGTCGCCTTAAACCTGAAAAGTCCCTCTTGGTTTACCGTCGCCCCAATTACTTGATCACCAACCACGCGTTTAATCGGAAATGACTCTCCAGTAACAACTTTTTCATCAATATGGGTTTCTCCCTCAATTATAATTCCATCAACCGGAATTTTTTCGCCGGGACGGACAACAATGACATCACCCTGGGCTAACTGATCAAGAGGAACTGTAACTTCTTTGCCATCTCGAATGACATGCGCCTCTTTCGCTTCCAATTTTAATAATTCTTTGATTGCTTCAGAGGCCCGTCCTTTAGCTACCGCTTCAAAATATCTGCCCAAAAGTATAAAAAACAGCAACGCCGCTGAAGATTCCCAGAAGGGATGATCAATATTGAAAAACAGAAAACCAATAGCACTGTAAAAATACGCCGCTGAAGTTCCAAGAACAACCAGAACATCCATATTGGCCGAACCGACACGAATAGAAGTAAAAGTATTGCGGTAAAACGGCCAGGCAATGACAAATTGAATCGGTGTTGAAAGTATCCAATAGATGTAGTTAAGATCAACTCTAAAAGGAGGATTTGAGACATTTACAAATAAACCGGCAAGCCATTTTATGGGTTGGGCAATAAGCCAGAAAACATAACTCGTATAATAACCGCCGTAAGCAAAGAATCCGCTTCCGGACAAAACTGGCATCTTCTGATTCATAAAATCAAAGAGCTCATGAACATGGGTCACATTGAACATGTGAATCGCCATATAATAAATGATGATCGGAAAGGCCAAAACGAAAGCCGCTCTAACCCGGCGCTTAGCTTCTTCAGTAGCAATAGCTTCTTTTTTCTCTTCTTCTTCGGCCGAAAATCCCGCCTCCCCCGGACGCATTAAATCATAGCCAAGTTTATTTATAAGTTCATCTATCTTTTCCAGATTTATCTTATTTTCATCAAACTCAATAACGGTCTTCTCTGAACCATAGCTTGTTTTTATTGACTGCACTCCGGCCTGTTTACCAACCAATTTATCAATCAGTATCGAACAGCTCGCACAATGCATTTTTTTAACTTTTAGAATGGCTTTGGTCATAATATTGAATATTTTGTTGCTGTTAAATTCATAAACGGCATAAAATATTTTTCTAAGTCGGTTAGCTTCGTGCCGTATTCTTGACCTCCTAATATCCCGTCACAAAATATTTCCCTGATTCGCCCCAGCTCAAACAGCCTATTTTCCCATCTTGGATCATCAATGGTCAGATCAATCAACTCTAATGCTCTGGTCAAAGCGCCATTAAAATTTTGATCATCTTTTCCTTGCCACTTAGCCGCTCGGCCCACTTCCGAACCGATATTGGCTAACTGTTCAGATAAAGATAATTTCTGCCACCTGCCTTCGGCCAAATTTTTATGCAAGTAAGTCATTTATTCTAAAATAAATTTATTCACGATTTCTTTAATTTTATCTCTGATTTCTTGGCTATCAATACTCCTAGTTCTATTGCCCAAATTGGGTTTTATATTAACCATCGAATCGAATTCTATAAATTCTTCGCCGGTTTTATCAGGATAAAGATTTATGCCCCACAAATTATTATTTTTAGACTGAAATCGTTTGTGTAGCTCAACCGCTATATCTATGTGAAGCTCCCCGCCTAGGCCAATTTTTTCTTGTTCTATGTCCACTGCTCCTTTAACTACATAACCAAAAGTCTCATCTGCTATTTTTTTTAATTCTAACCTAGTTATCGGTTCTTTAATTATATGTATGTTATCTATTGACATTTTGATTGGGATTTGATATAATTATAATAATTAAGGCCCTACGGTTCGGTTACGGAGCAGCTTACGCCGATCCGCCAGATTTGACGTATGGATCCTCCGACAGTAGCCCACCGTGGACCATGGCAGAGCGCGTTAAGCGCTCTTTCTTTTACTAAAGTTGAACCATATATCTCTGGGAGGAAATTGCGCAGGCAAATCGGCTTGGTTCTTCGATTTGCCGAGCACTTAGGGTGCGATTTCTCACTGGAAGAAATCGACACCCGGTCCGAACAGAGATATATGCTCAACTTTTAAGGTACTGAATTTTCTTTTGCTGGCCTTACCTTGATAACTCCAATCATATCAAAGTGAGTTCTTTTAACTCCATCGACATGACCTTCTCCGCATGGAACCGAACAATAATACTGAAAATCACCTATTTGGGTCGCCACAAACTCCACATAAATCGTGCTTTTGGCGGGCATTCTTTGGGATACTCCGAAGGCATCAATAGCCAATCCGTGATCGTATTCATCTTCGTTAATAATCTCTAATTTAATTCTATCGCCCCTGTCCACTTCAATCGTCTCCGGCGTCCACCGCCACTCGTCTTTCTCGGCAATAATCGTAAAATTCCTGACCACACCCGTTTCAACCGGCCTGTCTTCCTCAGAAAGCAAAACTGTACGATAAAATATCCCGCCGCCGATAATTAAAATAGTCATTCCAATTAATATAAAATATTTGTTCATTTTTTAACTGTAACATCTTCCGGTTTAACTTTTAAATAACCCTTGACCCACCAGCTTAAACCTGCAGTTAATAATGCAGAAATTACCAATAACCCCCACCGCTGCGATACTGGGAATGGCGCCTTTTCTTCGACTTGAATCCAGAATTCGGCAAGCAATGCTTCATCTGCCGGTAAATCTATGCCTTGGGGCTGAAATTGGGCAAATGCTTTATATAATCCGGCTTCAGGAAAAGTCACGGCAAAACTTATTACCTCGTCGCCGCCACTTTCACTTGAATGATCATCACCATTAGCTAATACTTCATTAATTAAAACGGGTGCTCTTGAATGACCATGATCTCCATCAGCCGGATGCGTATGAATAAACTGACTCCAATCATTTTTTATTAAAACCAAATGCATCTGGGCACCAAGATAATCTTCAACATTTATTTCCTGGCCATTTAAAGTATGAATATCAAACGATAGGTCTATCTCCCTGCCCTTAACAACTGTATCTGAAGATGCTAATGAAACTTGATAATTCCCAGTAATAGCATTCCTTGAAAAAAAAACTTTCTTGTTTTCTCTCGAACCGAGGCCATTTATATTTACTTCTGGATGACCATAAACATAGTCAGTTCCATCTTTCTTAATTGATGACCATATTTTATAAAGTCCCGGTTTTTGGAAAGTATGCTCAATACTGAAAATTGACGAATTATCGGCTAAAAATTCCGGGTGTATATGGAAAAATTCATTCATATCAGAACGAACACCTATGACGTGCATTAATTTTTCATGCTCGATTTGGAGTTGATTGGCCAATACCGGCAAATTTCCAGGTTTTTCATTGACAAAAAAATCCAATCTCAAAAGCATACCAACATTATAAGGCGCTGGATTGACATTCAAACTCACGACTAATCCCTCTTTCGCATCACTTTCTTCCATTAATTGCCCCGAGCCAATTGAAGAATTCCCGCCACTACCATCGTTGTCATCATTAACTATCTCATCTTCTTTATGCCCATGGCCCGCTTCTCCGTCTTCATGCTCATGCCCCCCTCCTTCGCCAAGGCTTCGGCGGGCAAGCATCATCTCGTCCATCATTTGATTAGCTTCTTCCTTGCTCATATCATGTGTTTCCATCATATGCTCCATCATCACATCCATATCCATTCCGTCAGACATATGCTCATCCATATGCTCATGCATTTCTTCATCGGCCATCATATTGGCCATATCTTCTTGTTCGGCAGATATAGAGTTGCCAGAAGAATCATGGCCATGGGGCTGGCTTTCATCAATCGGCATACCCATTGGGGCGTCGTGAGGAACCATTGATTGGTTCAAAAACATCGTCGGCAAATAATAAACAAAAGTGATAATAAGCAGGAACGAAAAAACCACCAACCACCAGAAATGCCATTGCCTGAACTTATCTAACGCAGATTTTGGAAATTGTTCGTTAGCCATTAGTGTTTTTCGACATCAATTTTTACACCGACACCATAATGTTCCTTAAAAAACCACCACCATAAAGGCAAAAGCCATAAGATTACAAGCGCCCAACTTCCACCTTCAAGAGGTAAGCCAAATAAACCTTCTCCTGTTTCCATACCATGAAAATGTCCGCCTTTGGAAGTTCCGATCCTGTTTCCTACCGTATCCAGAAGAACTTCTTCCTGGGTTATTTGTTCTAATACGGTATGTTGGCCAGAATTTACCCACCAATCGTGCGTAAATAACCCCAAAACGAGTATAAATCCTGCTACAAATATCATCATCCAGGCTGTAGCTTTTTCTACTTTTTCCCGATGGGCCGAAAGCCAACTTAAGCCATTCACCCCAAGTATTCCCAAAAGTGCTAACAATAATAACGGCAGTACCCTCGCAACAGCATGAACAAAGAACAGAGACCAACCATAGAAAATATTTCCGGAACGAGCGATTTCTAGGAATATAAGAGGTGTTGCAGGATGCGGACAACCAATGCCGATATTTCCAAGAAACAAACCTAGCATAAGGGCTTTAACGTAATCCTTTTTTTCCTGAATTATCTTAGGGGCAGCCCCAGAATATGTCGGCATCCTTAATTTAATCAACCCAAGCTCACCTAAAGCAAACAAATAAGCAATGATACCGGCTATAAAGTAGAGCCAGTTTTTCATTCCTTCCACCTGAACGCCGAAAGAAGTTATAAATGTCTTACCGATTATTGCCGCCAGAATACCATACATACTCAAGGTAATGGCAACACCGGCACCGAATGCCAATGCCATTCCTAATCCTTTAACCGGTCCTTTACCCATAGATAACGGAACAATAACGAATGCCAACGGAAAAGTGCAGGGCAAAACTATCATCGTTAGTCCCATCGCATAACTAAACAAATACCAACCCATACCCTCAACCTGGCCGGAAGAACCAAAGAATGCCCAGACCAAACCCATGCCTATGACGGCGGCCAGTCCAAAAACTAAAGCTATTATCCAATGCCGAGCTTTATCGGAAACTGGCACAGCGCCAGCCACCGCTGGTGACGGTTGCGCGACTTCTTGAGTTTTAAGTTCTTCGGATATTATGTAAAGTTCTAATTATTCTAATTGCTCTAATTGACCTAATCAAATCCTAATGACGGAAATGTCTAATGACTAAATTTTTATTTTTCGAAATTAGAAATTAAAACATTAGACATTGATTAGAATAATTAGAAATTAGAATAATTTATGCATGGTTAATTAGTATAATTAGATCAATTTATTTTAAGGTTAATGAGGTTAATTTCTATTTGTTTCCTATAAACTGGTCAAATGTTTGCACTAAAGGCTCACCTTCTTTGATTGGCTTGTGTTCAACTTTATTTTGAAACGTAGGTGAGCTGCCTCCGCTAGAAGTTGACTTAAATCCTCCGTTCAAAAGCAAAAACAAGGCCAATGCCCCGCCAAGCAACCCGAAATCCCTGAAGGTCACCGCATCTATCGGTATCAAAAACAGAATCCCAGCCATTTCCAAAGCCGTAAGTCCGGCCACCCACTTGGCATATTTCTTCGGCAAGAACCAAGCTAATAGAATAACGGCAAAAATAATCTCTAATACCCCCTGACTCATCAGGAACTTTTTCATAAAGTCCGGCTGGGTCAAACTTGTCTGCATTCCTGCCGGAAACCATTTAAAAATCGGCCTGACTGCCCAATACCATCCTGTCGGATGACGCAAAATATCCATACCTGAATATAGATACATCACACCTAGACCAGCTCTCAAAGACCACTCTGGGGTAATTTTTGACAAAAATTTATTCACCTGATAATTCTTTTAATTTCTCGATAAATTCCTTTTGGTTGACCCCGCCGGTGGAGAAAAGTTCGCCGTTCAGTATAATCCCAGGCGAGGCGAATATCATATATTTCTGGACCATCGCCTGACCTTCCGGTGTAGTTAGGCTGATATCTTTGTAGGTCACATTCGGCCAATCTTTTTCTATTGAATGCCAAAACTCCCTGAATGCCGCACAATGACTGCACCCCGGAGATGAGAGTTCTAACAATTCAATTTGCTTTACCATAAATGTATTATACCATTGTAATTAAATAAAACTCTTGGGATTTATCCACAAAATTGATATAATCCCATTAATGGTTAATAAACTTAAAAAAATCTGGAAGTCATTAGGACCGGGATTTGTGACTGGAGCATCGGACGATGATCCGTCGGGAGTGATGACTTATGCCATTGCTGGAGCAAGATTCGGCAATCTGACTCTGTGGACCATGCTCTATATCCTGCCCTTAATGATTGCCGTACAGGAAATGAGCGCCCGAATCGGTATTTCATCGGGATGCGGATTGGCTGGTAATATTAAAAAGTATTATTCAAAGTCTGTTTTGTTTTTTATCGCAACGCTGATAATCGTTTCCAATACTTTTAATATCGGAGCTGACGTTTTCGGAATGGCTTCGGCGATTGAACTTTTAACCCCCGGCTCAACAAAGCTTTTATCGTGGGTTATGATGCTTATTATTTTGTTTTTAGTTGTAATACTACCGTATAGAAAAATCGTAGTAATTTTTAAAATTCTCGCATTGTCGCTATTCGCCTATATGCTCGCCGGTTTTTTAGTCATTGATAACTGGCAAGATATCCTAAAAAAAATGTTTTTGCCGCATTTTACGTTCAATAAAGATTTCTTTGTGATTCTGGTAGCTATTATCGGAACAACGATATCGCCCTATCTTGCTTTTTGGCAGGCTTCCGAAGAAGCAGAGGAGCGAAAACTGGAACTGCCGAGAAAAAAAGTTTTGATATGCAAGTACAATAAAATAGACCCCCGCGAACTCAACAGAATTAAATGGGACACTAGGATCGGTATGTTTTTTTCCAATCTTATTGGATTTTTCATTATTGCTTTAATGGGTACGGCTTTATTCGGTGCCGGCATAAATGATATTGCAACCGTCAGAGATGCCGCTGAAGCTCTTAAGCCTTTGGCCGGTGAATATGCTTATATACTATTTTCAATCGGAATCATTAGCGCCGGACTCTTAACTATTCCGATTCTGGCCGGATCATCAGCCTATGTGTTGGCTGAAATATTTAACTGGAAAGGCAGTCTCAATGAGCCTTTTTCCAAAGCAAAGGAATTCTACGGAGTTATAATATTCTCAACCATAATCGGCATGGTTATCCCCTATACGGGCATTAGCGCGGTTCAGGCGCTTTTTTGGACAGCCCTTATTCATGGAATAGTTGCGCCTTTTTTGATTGCCTTAGTTATTCATATGGCCAATAACAAAAGCATTGTTGGTCAGCATGTAAACAAAAAGTCGGCCAATATCTGGGGCGCATTGACGCTGATAATATTGTTGGCATCCTTGGTTGTAATATTCACTACAGAATTCCCCGTTCATAAAGGCGCAGCGTTTTTGTTACAAGCATTATTTTAAAATCATTAATCTAAAATGAAAATCTACAACACCCTAACCAAAACTAAAGAACCGCTCGTTTCATGTAATGATAAAAAAATCCAAATGTTCGTCTGCGGACCGACGGTTTATGATTACATCCATATCGGCAATGCCAGAACTTTTGTGTTCTTTGATGTTGTCGCAAAATATTTGAAATCCCAAGATTATGAAATTGATTATATTCAGAACATCACCGACATAGATGACAAGATAATAAACAAAGCTAAACAGGAAAATAAACCCTGGAAAGAAGTGGCGGATTTTTACTTTGACGAATTTAAAAAAGATATTGAAACTCTTGGTGTAACCAGCCCCCGATATATAAAGGCAACTGACCACATTGAAGACGTAAGGAAACAGGTTAAAATACTTATAAAAAATAAAAATATTTATTTACTAGAAAATGATGGTTGGTACTTCAACCTTAAAACATTTCCAGAATACGGAAAATTATCAGGCAGAAATGCGGAAATAGCGGAAACTGACGATGCAGTTTCAAGAATTGATGAAAGTGAAGGTAAGAGAAATAATGGTGATTTTTGCGTATGGAAACTGGCCAAAGTCGGTGAAAATTGGTGGAACGATGAAAAGCTGGGAAATGGCAGACCGGGTTGGCACATTGAAGATACGGCCATTACCGAACATTTCTTTGGTCCCCAATATGATATTCACGGGGGTGGACAAGATTTGATATTCCCCCACCATGAGGCCGAAATTACCCAGCAGGAATCAGCTTCTGGTAAAAAACCATTCGTAAAATACTGGATGCATGTGGCTTTTCTGATCAATAAAGAGCAAAAGATGTCTAAATCTCTTGGTAATTTTGAGACCGTCAATGAACTTCTCAAGAAATATCCCAAAGAAGTTCTCCGATTTTATCTGCTGAGCGGTCACTATAGACAGCCCCTTGAATTTAGCGACAAAATGTTAAAACAATCAGGGGCCGCCATTAACCGCATTACTGAATTTATCCAAAAACTTGAATTGGCAAAATCCGACCTGGAAGTTGAGCTTCCAAGTGAAATTCTTGAATTGGTCAAAAAACAATTTACCGAAGCGATGGACAACGATTTTAATACGCCTGAAGCATTTGCAGCAATTTTTGAAATGATAAGAGCAATTAATCCTCTGTTGTCAGAAAATAAGGTCAATCAAGGGCAAGCAAAAGAAATATTGAAATTATTTAAAGAAATTGATACTATTGCCAATATTGTTCCGTCAGAAAAACAAAAAATCCCGACCGAAATTCAGGAATTAGTTGAAAAACGCGAAAAGCTCCGCCAAGGAAAAAACTATGAAAAAGCCGATAAAATAAGAACCCAAATCTTTGATTTGGGTTACGGGATAGAAGATACTATTTATGGACCGTTAACACTTAAAAATGATTAATTACCGTCATTATCTTTCAGGGTGCCCCCATAAAACCAATAATAAAAAGCTGATAATCCGATAAATATGAACATCGCTATTTTAAGATCTCTTGAACCGGCAAATTGAACAAGAATAAACCCCAGAACAGCGAGTGTAGCAAACCCATAAGCCGTAAACTTCAATACTGACGGGCTAGCTCTGTGATAAAGAGCTAAACTAAAGAATGTACCGGCTACTATTAGAATTGTTAAAACAAGGTAATAACCTAAATCCATAAAAGTCATCCTTGTTTAAGAACTCGGTTTTGACTAGAATATACAACAAATGAAGAAAAAAGTCTACTTTTTGGGCATCGGCGGAATCGCCATGGCCAATCTGGCCTGCCTTCTAAAACAAAAGGACTTTTTAGTTTCCGGCTCCGATCTGGATACTTTCGGTCCTTCGGCTGAACTTTTAAAAAAACATAAAATTAATTATTTTAAAGACCACGATCCCAACCACATCAAAAAATTCAAACCCGATATTACAGTTGTCGGCAACGCCATAAAAAGAGGGAATCAGGGCCTAGAATATATACTCGATAACCAAATCGCCCATTGTTCAATGCCCGAAATCATAAAAACAGAAATTATTCGCGACAAAAAATCTATAGTCATCACCGGTACAAGCGGCAAGACTACCACCACCGCTCTTATTGCCTTGGTTCTCTATAAAGCCGGCCTTAAACCGACTGCCCTTATCGGAGGCATTGTTAAAAACTTAGACAGTGGATTCATAAACGGTAACAGTTCCTATACCGTAATCGAGGGCGACGAATATGGTTCTTCATACAACGATAATTCTCCGAAATTTATTCATTATAGGCCGTATATAGCTCTGATAAACAACATCCAGCCGGACCATTTGGATATTTATAGCTCCCTTGAAGAAATAATAAAAGCTTTCCGCAAACTCCCCCGCCTCATTCCCAAAAAAGGACTTCTTGTCCTTAACACCGGCGATAAAAATTCAGCTATTTTAAAAAATGATGCCAAGTGCAAAGTTGAAACATTTGGAGAGGGCGGTGTAGTCACGGCAAAAAATATTAAAACCGGTCCGAACGGACTTGATTTTGAACTGTACCGTAAAAATAATTTGCTTGGAAAAATAAAAACCGGCCTTCTCGGCAAACATAATGTTGAAAACATACTTGCCGCTTCAACGATAGCCCTGCATATTGGTATTTCATTCAAGAAACTGGCCGAAGCAGTGGCAATGTTCAAAGGAGTTAAAAGAAGGCTGGAAATAATTTACCAAAAAAATAATATAAAAATAATTGATGATTTTGCCCATAATCCGGATAAAGTTTTAGCCTCGCTATCAGCATTGCGGAATCATTTCTCCAAACACCAAATAATCGCCATATTTGAACCGCGAACCGGCTCATCTAGAAGAAAATTTTTCCAAGAAGCCTATATTTCATCTTTTAAGCCTGCCGATCTGGTCTATATTGCCGAACCATACAAAAAATCAGCTTTGAGTAAAGAAGAAATGTTTTCTTCTCAAAAGTTAGTCAAAGATCTCAATAAAGAAGGCATAAAATCTTATGCCCTAGAAAATGCCGATGGTATTATTGCCCACATAAAAGCTAACTATCTAAAAACTAATGCCTCTCCCACTATTTTCTGCATCATGACCAGCGGCGACTTCGACAGCATTCATCAAAAACTAGTTGCTTTGGTTTCTTAATTACTGGTTCCCACTCTCACCCCATTAAATTTTTATTTACTTTTGATTTATTATTATTTATATGTTATAAACAATCACAGTTCCTTAACTATGGGGAATGGGATGTCAAACAAAGACAATCCGAAACTATTGGAAAAAATTAATGAAATATTAGGCGACGATCAAGACCCGTTTGAAATTCCTATCGGTCCCACAAAAGATTGTCTATCTTCCAATCAAGTTGTTGCATACGTTAGAGATAAACGGAGAGAGCCAAAAATTGTTAAACATCTAAGCGAGTGTTCGGTCTGTAGCGAGCGTATCATTATATTTGGTAAACTTATTAAGAGTACCGACTAGCATGTCTAGCGGTTTTTTATTTAAAAAATTTATAGAATGAGCGAGAAATAAACAGTCTATCAACTTTTATCAACTTGATTATCCTCGCCAATAATAAATAATGGATACATGCCAGGTAGTAGATTTTCCGACTACGACTTGGCTTTGCCAAGTCGTAATTTTACTTAATCGGAAAATTCACTACCTGGCATGCAAAAAATCTCTCCCGACAAATTACCACCCCAAAATATTGACGCCGAGAAATCGGTGCTGGGATCCATACTCATTGATAAAGATTCGATAAATAAAGTCGTGGATTTTTTGAATCCGGAAGATTTTTACAATCCCGCTCATCAAATTATATATGCCACCGCCCTGAATCTTTTTGAAAAGCGCGAACCGATAGATCTTTTGAGTTTATCGAATCGCCTTGAAGAAATGGGCCAGATAAATGAAACCGGCGGAGTCAGCTATCTGACTTCCCTTACTAACTCCGTTCCCACCGCAAGCCATATCACAACATATGCCAAAATAGTCCAGCGTAAAAAAATGCTCCGCGATCTCATTGGCGCCGCCCATCACATATCCGGCTTAGGCCATAACGAAGAAGAGGATATTGAACACCTCCTTGATGAAGCCGAACAAAAAATATTTTCCGTATCCCAGAGATCATTAACCCATGCCTTTTCTCATCTGGGAATAAGCCTCAACGAAGCAATGGAAAGAATAACCAGTCTTGACAGCGATGTTTTGCGAGGCCATCCGACTAAACATAAATACCTTGATAATCTTCTTGGAGGACTCCAAAAATCTGATTTAATAATTGTAGCGGCAAGGCCTTCAATCGGTAAGACATCATTCGCCATTGATATTGCCCTAAGAGTGGCCGAACAAGGAATATCAACCGGCATCTTCAGCATGGAAATGTCTATTGATCAAGTTGTCGACAGATTTATAGCCAATAAGGCTGGGGTTAGCATGTGGAGATTAAGAACCGGCAAACTTTCCCATGAACATGATGATTTTCTTCGGGTAACTACAGCCTGCGATGAACTTAAAAATCTTCCGATCTATGTCGATGATGCTTCTTCGCCCAACATTCTCCAAATGCGGGCAATGGCAAGACGCTTACAGGCAAACCAAGGTCTTGGCTTGCTGATAGTTGACTATCTCCAATTGATGAGCGCCAGACGTAGCTATGACAGTCCGGTCCAGCAAGTAACTGAAATATCCCGCGGATTAAAAGGATTGGCCAAAGAGCTGAATATCCCCGTTCTTGCTATTTCTCAATTATCAAGAGCTGTTGAGCAAAGAGAGGGTCATAAACCGAGATTATCTGATTTGAGAGATTCGGGCTCGATCGAGCAGGATGGAGATGTGGTTATGTTTATTCATCGTGAAGATAAAATAAACTATGAAAGAGCAAAAGAGCAAAATAAGCTCAACTACGCTCAAGTTATAGTCGCTAAACATCGAAACGGTCCCACCGGCGAAGTTGAATTCAGAATTGATCCGGACAGTTTAAGATTTTTGGAAATAGATAAAAGCCATCAGGAAGAAATTTTGACATTTTAATGAATCAAAAATTCAGACAAACAATTAAGCTGCTCCAAAAACTCCCCGGAGTCGGTCCTCGCCAAGCTACTCGTTTTGTTTTGGCCTTATTGGAAAAAGATGAATCTGAATTAAGAGAACTCGGCCAAGCCATTGTTCACCTCAAAAAAGAAATAAGATTCTGCGAAGAATGTTTTAATATATCTGAGCGAGCCTCGCCTACTGAAAGTGGGCGGGAAAATGGACTATGCCATATCTGTTCGGATCCCAAAAGAGATCAATCAAAGCTATTAGTACTAGAAAAAGTTACCGATCTTGATTCAATAGAAAAAACCGGACTGTACAAAGGCCTTTATCATGTTCTTGGCGGATCAATAAATCCGCTCGATGGAATTACACCGGAAACATTGAAATTTAGAGCATTAGAAGGAAGAATTGATAAATTATCCGATAAAAATAAATTGGAATTAATTATTGCTACAAATCCCAATACTACCGGAGAAACAACCGCTCTATATATTAAAGACCTCCTCAAAGACAAGACGGGTATTATTTTAACCCGCCTCGGCCGCGGCCTCGCCTCCGGCTCAAATTTGGAATACGCCGACGAAATCACACTGCGCAATGCGCTAGAATACAGAAAATGAATAAAAAAAGACCTAATTTAGTTATCTTTCAATTTAACTCAAAATCTTAACGATTTGAACCTTAGTATAGGGTTGCCGATGGCCCTTTTTCTTTCTTCGACGAGTCTTGGCTTTATAGCGAAAAACCATCTTCTTGTCGCCCTTTCCGTCTTCTAATACCCTGGCTTCAACTTTGGCGCCGGGAACTAAAGGTTTGCCCACTTTTATATCTTCTCCATTAGCCCAAAGTAAAACCTGATCAAAGGTTATATTATTATCCCCATGTTCTAACTTTTCCACGCTTAAAGTATCACCCTCATGAACTTTATATTGTTTCCCGCCGGTTTTTATAACAGCAAATGTCATCGGTTATATATTAGCAAAAATTACAGACAAGTCAACGGCACCAAGGGTAAATCGTTAATACCAAGAAAAGCAGAAACACTCAGTATAATCGTATAAACCCCGTAAATAACCAAACCGCCGATAAGAGAATAAGAAAATGTTTTCTTGGCTTGACCATAGGCTAAAGGATTACCGCGAGACAAAAGAAAACTGATTCCGGAATATACAATCCAAATGCCGAAAAGTATCAAAGCAAGCTGAACCGCATAGCATGATAAACCGGCTAAAATTTTAGGAATCTGCCAAAGATCAAAATTCTCAAATAGATCCATGGATCTATTTTATCAGATGATTGCTTTTTCTTGTATTGACTTAATAATACTAATGGCGTATAATACTGGAATCGTTCTTTTATACCTAAAAATGAAGGAGGTTCATCTCCAATGCGCTCCGACATGATCAAGATTATCAACGAACCGGCCAAGGCCGGATCTTCAAATCCAGGCATTAAAACCGGTTTTCGAATCCGTAATCATTACAACTCCAAATTGGAAGATTCACCAAAGCGAATTTCTATTTCGCAATGCCGCTACAAAAATGGTTTTTCTAAAGAAAAAATAACGACTCTGCAACCACTGCGAAGATTTTTAATGAGAAACATCAACCGGCCATGGGATAAGATATACAGTAACTTTTGCCGAAGAATTGATAAGAGAAATTTCGTCGGAAATAGGGCCCTGAATAATCTTAAAAGCGAAGTTCTTACCGACTGCGTTATCGGAGATGACGGCAAAATCTATGCTAAGCCCAATTACGGCCGCCGTGTTCCGGTCCGTGGATTCTACGTCCATCCCCTAACGAAACTTCTTCAATGGGCAAAACCGTTTCGTTATCAGGTTGAAAAACCGACAATAGCTAAAATCGAGTTCGTTTCATCTGTCGAAATATTATTCTGGGGAAAGGATACTAAGTTTCCTTATGAATTGATTATGATCCGCAAGATCAAAAAACCATCCTTGCCTAGCCCGCTTTACTCAAAAAGATACGCTAAAACAGTTCTTGAAAAGGAAGAAAATGGCTGGCAGATGAATTACCATGAATTTTATGACCCCGAAGAAATTGTCTACCGTTACGAGACACCCAATGGTCCGCTAGTAAAGCGCAGAAAAGACTGTTCTGATTTACCCGCAACTTATGTTGCAAAAACAAAAACAACGCTGAACAGCAAAGAGGTTCGAGAAATAAACCGCCTGCTTTCGTTGCCTTATCGAGAATAACAACCGACCATCTCGACATCCTAATTTAATATGAATCTCTAGCTAGATACTAGAGATTTTTATTTTTCATTAACCGGGTTTTTAAAAAATAAAAATTTATAATTTTAGCTCGCACTAAACTTGTCAAAGTACGAAGCCAATGGAAACAAAACTTAAACTTGGGAGGTATACGGGATTTGCACCCGTTCTCGCACTTCCACAGAGTGCTGTGCTAACTGTTACACCAATACCTCCATAAATTTTTCCTTTCTGACTTGTAATTATAAACTATTTTTAGGGCAATATCAATCTGCCTTGACATCATATTCACTATATGATATTATAGTATAGTTTGCGGCTAATTGATCTCTACCATGTAATAGTGTGGAAGATAAGTTGCCTAAAATGAGAAAAAACAAACATATATTTTTTTTAGTGCTGATTATTGCTTTGACGGTTTATTCTGGATTTAATAAGCCGCCTAATATAACCGCCGATACCGGTTTTCCGGCCTCTTTTTCGGCTTCTTATAATACTAATGACGGAATTTTTAATATATCTGGCGCTTATGACTGGCCAAACGGTTGTAGCGGATCAAACAAGAGAGTGGGTTTTGCAGTATTTATAGATAACTCGACGCCTGCTAATCCCGGCGCAGGATCCCTAGACGGAATCAACACCAATACTCTCCATATAGTTGATGCTAACTCTTGCGCTACATCCGGCAACTGGTCGGATTCGCATTCCCTTAATTCCGCGCCGTCAAGCGTATGCGTTGTAATTTATGATGTCCATACGGACGACTGGAATTCAAATAGCGGCCACAACAGAATACCCGCCGGTTCTGATCGCAACAAAGATAACTCTTTTGATAAAAATGACGGTAATTATCCATCGGGGTCATGTTCTCAACTCATCGTAATAACGCCTACTCCTACCCCGACACCTACTCCCACGCCGACGCCAACCCCAGCACCTAATCAGTGTATTTTAAATATTCTCAAAACCGTAGATAAACCGAGTGCTGATCATAACGATACGCTAACTTACACAATTAACTTTTCAAATTCGGGTACAGCCGATTGTACCGGCGGCGGCGTAAAAATAGAAGATATAGTTGATAATAATTTAAATTTCTTAAGCGAAACGCGTTCTAGTAATGTCTCGGCCGGTTATAATTCTCTCCCCCTCTATGAAGGCGGAATTCGAAGATTAAACTGGAATGCATTTGTGCTAGTTCCGGGAGAATCCGGCTGGGTTATGTGGAAAGGAAAAGTAAATACCCCCAATTTATGTGGCTCGCTAAATATTTTGAATAAAGCCAGAACATCCGCTGATCAATATTCTAATTTTGGACAATGGGTTGAGAGCAATATCGTTACTACTTCTATAACAAAATCTTGCTCCACCCCGACACCCACTCCGACCCCAACTTCGACCCCGACACCCACTCCGACCCCAACTTCGACGCCGGAACCTACGCCCACCCCGACCCCATCATGTAATAATTGCGGAGGAGGCGGAGGCATAACGCCGGTTGTATTTCTTGAAAAGTTTGGAAAAAATGTTTCTAAAAATGAAGCTGATTTAAAAACATCAGTATCTGCCAAACCAAACGAAACAATTGAATTTAACATTAAAGTTTCGGCATATAATTTCCTGGGTGTAACCAATGTTTTCCTTAAAGATATTCTTCCCGGCAATATTATTTACAAAAATGGCAGTACGCAAGTTAACGATATTGGCGTAAATGATGATATAATCTCAAGCCAAGGTTTATCATTAGGCAATATTGAATTCGGTAAACCTAAAACCGTTAAATTACTGGCAACAATTGGAGGAGAAGACCAATTTTCCGTAGGAATTACAAATATAGAAAATATCGCCCGAATTAAATCCGATGCCGGAAGCCGTGAAGCAAAATTACCGATTACAGTTCAAAAACCGGAAGTTTTGGGATCCTCAACGATAGGTTCTTCAGTAATAGGAAGGGTAGCCGGTATAAAGACCGGATTTGACACTACCTTATTAGCATTTGTCATCGCTCTTTTTATCGTAAATCTATATCTCGCCTACGCTTGGATAAATTTGACTAAAAAAGAATCATTAGCCAGTCTCGTTGGGCAACATCAAAACGACAAGAATAAGTTCAATTTCAATGTTATAATTGAAAGAGATGGTAAATTTCATTAAAAGACACCTTCATCCCCTTGGCAAAAGAATTATATTCTGGAACATTCTTATTCTTGTTTTTGTCAAAATTATATTTCCTCAAGCTTCTTTTCAACTAGCAAATATTCTTAACCCGGTTCCCCAATTTGATTCGCGGGAAATTATATCTCTTACCAACGAACTGCGCTCCAATAATAATCTCTGGCCATTAAGTCCCAACTTCCAACTAGATATGGCGGCAACTGAAAAATTAAATGATATGATCAAGAACGGTTATTTTGCCCACATAAGCCCCCAAGGAATAACTCCCTGGTTTTGGGTCAAAAAATCAAATTACAATTATACCGTTGCCGGAGAGAATCTTGCCGTTGGATTCTTTACGGCTACGGACACCCTTAAGGCCTGGTTCAATTCCCCTTCCCATCGTCAAAATCTTCTCAATTCCGACTATCGAGAAATCGGGGTGGCTGTGGGCAATGGTAAGCTCGGCAATATAGAAGGAATAGTTGTTGTTCAAATGTTCGGATCACAAAAAATACAACAAATCGCCAAAGCCTCTTCGAATTCATCGGGGCAAGCTTCTCCAACCCCGTTTCCAAAAACTCTGCTACCTATCCAAACTGCTATCAATAATATTTCCTCCTCTGCGCCGGAACCGAAATCTTCCGTTCTCCCGGCAGAAACAGAGATGGAACTGAATTATAAACTTTCTGAAATACCAAAGAGTCAACCCATATCTACCGACAGCACAATTAAACCGACAGCCGGACCAATAAAAATAGATTCCGGCAATAATGTAAAAAATTCCAATCTTATCAAGACCATCAATATTACCTTTGTTATTTACAGTTTTATCTTCGCGGCAATATCTTTACTCTCATTCTTCTTGCTCAATATATTCGAACCTAAAAGAATGACGGCCTTTAGAGCTCTAAGCCATGTAACTATATTCATCCTCTCTCTGGTTATCTCGTCTGCTCAAGCATTAAGTGAAACATTTATATTTTAAAATGATCAATATTCTAAAAAGAGCGGCTTTAATACTTATTTTTACCTTCATCGGAAGTTTTACTTTCCTAAATTTTGATTTTCTATACTCTCAAATAAGCTGGCCATTGGACAATAAAGAAATGGGCGAAATCACCGATCCCCTCGTTCAGCCAAGATTATTTCCTGCTTCTTCCGACAGAAATTTATTAAAAATAGAGGCCGCCTTGGCTTCTTCAAAAATATCATCTACTCAAGCTGGTGTTCCCATAAAATCAAAAATAAATCTGGAGATTCCAACTTTAGGCATTAAGGCGCCGATTATTTTTGAACCAACCACAAATGAAGATAGAATATATAAAAGTCTCGAAAGGGGGGTGGTTCACTATTCTGCTACTCCCCAACCTGGAAGTTTAGGAACATCAATTATTATCGGCCACAGCTCTGTTTATCCCTGGTACAATGGTAATTATGGCTATGTGTTTTCTAACTTATCCAAACTCAAAAACGGCGATATTGTTAATGTTGATAAAGAGGGTCAACTGCTGACTTATCGGGTAAGCCAATCAATTATTTTTTCCCCTTCAAGTCCAGATGATTTTGCTTTAAGAGAACTTGAAACTACCGATGGCTCAGCTCTGGTTCTTATGACCTGTTGGCCAACCGGCACCAACTCTAAAAGAGTTGCCATAAGAGCCGACCTGGCAACGATCTAAAGCCTATTGCTAAATCAAAAACGACGACTAAAGCCATCGTTTTTGATTTAAGTTTCCAATTATACCAGTCCAGTATTCTTGAAATAGTGCGAACCGTTTTCGCCGCCTGCGGCGGCGAGGAAAGCCCCCCGCGAAAATGCAGAAAGGCGGCGGAGCCGCACCGCTAACAATTTCAAGTTTTTCTTTGGCGGCAATTTAATTATGAATTTAATTCAATCAAAAATCAAACAAAAAGAAAGGGCGACTTTAGCTTTCGCTTTGGTCGCCCCTGGTTGCGGTTTCCCGCATGATGGGCTGGTGAGCCTAGTGAGACAAAACTTCTGCCTCAATCCGGAACCCACCATAGTACCCGTTGTGCTCGTTGTGGTTGGACATGACGAACTCGCCCTTGTTCGTCTTCACAGCGAGGAACTGGACTTCGTGAACTTCGCCGTATTCGTCTTCCTGGTCCGGCGCGTCACGGAGTCCCATGTCGAGCAGCTGACCGCCGACATAGTCGGACAGATTGTCGTCCGTCCGCATGTAGCGGCTCTCGCAACAGCTCTGGCCACCGTCCCACAGCTTGAGCTTCGAGTTGTCCTCGAAGGTGAACACAAGGTTGTTGTCCACCAGCTCAAGAGCGGTGATCGTCTTGCCGAGCGTCTGCTTCACTGCTCCGGCTGCGTTGGTGTCGCCACCGAACAGCGTCTTTATCATTACGCCCAGTCCGAGGTTGCTCATGGTAATCCTCCTTATGTTTCGGGTGTTTGGTTTTCAAAGGGAAAGCGACATCTTGCCACTATCCCGAACTATTATTCTTGTTTAAAGTATAGCAAATTTTATACGATATGTCAAGAGCGACAAAAAAGCCCTTATTTTAGGCTATTTTTTATGAATCTGTTGATTAAAAATTTTTCCGTCCCACAAATTCAAAATATGGTTCGCGCCGATGTTTCTCTCCGAGTTCTTTTGCGGTTTTTATCGGTGCGGCTCCGCCGCATTTCGGATTTTTCGCGGGGGGC
>Ga0209541_10005507_pt1 | contig 22049 bp, 20 predicted proteins | sample RifCSPlowO2_01_FD_184027 | JGI IMG/M metagenome (GOLD analysis project Ga0209541, IMG submission 184027) | Groundwater microbial communities from Rifle, Colorado - Rifle CSP2_plank lowO2_0.1 (SPAdes) (version 2) | ecosystem: Environmental > Aquatic > Deep subsurface > Groundwater | place...
TTTATAAGAAAAAAAGTTGGTTTGTTCGTTTAATCTCCTTTTTGTTTAGAATGTGGGGAGAAGTCGCTATTTGGTTTGATAAATTAGATAATAGTAAGTCCAATAGGAAACATACAATTGGTTGGATATTTGTATTCATGAAAAACGCAGACCACATTAAATCAGTTGCTTCACAGTTTAAAATCTCATCATGACTTTTAAAGAAAAATTCTGGCGGTTAATTTTTCTAGCACTTCAGAGGTATCGCATAATACCCAAGAGCCCTCTTAATTACGCGAAGCTTTCTCAAAAAATAAACATTTGTCTACTTTATACTTGTATAAAAAATTTGAGCGGAGTTATTGTAGAATGTGGAGTTGCCGAAGGACATGGTTTGGCGGTGCTTAAAATACTTTCATTGGCAGAGGGTAAGGCTCGTGAAATATACGGCTTCGATACTTTTTGTGGTCTGCCAACACCATCTGTATTTGATAAGAGAGGAGCCAAAGGTTGGTTCGGATATACCAAATCAAGCGTTATACAGTTTTTTAAGGACACAGGTGTATCTCTAGACAATGTCTTTCTTATTGAAGGTGACATACAGGATACTCTTAAAGCATTTAATCAGCCAATAGCATTTCTTCACATTGATGTTGATTTATATAAAGGTTATAAGGTAGCACTCGAAATCCTATGGGATAAAGTAGTCAAGGGGGGGGTAGTGGTCCTCGATGACTACAATGATAAGTCGTGGATAGGAGCCAAAAAAGCAGTCGATGAATTTATTGAAAAGCGCGGTATTGTAATTCATAAGGTTGAGTTTGCCAATAAATCTTATCTGATAAAATGAAAATTGTTTTTCTTTCTGATGACTTTCCACCTGAAAGCTTTGGCGGAGCGGGAATATCAACTTACGAGTTGGCTAAAGGAGTGCAAAATGCAGGGCATGAGGTTTTTGTGATTACGACCGTAAGAAGTGAGAAAGAAGCTAGTTTGAGCGACTATGATGGACTTAAGGTTTATAAAATCATAAACAACTATCCGGAGAAGTGGCGGGCATATCGCGGTTTGTATAATCCACCAGTGATACGTGAGGTAAAAAAAATATTGAAAAAAATAAATCCAGATGTAGTGCATGCCAATAACATTCATTACTATCTTTCTTACCACTCTCTCAAAATAGCGAAAAAGTATTCAAAAGCAGTAATACTAACCTTTCGAGATACAATGGCTATTACATATGGTAAATTGCAAACAAAAAAATATATAGAGGATTTTGATGTTCGTATCAGTTGGCTTGATAATTTAAAGCAAGCGAAGAAAAGGTGGAACCCCTTCAGGAATATCATTATCAAGAGTTATCTCACTTATGTTGATAAGCTCTTTTCGGTAAGTAACGTATTAAAGAAAGCATTGGAAGAAAATGGTATAAAAAATGTGGAGACACTCCATACGGGCATAGATACTCTAGAGTATGAGGTATCATCGGAAAGGGAAAATAAGAAAATAGTTTTTTTTGCCGGTCGGTTGAGTGAAGCTAAAGGAGGGTTGGTCGCAACTAAAGTGATGGAAAAAGTTTTAAAAGAAATCCCCGATGCCATCTTCTTTACTGCCGGTACCGGAGGGAAGTGGCTTAATAGGGAAGAGATGAAGAGGACTCTGGCGAATTCTAGAGTAATCTTGGTGCCGTCGGTCTATCTTGACCCGTTCCCGCGAGCGGTACTTGAAGGAATGGCGGTTGGCAAACCTGTAGTAGGCACTTGTTTTGGTGGGACTCCAGAGGCGATTGTGGATGGCGTAACTGGATATGTTGTTAACCCATTTAATATTGAATTAATGACGGAAAAAATCTGTGATCTCTTAAAGGACGAAGTTAAGGCGCGTAGCTTGGGTAAGGCAGGACGCGAGCGTGTGCGAGATAAATTTAATTTGGAACAGAAAGTTAAAGAATACCTAGACTGGTACAAGCATCTTGTTCATATTAGCTAGTTCTCATATATGAAGATTTTTTATAAAATGATCCCCAAGGTTATTAAAGAAATCGTAAAGTATTTCTACTATCCAACAAAAAGGTTCATCGGAGATACTATAAGAAAGGGCAAGATAAACTATCTACAGCGTATCAATTACACAGATTTAGATTTTTATTATAAGAATATTTATTCCCAGCATGGCGAGGATGGTATTTTAGCGGAGATTATAAAGAGATTGGGCATAGATAGCGGCTGGGTTGTGGAATTTGGAGCTTGGGACGGTAAAAAGTTTTCAAACACGTTTAATCTTGTCACTCAAGGATTCCAAGCTGTATATATCGAAGGAGATCAAGAAAAATATAATGAATTGAAAAAGACTGCTGACGAATATAAGAATATCCATCCCATAAAAACATACATTGAAGAAAGTGGGGTTAATTCTTTAGACAACGTATTAGAAAATACAAAGTGTCCAAAAGATTTCGATGTTCTCTCTATCGATATAGATAGTAATGATTATCAAATATGGCAATGTTTCAAGAATTACAATCCAAAAATAGTTGTAATTGAAGTAAATTCGAGTGTCGCGTTAAATGTCGAAGCTATCTATAGTAAGGAGACAAGAAGAGTGGGTACCTCCTTCTCGTCAATGTTAAAACTTGGTAATGAAAAGGGATATATCTGCGTGTTGCATACCGGTAACATGATTTTTGCAAGAAACGACCTTGTCTATAAGATTTACAGAGGCCAACAAGAGAGATTATATAAACATATAAAAACTACTAAATATCGAAGATGACCATAGAGACCTTTATAAAAAAAGTTATCAAAAAAATCCGTGGCGGGAGAGTCACGCTCTATCCCCAATCAAAACCAATTGGTAGAGTTTTGCTTTCGTATAAGACTGAGCCATTTTTTGAATTTGAGAAGAAGGAACATATTCACACCAATATCTGGGAGTGCAGAGAGATAACTAGAATATTTCTTAAACTAGGTTATGTCGTTGATGTCATTGATTGGTACAATGAATACTTTAAACCGAAAAGAAAGTACAAGTATTTTTTTGATCTAGGTCTCAATTCCAATATGGAGAGAATAGGTTCGCTCCTTAATAAAGATTGCGTCAAGATATTCCATGCCACTACGTCTCATTGGTGTTTCAATAACAATGCTGAGCAAGAGAGACTTGTGTATTTACAGAAGAGGCGCGATGTTAACCTTGTCCCACGGAGAACTCTAGTGTCTGCGTTGAACATAGAACTTGCCGATTTCGCCACTGTTCTTGGAAATGATGTCACGGAGAGTACTTACTCTTTTGCGAAGAAGAAAATGTATCACATTCCACTCTCCACAACTCATATGTATCCTTTTCCAGAAAACAAGGATATAGACAAAGCAAAAAAGAACTTCGTATGGCTTGGTGGTGTCGGGATGGTTCACAAGGGTTTGGATTTGGTGCTGGAAGCTTTTGCCAAATTACCCGAGTATCAACTGTTTGTATGTGGTAATGTTCAAAAAGAGAAAGATTTTGAGAAATTATATTGGAACGAGCTTTATAACACTAGTAATATCAAGACTCTAGGTAAGGTTGATATGGGGGGAGATATATTTAAGAACATAGCCAAGACATCGATTGTCTTGATTTACCCGTCTTGTTCAGAAGGTCAGTCTGGCGCAGTAGTAACGTGTATGCATGCTGGATTAATTCCAGTAATAAGCTATCATTCTGGTGTTGATGTGGGTGATTTTGGCGTTATTTTGAAAGAGAATACGGTAGAAGAAGTAGAGAATATTGTCGCGCGTATTGCCAACATGTCCAACGATGAGTTAAAAAAACGTTCGAAAGAAGCATGGGAATATGCGAGAAAGAATCATACCCGCGAGAGATTCTCGAAAGTGTTTACTAAGTTCGTTAATATGCTAGAGGTAGAAAACAAAGATAACTGAAAGTACTATGCTCAATACATATTCTCATGGCTCTGTAGTATCCGTCGATGAACAAAAATGGCGTGATGCGCAGGAATTTGAACGTGCTGTCTGGATTTCCGGTAATCAGAATAATTCTTTTCTTCGGGTTGTGATGAAATTTGTTAGAGCTCTAAAGAAAAGCCCGTACTACTTTTTCCAACTTATTAAATATCGCGATTTCTACGCCGGTGATGACTGGAATTTCTGGTGGAAAGATATTTTTGATAATTATAAACTTCTTCCTAATCATTTTAGTAAGGCCTTAGAAGTGGGTTGTGGGCCATACACTAATATGAGGATTATCTCGAAGTTGAAAAAGATTGATGAGATTCATTGTGTTGATCCTCTTATGGATCTATATCTAAGCTTCAAACTCAATTGGCTTGCGGTGATGGCGAGAAAGGGAAAAGTACATACTTATACTGGCAAGGGAGAGAAACTTGAGTTTCAAGACAATACTTTCGATTTGGTGGTCTGTAACAATGTATTGGATCATGTGGAAGATGCAAATGCATGTTTAACTGAGATTCATAGAGTTTTACAGCCTGGTGGCTATTTTGTCTTCGGTCAAGATTTGAGTGATGAAAGAGATTTGGATAAACAGCGCGAAAAAGCCAAGGGGTTTTTTATTGGTCACCCAATAAAATTACATGATCAAGTGCTTGATCGGTCGCTATCTGGTTTATATGAGGAAAAAATGAAAAAAGTTTTACCTAGAGAAGCCGGTCGTAATTCACGCTATCATTACGGCACCTATCTTTTTATAGGGGTAAAAAGTTAAAATACCACCACATATGAAAATATACGTTATTATTCCTGCCAGAAGTGGTTCGAAGGGGGTGCCGAATAAAAATATCAGGAAAATAAATGGTAAGGAACTTATTGGCTATTCTATAGAATTTGCTAAGAGGTTACAGGTCGATAAGATAATTTGTTCAACAGATTCAGCAGAGTATGCAGAAATTGCGAAAAAATATGGTGCTGAAGTACCATTCCTGCGTAGCGAATATGCTTCTAGTGATACTGCCAAAGACGAGGATGTTCTTAAGGATGTTTATGATAAATTCGATGAACACAACATAGAGTATCCTGATTTATGGGTTTGGTTAAGACCCACTTTTATTTTCAGAGATCTTGATGCTGTCAAAGAATGTATTGATAGAATGAAAAAAGATAAAAATTTGACGGCTTGTCGTATAGTTACCGAAGCTGAATCAAGAATTTACTCCGACGAAGGGGGATTACTTAAACCCAATTTTGATGATAAGGGTCTGTCGACGATACCACGGCAAAGTATTAGAAAAACTTATAGAGTTTTTAATACGGATGTGTTTAGGGGAAAACCGAGAAATGATGGGAAATATTTTTTGGGTGGTAACGTTGGTTATGTTGAAGTACATAAGATCTGTGCTTTAGATATAGATGACGAAGCAGATTTTCTTATTGTCTCGCGTGTGGCTGAATCTTTGTCTGATGAGGATAAACAAAAATATTTGACAAATTAATAAAAATAGTATATACTAATGATAGACGCTAAGGTCTAAGATTGTGAGGTAAAAGTGCTGAATCGTGGCATAGATACGAATGAACTTGGTTCTGCAGGGGCACTCGGATTCTGGACCCGCAAGGTTTACCTGACGGGGTTTGCAGACGGCAGTATCACTGCTGTTATTCGTCCGGGTGATCGATCTGGTCGAACGACTCGAGGGTGGTTGCCTGAAAAAACTGATGTGGCCGTACGCTTCATCGATGTTCAGGGGCACACTCCTCCCGGCGTAAACCAGGACGATCCACGGTGGGTGAATCCGACCTTTCTGCCAGACGACGGCACGACGATCAGGATCACCGAATGTCTCATAAAGACCATCGGCGAACTGACCGAGGAGGACCTTCGTGGCTGTTCGCCAGATTGTGCGACGCCGGAACTTGTGAGGTATCATCTGGGAGTGGTCTACAACATGGAACTTCCAGATGTCGATCAGGTGATCACTATCAGACGATTCGAACATCGTCCGAAGGTGACCGAGTAAGTATCGAAGATGGGGTTGCCACAAACCGTGGCAACCCCATCATTTTATTGTAGAGAGTTGATTAATGAGTAGAATGGATATATTATGAGTCGTTTCTTCAATGTTTATGAGAAGGGCCAATTTAAAAGTAAATCATAATAAAAAGGTTTTTGCACTGTTGACCGGCAGAGGTGGAAGTACTCTAAGGGACAAAAATGTCTTGCCAGTATTAGGGAAACCTCTATTGTATTATCCTGCCAAAGCAGCATATGAGAGTAAAATTATCAGCGAACATTATGTCATTAGTGACTCAATCAAGATTTTAAATAGCGCTAAAGCGGTAGGTTTCTTTCCGATCGAGAAACCGGAAGGTTTTTATAAAGCCACTGGGCAACACGAAAAAATGATCAGAGACGCTCTCATATATTTGAAGAAGCTTAAAAAAGAGCCCGAGATCTTGGTAGTTGTATTAGCTAACAGCGTCACGATTAAAACAAAGTGGATTGACGAGTGTATCAAAGCTATAATGGAAGACCTATCTTTGACAGCGATGGTGCCGGTTTATCAAGATTCTGACCACCATCCTTTCAGAGTTAAGAAAATGAACAAGAAAGGTTTCTTGGAGCCGTTCTTTGATTTCAAGGGGAAGAAAATTTCAACCAACAGGCAAGACCTAGAACCATCATATTTTCTCTGTCATAATTTCTGGGTATTGCGAACTTCCAACTTTATAGATACTTCAGCTGGGCAGCAACCTTGGAAATTTATGGGGAACAAAATCAAACCTTATATCGTGAGAGAAGAAACTTTGGATGTTCATGAAATGGAGGATATCTATCGTAGTGAAAAGTGGCTCAAAAAGAACAAGAAACATGGCTAATAAAAAAACTAATTCAGCTGAATTTGATTTCAACAATCTCTTTATCTTTGAGGTATCTAAAAACCATGCAGGTAGTGTAGATCTGGGAAAACGCTTGGTCAGAGAATTTTCTAAAGTAGCAAAGGATGCCGGAGTACGAGCCGCTATCAAGCTTCAATTTCAAAATCTTGACACATATATCCACCCACAACATCGTAGCAATGATGATCCTCGTATGAAACGTTATTTTTCGTCACGTTTGTCTGAAGAACAATTTAAGGAAATCGTTAGCGAGATTCATAAAGAGGACTTGATTAGCATGTCGACTCCATTTGATGAGGAGTCGGTTGATATGCTCGATCGATTAAGTGTCCAGGTAATTAAGATTGCCAGTTCATCGGCTAAAGATTGGCCGTTGCTTAAGTGCGTTGTTAGATCAAAGAAGCCAGTAGTCTGCTCAGTTGGAGGTTTGCCCCTAAAGGACATTGACGTTCTTTATAATTTCTTTAAGGAGAACGAGATTGATTTTGCCTTGTTACATTGCGTTAGCATGTATCCTACACCAGAGGAGCATATGCAATTACACAAAATATCTGTAATGAAAAAAAGATATCCAGATATATCAATAGGATTCTCCACGCATGCTCCCTCTGACAATTTAAGTGCGATACAGTTAGCTCACGCACTTGGCGCCAGATTATTTGAAAGACATGTGGCTATTCCAGATGAACAATTGGAAGAAAATCTTTTATTCTATAAAATCCGTACTTATACAATGACTCCAGAACAGGCAGTCAAATGGCTTGCATCTTATAAGGAAGCTGTGGCCATGTGCGGTTCTCTAAATGCCGATTCTGTTCTACCAGAAGAGAAAGAAATACAGACATTGAAGACAATGATGCGTGGTGTGTATGCAAGGTCTAATTTGAAGAAAGGGGAACTGATAAAACGTGAAGATGTTTATTTTGCCATCCCACTTTCCGAAGGGCAAATGTCTTCGGGAGAGTGGCAAGAAGGATTTGTGGCAAACCAAACATATGTACCAGATCAGGCTATTCTTAATAACACTGGAACTAAGGGTAAATGAGTAGTAACTATGTACTCATCTGGGATTGGGATGGTACTCTTGTTGATTCTCTAGATTATAAATACGGCGATATTTGGGATAAGGTTTTTCTCGGTGAACCAGAAAGAGTTAAAATTGTAAAAGATTTTATTAAAACATCAAAGGGAAAAGGTGTAAATCGTTATGGTCTTATCAAACACACTTTGCTAAATACTGGTTTGCCAGAGCTTGCAGAATTATCTGATGAATTGTTTAAGAAGCATTCATTAATCACAAAATATGTAAATAGATATGATCAATTGTCAAAGTTTCAAATTGAAGAAGAACTTTTCTTGCTAGCTGGGGTAAAAGATATGCTCGAGCGACTACAAATAACAGGATACTCAATGTATATTATATCTGGTGGGGGAACTGATAATAGTTTGCAAAATATGGCAGAAAGTCTGGGTATTAGGAAATACTTTCGAGACATCTTAGGTTTTGGTGGCGTAGGAACACGATTGATAAGTTTTGGTAAACGCGAAAATTTTGATCGTCTGATAAAAATCGAACAAAATTTTAATCCATCCAACTGCATTATAATTGGAGACGGAGAAACCGATCTTCAGTTTGCAAATGATGTTGGTTGTAGGTTTATAGGAATAGCAAATGAATGGAATAAGTGGCAAGTAGACAATACAAATATTGTTTCTTCGGTTACTGATGTGGAAAAACTGATAAACCCATGACGAAATCAATCCTAATAATTTTTAAGAATGAATTGCCAGTAAAGGATGAAATGTGGTGGCAACAATTTGAGACAATAGTTGCTCCAAAGAGATTTGAAGAAACTATTCATAAATACGGTATTCATTTTGTCGATTTAGATACCATGGTAGACCCCGGTAGTATAGAAAAAGCATTAGAGTTGGTTCGAAAACTTTCTGTTGTAATGACTTTAGATGGCAGACGGGTATCAAAAATTATAAATTATAAAGGTTTCGAGCTCTGGTGGATGTATTACGATGAGTTGATGTACAAGTTTTGTCTACCATACACTCAATACCATCGTTTACTTGAATATTGTAAGATTTTTTCGAAGATTATTCTTTATGAACCACCATTTGGCAGTCTTTTCAAGCATTTCCTAGACGCCCATAACTGTCAGTACTTAATATCCGGGAAATCTCCCAAGAAGTTTCCACCATTGGGAACCTTGCTTCAAGCTATCGCATCGATCCCATTTTTAGTATGGATAAAAATAAAAAGTCCAAAATTGATGGTTTGGTCTGGTGATAAGCTTGACCCAAAGCTTAATCATGATTTCAGGATGAGATTTATTTACGAAGAGCTTCATAGAAGAAATCTAAAATATGTTGAATTTATTAGAAGCATTGAGCCATTTTCTACAGTACTTCGGCATGCATTACAACGCAGAAGGCCAGTAATCTATTCTTATGCCATTGTCACTATAGTTCGTTCCGTAGCAAGTTTTTTGGGTTGGGGGAATAAACATACAATCTCCAGTATTCGTCCTAGTGTGGAAGCTAAAGATGAACAAAAGTTCTTATTTTTAGTGTCTACTAATTATCTCTGGAATGTTACGGGAGACATATGGGCAATACATGTTATGAAATTTCTCCTGAAATTTATTGGAATAAAAGCAGCAGTATTGAATGCAGCTGTCAATCGCAACTTTCCAGAAGTTTTAGCCTGCAAGTTACTAAACATTTCTACAATAGGGATTCAACATGCAGCTACTCCTAAAAATTATTTTGTTTCCGATTTCATGCACGAGTTCGATGGAAAAAAATTGTTGTCCGTCGATAAGTATGGGCTATGGTCTCGGTGGTGGAAAGAATACTATATTAAAAATAGTAGAATTTATAAACCAGAACAACTTTTTGTCTCAGGTCTTATGTGCCCTCTAAAAAATGAAGCCGTTTCCTCATACACCACTCGAGAAAAAGGAAGGCAAATCAAAGTACTTTTTGTGGCTGAACAATTGGCCGCACCTTTGGAAATCATGCCTTATCTTGAGGCGCTTATGGAAGAGAAAGATCTCTCACTTTATTTGAAAGTACGTTCATATGGTGATGGTTTTGAGAATTGGCTTAAAGCTAACCGTCCAGATATCTTGGAAGAACTAGGTCAGGAAAATATCTTGAGAGGGAGTATGCATGAAGCTTTTGCCCAATGTGATGTCGTAGTTGGTTCTCATAGTACTGGCGTTTTAGAAGCATTAATGTGCCTAAGACCTCCAATTTTTTTCAATACAGATAAATGGGGGGATTATTTTGAGCTTAAATCACTTAGTCTTCCATGTAATTTGTTTGCTGATAATCCCACAGAACTTATAAATTATATTAAGGAGAGTATAAATATATCTCCGGATGTTTTAAAAAGACTTCAGAAAATGTTTTTTGGTGACCCATACAAGAATGGCTGTAAATGGGTTGTGGATCAGCTGGAAGATGTGCTTTCAAATGGGTGCATTACAAAGTAATAAGCCAAGATACCACTGAAAGATCTAATGATAATGTGAGTAAAGATAAGACCCATAATTCCAAATATGGGAAGAAGGATTAAGAAAAGTATTATTTGTAAAATAGGAACAATTGTTCTATGCAAGTAAAGTTCTGTCTTCTTTTTATGAGTCATGAGTGTTTCGTTGAATATGGTGCCAGAAACAGCAAGTAGGGTAAGAGAATAAATCTGTGAATAGAATACCGAATCAAGATATTGTGGGAAGAAGAATTTATAAAAATAAGGTGCTATTAGTGCATAGACACCCGCTAATCCTAGTGCATAGACAGTTAGTAATAGAGCTTTGCGTGGAGCAGTTTTCTGCAATTCTTCAAAAGATCTAGTACTCAATTTTGGTATTATAAGTGAGCTTAAAATTTTCTTTCCTCCTTGTAATTGTTCAATGGGAGCGATAGCGAATGCATAAATCGCAAGAGGGGCTGCACCTAGATAGTGAAAGATAAGAATTTTATCCAATTGACCAGATATTCTGCCGATAATTTCCATAATACTCAAGTGTCCGCTGTAAGATAAAAGTTCCGGATCTTCCGCATTATTTGTTCCACGATAGGCATTTACGGTTTTGTAATAAAGAAATAAGGAAACTGAGACACTAGAACAGAAATACACAACAATGATAATAAGTAGATTCTGAGTTAATAAAAGCGTCAAGATAAGAGTAGCGGCAGGGACAAAATTTCTAATCATGCTATAAAGGGAGTTTCTTCTGAAATCTTTTTTACCTAACAAGTATGAAGCATAGATTCCAGAGCTTGTAATAACGGGAGAAAATATTCCAGCTAAAATAAATGAAAAAGATAAAATCATATCTCCATTTATATAGTAGTAAGTACCGAGGATGATTCCGCCTATAAATATTCCAACACTCCACTTTAAGTTAATGCGAAAGCTCTGATTGAGTATTCCTCCAAAGTTACGTGCAGTAGCTTGAATAATTGCTGTTCCCAATCCCGTCAATGAAAGTGCCCCCAAAATTCCTACTACCGATAGAATAAATTTATAAGTGCCAAATGATTCTTTGGGGAACAAATTTGCGAAGGCTATAGAAAGACCAAAACCAGACAACATTGCCACACCATGACCAAATGAGAGCCAAGTGCCACCTTTGGTTAGATAAACCATGTCAGTTTTAAAGAATTGCTCGCTGTAACGAAGTAGCCCGTAGATTTTACTGCGTAAATTTTGCATATATCATTAACACTATAGAATAGTTTCGATAATTTGTATATTTGCCAAAAATATAGTATAATGATAAAAGACAAAAGTTCAATGCAGTGTTAACACTGCCAAGAGGTAGATAAATGAGTTTCAAGGTTTTATTTCTTTACCCGAATTTCAGACTCGAGTCTTTGGTGCCGCCGGGCATAGCCCTGCTCTCACGGATTCTCAAGAATCACGGGATCAGTGTGGAACTCTTCGACATCACGGACTACAGGTTCGATGCCTCAAAGGATCATGACAAGCTGGCTCAAGCTGGGCTCAATGCTTGGCCATCCGAGCATCGGCAACCCAAGTATGCCGACCGAGATCCATGGAAGGATCTCAATGAGAAGGTCAGTTCATTCGGACCCGATCTCATCGGCGTCTCCACGACCGAGAGTACGTTTCTTCTCGGCGTTGAGATGGTCAAGCATATCGAGCATCGCAATCCGCGCGATATGCCGGTCATTTTCGGCGGGAACTTCGCTACCGAAGCGCCAGAGCGGGCATTGAGTTTCAAAGAAGTCGATCTTCTGTGTGTCGGCGAAGGCGAGCGAACTATACTCGAGCTCTGCCAACTCATGGAACGAGGCGAGCCATATCTGGATGTCCCAGGTCTTGCCTACAAGGATCGCTTTGGCATGATTCGTCGGAACCAGATGCCTCTGCCAGTCGACTTGAACGAGAACCCAACCGATTTCGACATCGGGCTCTTTGATCCAATTCGACTAGTTCGTCCCATGCAGACCAGTCTCTATCGTATGGCTCCAGTTGAGACCATGCGAGGATGCCCGTATCACTGTGACTTCTGCAACTCCGCCGACACGGTGGTACGTAAGAAGTCGATGGCGCGTGTACGGGAGGAGCTTCTTTACTATCGTGATGTACACGCAGTTGAGTACAACTTCTTTTGGGCCGACACCTTTCTCGCGATGACACCGAGGGAGCTTGATGAGTTTTGCGAGATCTATAGAGATGTGGGTCTGCCATTTTGGGTACAGACTCGTGTCGAGACCATCACAGATTGGCGTCTGAAACAGCTCAAGGACGTCGGTCTTCATAAGATCGCTTTCGGCATCGAAAACGGCGATGAGAAGTTTCGTCAGCAAGTGGTCATCAAGGAGTTCTCGAATGACGATGCGGTCCGCAAGCTGGCAATCACCACTGACATGGGGGTAATATATAACACCAATAACATGGTGGGTTACCCATTTGAAACGCGGGAAATCGCCATGGAAACTGTTCGGCTCAATCGTCGCTTCAAGGGGGTGGACACGGTCAACTGCTTTGTCTTCACTCCATACTACGGCACTGGGGCTAGAGTGAAGGCACTCAAAGCTGGGTTCATTGATCCGGATGTAATTTGTCAGGATACGAACGAGGATTCAGTCCTTACCATGCCCCAGTTTACGAAAGAGCAGATTCGCGGCGTCCGGCGCTGTTTTCCTCTCTACGTGAAGTTTCCCGAACATCGCTGGAAGGAAATCCAGCGCGCAGAAACCGACGACGCACTTCTCACTTGGCTTCAGAAGGAGTATCAAGACACTTTCTTCAAAGAGCCGGTGATTCAGTTCTAGTTTCTCGGTTTTGTTTCTACAGCCCTGTTTCCGACTTGTCGGTAGCGGGGCTGTATTTTTATTATACTTTTAAAATCAGTAGTTTTTGCTAGAATGAATATTAATGTCTACTAGATATCTTAAGTACGTAATTTTTACCGGTCTTTTTCTAGTGCCGTTTGTGCCATTTCTTGTCTCAAGCAGTTTTTTCTTCCCATTCATTACTACTAAAGTATTTGCTTGGAGGATTATTGTAGAAATTATCTTTGTAGCTTGGTTATCACTTGCGTTGGTTGATACAGAATATCGACCGAGAAAGTCAGTGATCTTGTATTCAGTTCTAGGATTCTTGATAGCAATAGGATTAGCGGATTTGTTTGGAGTGGCTCCGCTTAAAAGTTTCTGGTCGAACTTTGAACGTATGGAAGGTTTTATCTCCCTTCTTCATCTTGGAATGTTCTTTGTTGTTATATCATCATTTTTTAGAGAGATTGATTGGAAGAGATGGTGGAATACATCGCTCGTTGCTTCATTTATCATGGTTTTATATTGTGTCTTACAAATTATTGGTCTTAAAACCATTAATCAAGGCGGAGTACGAGTGGACGGAACATTTGGCAACGCTATTTATCTAGCTGTTTACATGCTTTTTCATATATTTATCGCAATGCTTTTTATGTGGCGTGAATGGCAGAATACTCTATTAAGATGGGTTTATGGATTGCTGATTTTTTTACAAATCTTCATCTTATACTACACAGCTACTCGTGGCGCTATTTTAGGTCTTATCGGCGGTCTTTTCGTAGTAGCTATTTTAAATATAAATAATCGCGAATCTGTGCCTGCTAGAAAGATAAGTATTACACTTCTAATCTCACTAATTATTCTAATAGGTGTATTCTTCTCTATTAAAAATACAGAATTCGTGAGCAAAAGCCCCGTACTCTCCCGTTTTTCTTCTCTGACAACAGAAGAACTCAAGAATCAAGGGCGTTATTTTGTCTGGCCTATGGCTATTGAAGGTTGGAAAGAGAATCCCATTTTAGGTTGGGGACAGGAGAATTTCAGCTACGTTTTTCAAAAATATTATACTCCAGATATGGTTCACTTAGAACCATGGTTTGATAGGGCTCACAACATTTTTCTCGATTGGTTAGTGGTCGGTGGTCTGATAGGGCTTCTTGCTTATCTTTCTCTCTATATAGTTCTACTCTATCTTATTTGGTGGCGTAATATAGTTTTTTCATACACGGAGAAATCTATTATTACAGGTCTAATAGCCGCATATTTTTTTCATAATTTCTTTGTCTTCGATCATTTGATAAGTTACATACTCTTTTTCTCTCTACTTGCATATGTACACTATTTGAGTAGTGATAGTTTTTCTTGGCAAAGATCAATGACTCTAACCAGAGTAAGAAATATTGTCTTGCCCGCTTTTACTATCTTGTTAGTTTTCTCTCTTTATTTTGTAAACATAAAACCGATTATCACCAATATTAATATAATAGAAGCTCTTAAGATTATCCAAGAATCGGGAGACATTAAAATAGTTATTGAATCTCTTAAAAAAGCTTACAATACTGCAAGTCTGGGTAAGACAGAGGTTGTGGAACAGTTAGCTTCTAATTCGGTCGCTGTTTTAACAAGTGATATATCTATGGAGGAAAAAAATACCTTTTTCGCATTTGCTAGAGATGCCGTTATTAATCAAGAAAAAGATAAAAATATTGAAAGAGATGCTCGATATCAATTAATGGCCGGGTCTTTCTTGGCTACCACCAGTATTTTAGATGAAGCTTTGGTGCATCTTGGTAAAGCTCGAGAATTGATGCCGGGTAAACAGCAGATATATTTTGAGATTGGTTCTGCTTATATAAATAAGAAAGAACCACTTATTGCTCTGGAAACATTTAAAGAAGCTTACGAACTTCTACCTACATATTCGGAAGCTAAATTGATTTATCTGGCAGGTGCGATTTATGCTAATGATAAAGTGGTAGAAAATGAAATGATTAGCCAGCTCTCAGAGAAAGAGTTAGTTTTCGATGATAGAATCATTAATGCTTACTATACTAATGGGCGAGTTAACATGGTTATGAAATTGCTCGAGGATCGTATAAGACTTGACCCTGTGAATGCTGATACTTACCGAGACTTTCTTAAAGAATTTGCAAATTAATGATGAGTATGCTATACTATAGAAGTGAGTGCTAGAGATAGCACCAAACGAACGAATATCTGCATGAGTCCCGCCGTAAGGCGGGTTTCATGTTTAACCCCCCACATAAATGAATGTGAGGGGGTTTGTGTTTATATTTTTAGAAATCTATAATAATTATAGTTTATTTCCATGCGTGGAGAGCGGCCGCACTCACAAAGATATTTGTTTGGAGCTAGCCCCGCTCTCCGCGCACGGAAAGAAATATCAATAATCAAAAAAATAATTTTTTAAAATAAAACAAGTGTGCGAGTTATCCACACTTTATTATTTTATCTATTGTATATATTTATCTTCGGGATGATAATAAACATAATCGCAGGCAAGTAATTTTTAAAATATTTATCTGCGACCTGCCCGTGCCGTTTCGGTACAATTCGGGCAGGTAGATGTTAATAATAATTTCTCGATTAAGTTCGAGACAAAACAATGGCAAAGAAAAGAAAGGCAGCAAAAAGGAAAAAAGCTTCTTCCAAGAAGAAAAAGTCTTCTAGTAGAAAAAAACGAGCTTAATACTTTTTGCTCTCAAAGAAAAAACGCTACCGCAAAGAGCGTTTTTTCTTTGAGTATTTTTTGGCTATAAGAGCTCAGACATGTTAAAATAAGCTCCCCATGGCATTTTTAAAGAGTATTTTTGGTTCTCCAGAGGATAAGTTGCTCAAATCTTGGAAGGTTTTAGTGGAACAAATAAACGGGTTTGAGTCCTCATTAGAAAATCTTTCACCTGAAGAATTAAAAGGTAAAACAATTGAATTTAAAAATCGACTTAGAGAAGGCGAATCTTTAGATAATTTGTTACCAGAAGCTTTCGCTGTAGTGCGGGAAGCTTCTAAACGTACTTTAGGTCAAAGGCATTTCGATGTTCAATTACTCGGTGGTATCGCTCTTTATAAGGGTGGTATTGCAGAAATGAAAACTGGAGAAGGTAAGACGTTGGTGGCAACATTACCTGCTTATCTTATGGCTCTTGTTGATAAAGGAGTTCATGTGGTAACTGTTAATGATTATCTCTCACGTCGCGATGCTGTCTGGATGGGTCAGATCTACTCTTACCTTGGTCTTTCTATAGGGGTATTGAATCATGCCGAATCTTTTATCTACGATGAATCACATACAAAAGATAAGGAACGTGACGAGCTAGGTTCTTTTCATGTGGTCCATGAATTTCTAAGACCTTCCACCAAGAAAAATGTTTATAGAGCGGATATTACTTATGGCACTAACAATGAATTTGGTTTCGATTATTTGCGAGATAATCTTCTTTATAACAAAGAAGATCTTTCCCAGCGTGATTACCATTACGCTATAGTAGATGAGATTGATTCTATTCTCATCGATGAAGCGCGAACACCTCTTATTATCTCAAGTAATACAGGTGCTGCTGGAGAACTTTATGAGAAATTTGCCAAAATTGCCAGAGAACTTAAAGAAGAGACAGATTTCACTGTGGATGAGAAACTTCGCGCTGTATCTATGACAAATGACGGCATCAATAAGGCCGAAAAACTTCTAGGTATAGACAATATTTACACTGAAGGCGGAGTTAAATACGTGCATCATCTCGAGACAGCTGTTAGAGCTAAAGCTCTATACCATAAAGATAAAGAATATGTAGTAAAAAATAACGAAGTTGTTATTGTAGATGCTTTTACTGGACGACTTCAACCGGGTCGGCGTTGGTCTGAAGGTCTGCATCAAGCTATAGAAGCTAAGGAAGGTGTACGCATAAAGGAAGAGAGTCGCACCTTTGCTTCAGTAACTTTTCAAAACTATTTTCGCATGTATCAGAAGCTTTCTGGTATGACCGGCACAGCTGTTACTTCCAAAGAGGAATTTTACAAAGTCTACGGTCTTGATACTTTTGTTATTCCTACTAATAAGCAAATAGCCCGCATAGATCACGGTGATTTCATATTTCAGACTCAAATCGGCAAGATGAAAGCCGTAGCTAGGAAAGTAAAGGAATTAAATAAGAAAGGTCAACCAGTGCTCATCGGTACTGTATCTATTGAGAATAATGAATTACTTTCTGAATATTTAAAGAACGAAGGTATTAAACACGAAGTTCTTAATGCTAAAAATCATGAGAGAGAGGGAGAACAGATAGCTCAAGCTGGTCGTATAGGTGCGGTTACTGTTGCTACTAATATGGCTGGAAGGGGTATTGATATAAAACTTGGCGGTATTCCTAGCACAAAAGAAGAATATGAAAAAGTAAAAGAAATAGGCGGTCTCTTTGTTCTTGGTACTGAACGGCATGATGCTCGTCGTATAGATAATCAATTGCGCGGTCGTTCCGGCAGACAAGGTGATACTGGTGAGACTCAGTTTTTTGTATCACTTGAAGATTCTTTGATGCGTATTTTTGCTGTAGATACTATCAAGAAGATGATGGGACGTTTCAATATCCCTGAGGATGAACCTATAGAAAACAAACTTATAACCAATTCTTTAGAGAAGGCTCAAGAGAAAATCGAGGGTTTCAATTTCGATGCACGTAAACATGTTCTTGAATTTGATGATGTGCTCAATTTTCAACGCAGTATCATCTATGGTCGTAGGCGCAAGATATTAACAGGTGGACAGTCAGAAGTTAAAGAATATCTAACTGAGGCAAAAGAATATCTAAGTCCGGAAATGAGAGAGAAGTTAGATAAGAAAATGTTAGTTATTTCTCTTGAAGTTTCTGGCGTTCTTGAAGTATTGCGTCGCATCATTCTCCAGACCATTGATCTATTTTGGGTAGATCACTTAGAAATGATGGAGTATTTGCGCAGTTCAGTAAACTTACGCGCCTACGGACAACGTGATCCGCTAGTTGAATACAAAAAAGATGGTTTAAGGTTTTTCAGAGATATGGAAAGCTCCATAGCCAAACAGGCGGTCGAATTTGTTCTTGCTCTTAATCCAGAAGCTGCTAGCTCTTTTAAAACAACTTCTATGGAAATTGAAGCTAAGACCGTGTCTGATAGTTCGCGTCCGATAGTTTCTAAAGCTAATGTAGGCAGGAATGATCCTTGTCCTTGCGGTTCTGGTAAAAAATATAAGAAATGTCATGGAGCTAATAACTGATATTGTACAAGTCGTTCAGAATATAGTTTTCCATCCCAATCTAACTAATGCCACAGTTTTATTTCTGGTATCGCTTATCAATGAATCTTTCTCCATTGTGCCATATCCTGTCATATTGTCTGGTCAACTGTTGCTATTGGAAGACCCATTCTCTATAACTATGATAATCAAGTTGTCTCTTTTTGTGGTTATACCAATTGGTATAGGGACTACCTTAGGTTCTCTTCCCGTTTATGGGCTAGCTTATTTTGGTGGTAAGCCCGCAATAGAAAAATTCAGTAAATATCTGCGATTTTCTTGGGATAGTATTGAAAGAATAAGTTTGCGATTCAACGGGAGTTGGTATGATGAAATATTGTTTCTTATTTTACGTTCCGTACCTCTTCTGCCATCTTTACCGGTAAATGCGGTAGCTGGTATATTACGCATGCGCCCAGCTCCTTATCTGGTGCTTACTATTGCCGGTACTATTATAAAAATGTTGATTATGTTTATGTTTGTTGGTTTTGGAGTGGAAGGTCTGGTTCAATAGGGTTGTTTCGTCTATAATACCGATATGCAGAAAAATATATTAATATGGCTTCTAGTATTCGTCTTATTTTTAGCTGGTTTCATCTGGCTTATTATGGCTCCTACTAAGACAGGTAAATTAGATAGCTTCGCTACATGCCTTGCAGATAGTGGGGCTACTTTCTATGGAGCTTTCTGGTGTCCTCATTGTCAGAATCAAAAAGCTTTATTTGGTTCATCGGCCAAACTTTTACCATATGTGGAATGTTCTACTCCTGACGGCAGAAACCAACTTTCTATTTGTACCGATGCGGGGGTTACTGGTTATCCAACTTGGGAGTTTGCGAATGGTGATCGTGAGGGTGGGGAAGTGTCTTTGGAACGTTTAAGTGAGCTTACTAACTGTCCTCTACCGGTACAAGAAGGATTGTCTGAAGACAATGATTGAAAAACTTACTCTATTTTTACCTTACATTGTTTTATTATCGCATTTTTTCATCCTAATTCTTGTAGGTTTATTAGTGTTCAGAAATTCTTGGGGTAAGAAGTTAGAGAATTTTATTGGCAAGTATTCAATGCTTCTTGCATTTTTAATCTCACTTTCCGCGTTAATTGGAAGTCTTTTCTATTCTCAAATTGTTGGATTTGAACCATGTGTGTTGTGTTGGTGGCAGAGAGTTTTCATTTTCCCGTTACCTGTCATTTTTGGGATAGCTATTTGGAGGAAGGATAGAAATATATTTAATTATGTAGTCCCATTAGCAGTACTGTCAGCCGTGGTGGCACTTTACCAGTCATATGTATATTTGGGCGGAGCATCATTTCTTCCTTGTACTGCTGTGGGTGGTGCTTGTTCAAAGGTTTACGTAAAGGTATTTGGTTACATTACAATTCCTGTAATGTCTTTAACCATTTCACTCTACATATTGTTTATTGCTTGGATTCATAACAAATATGAAAAAAATCGTAACGCATGATTCTGGTTTTCATACTGATGATGTCTTTGCCGTAGCAACTTTACTTTTAGTTATTGACGAAGCAGAAGTAATCAGAAGTCGAGACCCAGAAGTTCACGCTACCGCTGATTATTTGGTAGATACAGGTATGGAATATAATCCTAGCCTGTATCATTTCGATCACCATCAACCAAAAGGTGCTGGAGAGCGAGAGAACGGAATTCCTTATGCATCTTTTGGATTGGTGTGGAAGGAGTATGGAGAGAAGTTGGCAGGTGGGAAGAGGGAAGCAGACTTTATCGACAGAACATTGGTTCAGGCTATTGATGCGCATGACAACGGTGTAGCTATTTCCGAGTATAAATTTAAGGGTATACGAGAATATACTATCGGAGATTTCTTGAACTCTTTTATAGAATTACGTGACCAAGAGTATTTAAATAAACTCTTTATGGAAGTTGTCGGTATGGCAAAAAATTTACTAATACGTGAAATTTCTATTGCTAAGAAAAATATTATAAATGAAGATAAAATACTGTCTATATACAGTGGTGCTAAAGATAAACGAATTATAATCTTGCCTGAAGAATTGAATGGGTGGCGAGAGGTGTTGGCCAGAACTCCTGAAGCTATCTATAGTATTCATCCCAGACCTGATGGTAAGTGGACTCTTGGCTCTGTTCCCGATTTCACTAAATCTTTTTATGGAGCTATCCGTAAACCATTGCCATCTACTTGGGCAGGGAAAAAAGATCAGGATTTGCAAAAGATGACGGGTATAGAAGACGCCCTGTTTGTCCATAGAAAATTGTTTATGGCTGCCGCTAAGACGAAAGATGGGGCAATCAAGCTTGCGGAATTGGCCCTGAATAGCTGATTTTATCTAGACGCCAGGCTTACCTATGTACCTAGATTCCCGTCACACATTATAACTTTCCTATAGGATTATTATAATGTGTCAGACAATATCGAAATCCATACGGAGATGTCGATCATTTTCAATCTGATCTACTATCATATAAAGAAGATTTTTTCCGATTTCTAAATCCATCTTCATTAAACCGATGAAATCCTCACAGTCATATGGAAACACCCAGACGCTATCTTGAAGTCTTTGGAAACCAGCTTCACTAAGAATTTGGCGAACTTCTGTACGAACCATTCGGTTCTTTTCTGGTATGTCGAAAATAATTACCCTCCATTTTCCGTCCCACCTTTTTGGTCGTGGAATTTTATAATTTGCCATTCTCCAATGCTTCAGAAGTTTTTCACCGGGTTCAGTCAGAGAGTGGTGTCCATCTTGAAATTTTAGCAACCCCCTTTTCTTCAACCGGTTTGCTGCAGACATTATGATTTCCTTCCGTCTAGAAGAGGATGGGATATCCAATTCAAAGAAATAATTTAAAACAATAGGTATAAGCTCTGTAGAACCCATTCTACCTCCTGAAGCGATAGCGGTAAAAATTGCTTCTTGCAATTTTGTTTTCCGAATAACTTTTTTGTTTTGTTCCTCTAACTTTGCCATATCCACATTATAACCTAACTACATTATAATAATCCTATAGGAAAGTTATAATGTAGTGGAAGATGTGGTAAAGTGGGGTTATGTTTATAGATGAATTAACTCTTCACTTTAAGGCCGGTCGCGGTGGCGATGGTGTTGTGCGTTGGAGACACGAGAAAGGCAAAGATCATGCCGGTCCTTCTGGTGGTAATGGTGGTAAAGGGGGAGATGTCTATGCTTTAGCCGTACGCGATATTGGCATTCTTTCTGCGTATCGCAATGTTAAAGGATTTAAGGCTGAACATGGTGAAGATGGTGCGAAAGATTTAAAGCAGGGTGCTGGCGGAAAAGATATAGAGATACGACTACCTGTAGGTTCACGCCTGACTAATCTCATTACTGGACATTCTATAGAACTTTTAAAAGATAATGAAAAAGTATTACTGCTTAATGGAGGCAGAGGCGGACTGGGGAACGCACATTTTAAAGGTTCTACCAATATCAGACCGAAGGAATCTACACCAGGTGTATTGGGAGAAGAGGCGGATTTTAATATAGAACTAATGTTAATTGTTGATGTCGGCATTATAGGTTTGCCGAATGCCGGTAAGTCTAGTCTTCTCAACGCTTTGACTGGAGCCCATTCTCAA
>Ga0209541_10005512_pt1 | contig 22041 bp, 20 predicted proteins | sample RifCSPlowO2_01_FD_184027 | JGI IMG/M metagenome (GOLD analysis project Ga0209541, IMG submission 184027) | Groundwater microbial communities from Rifle, Colorado - Rifle CSP2_plank lowO2_0.1 (SPAdes) (version 2) | ecosystem: Environmental > Aquatic > Deep subsurface > Groundwater | place...
ATTTAACTTATATGGATAATGGAAAACCAGTTAATTATTCAGTGCCTTTTGGGATATCCTTAGTTGCTTCCTATGCTAAAAAAAAGTTAGGGGATAAAATAGATATTGAGATATTTAAATATCCCTCTGATTTAAAAATGAGCCTAGAAAGTAAAAGCCCTCCCAGAATTGCTTGTTTCTCTAATTTTTGCTGGAATTTGGACTTGTCTTATAGCTATGCAAGAAAAATAAAAGATAAATCTCCTGAAACTATAATTATTTTTGGGGGTGCAAATTATCCTATTGAAACTGATGAAAGAATAAAATTCTTAGCAGAACATCCGGAAATTGATTTTTATGTGAGGGGAGAGGGTGAAATTGCTTTTGTTAAATTATTTGAGGATTTAGAAAAGTTTGATTTTAATGCTGAAAACTTAAAAAGAGAGGCTAAAAAAATAGAGAATTGTGATTATTTAATAGATGGAAAATTTATATCAGGGGAGCTAATGCCTAGAATTGTCAACCTTGATGAAATCCCTTCTCCTTATATTTCTGGAATTCTTGATAAATTTTTAAGCCAAAATTTATTGCCCTTAGTTGAAAATATAAGGGGATGCCCATTTCATTGTCTTTATTGCCTAGAAGGCAATGATTATTTCAGCAAAATATCTAAATTTTCTGTTGAGCACTTGAAAGAAGAGATAGAATATATTGCAAAGAAAACAAAAGCTTTTAATCTAATGTTTGTTGATTCTAATTTTGGGGTATATGAGCAAGATATTGAAGTAGCAAAGGTTGTAGCAGATATTCAGAAAAAATATGGATGGCCTAAATTTATTGACACTGGTTTAGGAAAAAATAAGAAAAGAGTCAGCGAAGTTACCTCCATATTAAAAGGCAATATTTCTATTGGAGCTCCGGTTCAGTCTACAGACCCAGTTGTTTTAGAGAATATAAAAAGAAAGAATATTTCAATAGGAGATATTATTGAGCTTGCAAAAACAAGTGAAGATTTTGATGCAAATAGCTATTCTGAAGTTATATTATGCCTTCCAGGGGATACAAAATCAGCTCACTTCAAATCAATGTCAGATATGATAGATGCTGGAATAAATATTGTCAGGTCTCACCAATTGCTTATGCTTCCTTGCTCTGAAATATCTAATAAGGAAATAAGAAAAAAATATGATATGGTTACGAAGTTTAGGCTTCAGCCCAGATGTTTTGGCATAAATGAGCTATTTGGAGAGAGATTTCCCAGCTGTGAAATTGACGAGATATGTGTTGCTAATAACACTATGTCATATAGAGATTATTTAGAGTGCAGAATGTTTAACTTAACTATAGAATTATTTTACAATAATGGAATTTTTAAAGAGTTTATTAATTTTCTGAAAACACGGGGTGTTCTTCCTTCTCAATTTGTAAGACATGTTCATTCAAAGATTCCTGGAAATCTTAAAGAGCTGTATGACAAATTTTTAGAAGAAACAGAAAGCTTATGGGAGAAAAAAGAAGAGCTTGAGAGGTTTATAAAACAGCCCGGGATGATAGAAAAATATAAAAAAGAAGAAATAAGAAGCACAGAGCAGATCAAGTATAGGGCAATTGGATTTTTTAGAAGAATGAGGGATTTGCATGAGATTGCCTTACAGTCTGCTAGGGAGCTCCTGAAAACAAAAGGGCAATTAGATGAAGAAACTGATGATTATTTGAGACAGTTATTTGAGTTCAGCATTTCAAGGAAAGAAGATTTACTTTCTTTAGATAGAAGTGAAACAAAGAAATTTAGCTATGATTTCCTAAGTCTCTCTAAAGACAATTTTAAAGGAAATCCTTTTGAATTTTCTAGTCCTGAAATAGAGATAAAATTCTATCATTCAAAGGGACAAAAAGAATTAATTTCAGATTTTCTTGGACAATTTGGCTCAAGCGCTGAAAGCTTAGGAAGAATCTTAAGCAGAAGCCATGCTAATAAATTTTATAGAGAGGTTGAAAGAATTAATTAACTAATTTTTCAACTACCCCAAAGCATATATAAAAGGAGATAATGCGCTGCTTTGAGCAAAGATTATTAATGCTCCTACTAAAAGCAATAAGATTATTAGGGGCAATAGCCACCATTTTTTCCTTACTTTTAAAAAATTCCAAAATTCTAATAATAATCCCCTGTTTTTGTTTTCTATTTCCATTAACGAGCTAATTTAGCTTAGTTTAAAAACCTTTTTGTTTTTTTTCCTACAACTTTTTTGATAAATTCTTCCAGTCTTGGAAAATGCTTTTCCATTAGATAATCCTGCCTTGCTTTTATAATATTTTTTTCTATTTCTGTGTAATTTAATTTTTTTATTGTTTCTTTAAATTTTTTCATGCTTTTTGGATAATTTAGATTAAGCTTATATTTTTTCATTAACCTATCCACAAACAAATTATCTTTTCTATAAAAAAATGAAATTCCTGCCTCTAAATAAGTTGCAACTTTATTTCCCATGAAAAATCTGCGATCCAAATCAAATTTATAAAATTTTGCAAAATGCGGGGAGATTCCAAAATCATATTTTGATATCTCCTTATTTAGGGATTTTGGGTCTAAAGAACTTTCTATATGAAAATATTTAATATTGGGGTAATTTTTATATTCCTCAAAAAATAATTTTTTCTCATATTCCTCATCACAGACTGTATTTGAAGATAAATATAAGTGTATGTGAATTTTTTGCTCAAGAAAATATTTGCATTCCTTAAGCCTGTAAACATAGTTCTCCTTGCTCTGCTTTCCTGCTGAAGCAACAAAGACCAGATGAATTTCTTTGTCTTTTTTTGATAATTTGTTTTTGTTTATAGGAACTATAAATTCTTCTGCACAATAAGGATAAAAATTAATTATAAATTTTGGCAGCTTTATATTATCCCCTAAAATTCTTCCATTAATATAATTCAGCTCTTCAGGAGCTCCTTTATGCATTACCCCCTCTGAATGCTCGAAGCAAAATCTTTCTGCTTTTATCTCAAAAAAAGATATTCCCCTGATTTTTGCTTCTTCATAGTTTGAGGCCCAATGAGCATGAATGTCGTAAGGGAAATAAATAAATGGGGTTTTTAAAAAAATTATCCTGAAAAAAGCTGTCATTATATTAGGATTTGCTCTTCCTAAAATTACATAAGGTTTTAATCTTAAAGTTTGGCTTAGTGCAAATAAAAAAGAAAACAGATTTTTTATTAATAAAGACAAGGTTAAAAAAAAGTTTTTTAAAGAAGGCTTAAAATATAATATATTAAAATCAATTATTTTATCATACCCGTCTTTATAAAATTCCATATCACTTGATATTGGCTTAAACATCCTTATCAGAACAGTTTCATATCCCTTTTTTCTAAATATCTTAGACATTTTATAGAGCATAACTGTAGAATAGCTTTCAATAAAAACTATTTGTTTATTATTTCTCATTTTGGCATTTTTCTTTTTATATTAATCTTATCAATAAGCGGGGTTTAAAAATATTTATACACTCTCAAATCCACAAATCTTTATAAATCAATTAAAAGAGCTATTATTATGAAAATATTGATTGTAATTCCCAGATATAACCTGACAAATAAAAGAGATTATGAATATGCTTTTCCTTTTGGATTAGGCTATATTTCTTCTGCATTGAAAAACGCTGGTTATAGTGTAGATTGCCTAAATTTAAATCATTTTGACGGAACTATAGAATATTTAATGAACAAAATTTTGGATTCTAAAAAATACGATATTGTATGCTCTGGCCATATGGGGATAGGCTATACTGTAATTGAAAAAATAATTAACTCTGCTAAAGCCCATAAATCCAAGCCAAAAATAATAATAGGCGGGACAATTATAACTGCAGAATCAAAATTAATGTTTGAATCATTAAAACCAGATTTTGGAGTAATAGGAGAAGGGGACATAACTATTATAGAGCTAATAAAATGTTTGGAAAATAAAGAAGATTTAAAGAAGGTTAATGGAATTGTTTACTGGGAAAATGGAGGCCCAATATTTACAAAGCCAAGAGAATTAATAAATGATTTAGATTCTTTACCAACTCCTGATTTTCAGGGCATTGGATTTAAGGAACAATTAGATAATATGGGATCTAATAGCAGCCCTTATGGGCTTTTTGATGAGCCAAGAGTTTATCCTATATTATGCAGCAGAGGTTGCCCTTTTCAATGCACTTTTTGTTATCATAGTATTGGAATGAGGTATAGAATAAGATCTATTAGGAATATAATGAAAGAACTAGAAGGTGCTGTTAAAAGATATAAAATTAATACAATTTGCATTTATGATGATTTATTTTCTCTTAATAAAGAGAGATTGTATAAGTTTTGCAGGGAAATAAAGAAACTTATTAATAAGCTCCAATGGGAGTGCAAATGGACATGCCAGTTATCAGTTAGAGATGTTGATAAAGAAATGCTTGAAAAATTGAAAGATGCTGGCTGTTATGCAGTAAGCTATGGATTTGAGAGCTATAGCCAAAAAGTTTTGAACAGCATGAAAAAACCAATAACTCCCAAACAAATTGATAATGCAATTAAATTAATGAAAGAAACTGGCTTAAGTATCCAGGGAAATTTTATTTTTGGGGATATTGCTGAAACAAAAGAAAGTGCAAAAGAGACTCTTGATTATTGGAAGAAAAATTGTTCTGGGGAGATTTACTTGGGGTTTATCCAGCCTTATCCCGGAAGCAAGATTTATGAAAGATGTATTCAAAGAGGAATTATAAAAGATAGGCTAGATTTTATAAAAAATAAAATGAATATAACTAACTGGTTTAATATGACTGATAGTATGACTGATGAAGAAGTTCTCCAATTAAAAAAAGATATATTAGAGGCTAGAAGAAAATATGCAAAATATGTGGTCCCATTAAAAATAAGAAAGAGAAAAGGCAATAGATATTCTGTGTTAGTTGAATGCCCTTTTTGCAAAAAAAAGATAAATTACAGGAACTTTTCAATACAAGATAGGATATTATATACTTTCTGGATCTCTTGCAGAAGCTGTAAAATGCGATTTAGTGTTGTCAGCAGAATATATAAGTTTGGAGTTAACCATTATGAAAAAATAGATTTTTTAAGAAGAAATTATTTATTAATAAGGAATGCTATTCTAAAGAGGAAAATGTAATTAGTCTTGATGCTTAAAGGTTATATTAAAATACCAATAAATTTAAAAAAACATCTTATCTATATAATTTTACAAAAATGGGTATAACTGGTATAAACAAAATTAAGACTCTTGAAGAATTAGAAATCATTCTAGATGCTGAAAGAAAAAAAGGGAAAAAAATTGTTCAGTGTCACGGATGTTTTGATAGTTTACACTTTGGTCACCTAAAACATTTTGAAGATGCAAAAAAACAGGGGGATATTCTAGTAGTGACTGTTACACCTGACAGATTTATTCAAAAAGGGCCTGGAAGCCCTTTTTACACAGAAGAGTTAAGATTAGAATTTTTAGCAGCTTTAGAATATATTGATTATGTAGCTCTCAATAGATGGGAAACTGCAGTAGAAACCATAAAGATGTTAAGACCAGATATATATGCTAAAGGCAAGGAAGTATTAAGCAACAGAGATGTTGATGAAATAACCAAAGAATCAAAAAAAATTTCTAACCTTTCTGCAGAAGAAGAGGCTCTTCGCTTGATTGGGGGAAAATTGTATTTAACAGATGGGGTAACTTTTTCAGCTTCAAGAATAATTAACCAGATAACTAGCTCAATTCCAGAAGAATCAAAAAAATACCTTGAAGAATTTAGAAGAAAACATAATGCAGAGGAGATTAAGGCAAGATTAAGCTCTATTAAAGATATAAAAGTGCTTCTCATTGGAGATTCTATTTTAGATGAATATGTTTATTGCCAATCAATGGAAAGGTCTGGAAAAGAGCCGCTTATATCCTATAAATTTCTGGAATCAAAAATACATCCTGGAGGAGTATTTGCTATTGCAAATCACCTTGCAAATTTTTCAGATAATGTTAGTTTGATAACCTGTATTGGCGCTAATAGTTTTGAATTTATAGAAAATTCTCTTAATAATTCTATTGAGAGAAATATTTTTGTTCAAAATAATTCAAAAACTTTAACTAAAAGGAGATATATAGATGGCTATAAACTGCATAAAGTTTTTCAAATCTATAATACTGATGAATTAAAGATGACGAGGGAAATAGAAGAAAAGATATTAAAATATATAGATAAGAATGCTTCAAGATTTGACATGATTCTTGTTTCTGATTTTGGCCATGGAATAATGACTCCTGATTTATTGGAATATTTAGGTAAATCAGATAAATTTTTATCAGTTAACTGCCAGCTAAATGCAGGAAATCTTGGTTATAACTTTATAACTAAATATAAAAGGGCTGATTTTGTTTCAATTAATGAGAGAGAGTTAAGATTGCCATTTCAAGAGAAAACTAGTGACATTAAAATTCCTATAGAAAAATTAAATAAACTATTAAATCTGAATAGAATTAATGTAACTCTTGGAAAGGCTGGAATGGTTTATTATAATAATGGGGATTACTTCCACTCTCCTTCTTTTACAAAAGAGCCTATTGATACTATCGGGTCTGGAGATGCTGTTTTTTCTTTAACTTCTCTGCTTGCATACAAAGGCGTAGAGCCTGAGATATTATCTTTTCTAGGAAATTGCATTGGGGGCATTGCTACAAAAATAATTGGAAATGAAAGAGCAATAAATCATACAGAATTAAAAAAATTCGTGTCTTATATAATGAAATAATTCTTGATGATTATTTAAAATTACATCTGCTTTAGAGAGATATTCTCTACTAAGAGTAGTTGTTAAAGCTATGCAATAAGCTCCTGCTGATTTTGCAGACTCTATACCTAAGGGGGCATTTTCAATAACAACGCACTCTTCTGGCTTTAAATTTAATCTTTTAATAGCAGTTAGATAAGGCTCTGGCTCTGGCTTTCCTTTTTCATAATCATTTTCTGAAAGGACAATATCAAACTTCCTTAAAAAATCCTCTGAAACTGTTTTTTCCAGCCTCTCTTTTGGAGATGCAGATACAATTGCAAGAGACTTTTTCTTTTCTTTTAAGAAATCTATTAATTCTTTTATTTTTGGGTAAAATGAAAAACAGTGGTTTTCAAGATAATATTTATTTTTAAGTTTTACAATTTCCATGAAATATTCTTCAGGGACATTATATTTTCTCCCAAGGGTTTTAGCAATTCCTATTAATTTTAATCCTTCTAAGACAAAATAATCCTCTTTTTTAATTTCTGCCCTAAAATCTCTAAATGCCCTTTCCCAGGCTAAAAAATTATCCTGCATAGTGTCTGCTAAAACTCCATCAAAATCAAATAGAAATCCTTTAGCTTTTCTAATTTTATCTTCACTCATTTTCTCCGGGGATATTATAAATATTTAAATATTATTGTGATATGCAATATAACTAATTTATCATAAACAAATCAGAAAGATTTAAAAATCAAAAATATTTCTCAAGAGAAAGAGATGAGTTAAGAGATGGACCTTGAAAAGAAAAATAAAAAAAATGAAAAAATTTGGGAAAAAGCAGGTTTTGTAGCTATGTATTTTATATTCACAACATTGCTTTATTTTATACTTAGTTTTTTAAACAAACTACCAGATTCCTGGAATTTTTTCCATGTTCTTTTTTTAACTTTGGGCATAGTATTAATAGGAAATCTTTTAAGGAGGATATTAAAATGAGTTTTGCTGGAAGTTTTTTTAAAGGCTCAAAAAATTTCGGAGAAAATATATCCATAATTGTAAATTCTATACTGCTTAGTTTTGTTTATTTTGTTGGAGTTGGATTAACCTCTATCTTTGCAAAAATTTTTAAAAAAAGCTTTTTAGAGCTGAAAACAGAAAAAGAAAATGAAACTTATTGGTCAGAGTTAAACCTAACTAAAAATTCAATGGAGGAATATTACAGGCAGTTTTAAAAATGTTCATTCTCGGGATTTCGTGCTTTTATCATGATGCGTCTGCAGCTCTTTTGAGAGATGGAAAAATTGTAGCAGCTGCTCAAGAAGAAAGATTTACAAGAAAAAAACATGATGTTTCTTTTCCAATAAATGCAATAGAATACTGCTTAAAAAGCCAAAATATCTCAATTAATGACATTGATTGCATAGGGTTTTATGAAAAACCTTTTCTAAAATTTGAGAGGGTTCTTTATCAGCATTTAGAGAGTTTCCCAAAAAGCTATAAAACTTTTGTTTCTTTAATGCCCTCTTGGTTTAATGAAAAATTAAGAATAATAAAAATAATAAAAAAGAAACTTAAGTATAAAAAAAATGTTTTGTTTATAGAGCATCACTTAGCTCATGCAGCAGCTTGTTTTTTAATCAGCCCATTTAAAAAATCAGCTATACTAACTGTTGATGGTGTTGGAGAGTGGACAACTACTGCTTATGGCATTGGAGATGAAAATAACATTACTCTTTTAAAGGAGATTAAATTCCCAAGCTCAATTGGCTTATTATATTCTACAATAACCGCTTATCTTGGCTTTAGCGTAAATAATTCTGAATATAAGGTCATGGGCTTGAGCCCTTATGGAAATATGGATAAAAAAACAAATCCTTATTATGAAAAATTGAAAAAAGTAATTGATATAAAAGAAGATGGAAGCTATAGGCTGGAGATGGATTATTTTATTTTTCATTATTCAAATAAAATGCCTTCTAGAAAATTATGCGAATTGCTTGATGGCCCAATTAGAAAGCCTGAATCTGAACTTACACAAAGGCATAAGGATATCGCGGCTGCATTGCAGCTGATAACTGAAGAGGTGGTAATAAAAATGCTGAATCATATTTATAAAGTGACTAAATGTGAAAATCTTGTTTTAGGCGGGGGTGTTGCATTGAACAGTGTTTGCAATGGAAAAATACTAAAAAATACGCCTTTTAAAAGTATCTGGATGCAACCAGACCCTGGAGATGGAGGAACAAGCATAGGGGCTGTTGCTTATATTTATTATACTTTATTTAATAAACCGAGAAATTATTTTCTGAAAGATGCTTGTCTTGGACCAGGATTTTCATATGAAGAAATAAGAAAATTTTTAAATGATAATAATATCAAGTATAGAGAGCTTAAAAATGAGAAAGAGCTTATAAAAGAAACTGCAAAATTAATATCTGATGATAATGTTGTTGGCTGGTTTCAGGGAAGAATGGAGTGGGGACCAAGAGCTCTTGGCAATAGGAGCATACTTTCAAATGCATGCAACCCTAAAATGCAGGAAATTTTGAATCTAAAAGTTAAGCACAGAGAAAAATTTAGACCTTTCGCGCCGGTTGTCTGTGAAGATGATGCATTAAAATATTTTGAATGTGATAAGCCAATACCCCTGCCAACAGATTTTATGCTTATGGTTTATCCAGTCAAAAAGCAGTGGCAGAAAAAAATACCTGCTGTAACTCATGTTGATGGAAGTGGGAGATTACAATCAATAAGGAGAAGCCAAAATCCAGCTTATTATGGGCTTATAAAAGAATGTGGAAAACTTTCTGGAATACCAATAATAATCAATACTTCTTTCAATATAAGGGGAGAGCCTATTGTCTGCACTCCTTATGATGCTTATAAATGCATGATGGGAACTGGAATAGATTATCTTGTAATGGATAAATTTTTAATTAAAAGAGAAGATAATCTGCAAGATGCTTGGGACAGTGAAAAATATGCAAAAGATTAAACTCTAGATTATTTATTTAATATCCTTTCTTTTAAGCACCTTATAACTTTCTATTTCTTTTTCAAGCTTGAAATCTTTTAGGATTTCTTCCCCTATTAAATCTATATCTTTTTGATATAAAACTATCCAGTTTATACCTTTATTTAAGGTTTCTATTAATTTTGGCTTATCATAATACAAGGAAGTTAATTCATAAGTATCTGTATAATTCAGAAAATAGCATAAATGAACATAGCAAAGTATTTGAGGGGGTTGCTTGTCTTTCATAAATTCTATTACTTCCCTTAAACCCTTATCACCATAAAGATTATGCGTTGAATAATCTGCTTTTGCCTGAATAATATTAATGTAAACTGATGTAAAGACTACTAGAAAAAATAAAACGAGGTATAATTTTTTTATTGGGATTCTTTTAAGCAAGCCAATGCATAAAAAAATAGGGACTATTGCATAGAGAAAAATTCTTGTTAGAACTGGAATTATAACCTGGGAAATCTGAAGTGTTTTTATTCTCCCTTCAATTTCTGGAATTATTGGGTCTTTAAGAAAAATAATAAAATAGGATAAAAGCAATATAGAAGTTATAATCATAATTGGAATTGCTTTTTTAAAATTCACTATGTTTTTGGGGGTAAAATAAATAATCAAGATAATTATTGAAGGTATTGTAATTGAATAATATTTCGGAAAATTCCATCCTGCATTTCCAGGCAGACTTGATAAAAATAGAACCATTATTATTGAAAAAAGCCATAATAAGATTATATCTTTATTTTCATTTAGATAACCTGTTTTGTATCTGATAGTATTAATTAAGATTTTAGAGGAAATTATTATAAATAAAAATATTAAAAAAGGTGTTGCAAAATAAAAAAAAGTTTTAAATCCCCATAAAGACCTGGCTGCAGTTAAATAAGTGTTTCCTATAAAGCTTGTTATTGCCCCTATAATTGAATTATGAGAGAATAGACGATTTGGATTAAGGTCAAAAATACTTGCATAAATAAAAAAACTTAGAAAAAATAAAATTCCAGAGATTATAAACAGCTTTATTACTCTAAAAAGTTCTTTATAATTTTTTGTACTGAGGCTTAATAAAAATAAAGAAGCAAAGAGCATAACTGGGCCTATTAGTTTTGAAGCAAACACTAAGAATAAAGAAGGAATAAGATAAATCAGAGTTTTTCTTGAAATATATAAATAAAAAAATAACATAATAGAAAAATTAAGCAATCCTCCATCTATGTCAACTAAAATTGAGCCTTGAATTGTGAGGGGGTTTATTGCGTAAAGAAAAGCTGCAATTAATGCCCATAACTCAGCTTTTTCAAAGCCTTTTTCTCTTAATATTTTTTTAGTTATAAGATATACTAAAATTATTACCCCTAATGTAAATAAAATTGAAATCAGCCTTATTGAAAGAGGATTTTCTCCAAATAAAAATATAGAAAATGCTAATAAATATATATAAGTTGGCGGATGCATAAGCATATTAGAGCTATCTTCAATTAACTTTCCCTGAAAATGACTAAAACGCCCTGTAACCTGGCCAGATGAAATTTCTTTAGCAGCTTCAATAAATGATACTTCATCTCCATAATATAATTGATTTATTGAAAGAGAGATAAAAATAAGGTAGATTATTATTATCAAAAATAAGATTAGGTTAGTTTTGTTGGATTTCATCTTATGGTAAAGAAATAATTCAAATTTAAAAAGATTAAGGTTAGAACAATCTTCTTTCAAAAGAAGGCTTTAAAAACTTTAGTTTAATTTGAATAGATTATGAGATATTATAAAAAATACCTGGATTATTTTATAAGAAAAAGTTCTAGAAAAGTTAAATGGGGGTATGTTATCTTTTTTGTTACAAACAGATGCAATTCAAAATGCAAACACTGTTTTTATTGGAAAGATTTAAATACTGGCCTTAATGAACTGACTTTGAATGAAATAGATAAGATAACAAAAAAAATAGGAAAAATACAGGTTTTGCTTTTATCTGGAGGTGAGCCATTTTTAAAAGAGAATTTATTTGAAATCATTTCTTTATTTATAAAGAATAATGATGTTAAAGTAGTTTCTATTCCTACAAATGCTATCTTAGCTGAAAGAATCATTAGTATAGTTGCTAAACTTTCTGAATCTTTTCCAGAAGTTACTTTTTCAATAAACCCCTCTATAGATAATCTATATAAAAAAAATGACGAGATTAGGGGGGTTAAAAAGAGTTTTGAAAAATCAATTAGAACTTTAAAGAAACTTCTAATATTAAAAAAGAAAAGAAAGAATATAGAGGTAGTCATAAATACCACTATTTCTAATCAAAATTATAAAGATATTGATGGGATAATTAATTTTTTTAAGAAGTTTGACATCACTTACCATAATTTTGAACTTTTAAGGGGAGAACCAAAAGAAAAAAATATTAATTTACCTAGCTTGGAGGAGATAAAAAAAATACATAGAAAAATTATTAGATTAAGAAGAGATTATATAAACAGGAACAAAAAGGATAATTATATTACAAAACTGCTAGAAAAGATTAGTGTTTTAGGCATTCTAAAATATACCCAACACATAAAAGAAAATGTATTAAATTCAAAAAAATTACCATTTATCTGTTCTGCTGGAAAGAATATCTTTGTGCTTGAACCTAGTGGTGAGGCTAGGTTATGCGAGCTCCTGCCTCCTCTAGGAAATTTAAGAGATTATAATTATGATGTAATAGAAATATTAAAAACTAAAAAAGCTAGAGAAATGTTTGAAAAGGTTAAAAATTGCAGTTGCACTCATGTTTGTTTTTTGAATATGTCTATTGCAAATAATAAAAAAAGTTTAATTAAAATACCTTATTATTTTTTAAAATGGAAGAAATAAGTGTGCTAATTCCTACATATAACAGAATAGAAATATTAAAAAAAGTTCTTCATGCTTATAATAACCAGAGCTATGATATGAAGAAAGTTGAAATATTAGTTTTAGATGATTGTTCCAAGAAAAACCCGAAAAAAGAGGTATTAAAAATAAAAACAAAATATAAGCTAAGGTTTTTTAGAATGAAAAAAAATATTGGACAGGGGAGAGTTAGAAATAAAGGGATAAAGCTAGCAAATGGGAAATATTTATTGTTTACTGGAGATGATATGATTCCTGAAAGAAACCTAATAGAGGAGCATATGAGGTTGCATAAGAAATATAAAGGAATAGCAGTTCTAGGAAAGGTTTTATTTGATAAAGAAATAAGAAACGAATTTATGAATTATATTGAAAAAATCCAGTTTCATTATCATAATATTAAGGATAAGAATAATGTTAAATTTCATTTTTATACCTCGAATATTTCTTTGGAAAAATCCTGGTTTAAAAATGAAAGATATAGTGAAAAATTTAAAAATTATGGCTTAGAAGATATTGAAATAGGATATAGATTAGAAAAAAAAGGCTTAAGAGTAGTTTATAATCCTGATGCACTAGTTTTTCATTATCATAGCTACAATTTTGAACAATTCTGCCAAAGAATGTATAATGTTGGAAAATCTGCAGTAATTTTTGTAAAATTACACCCGGAATTAAAAAGAAAATATATACCCTGGTTCAGGAGATTATTTAAATTAGGAAGCTTTATTCTTTCTAATAGGTTTTTTAGAAAAATTAATAAAAAACTATACTGGTATTCAAATTTTGTCTGTTATTATCTAAAAGGAGTTGAGGAAGAACTTAAAAATGTGGAAAGATAAAAAAGTCTCTGTGATTTTTTCAACTTATAATGAAAGAGATTCTGTTAGGAAATGTATTGAAGATTTTTTTAAGACAGGATATGTAGATGAGATTATCGCAGTTGATAACAATGCAGTTAAAGGAACAAAAGAAGAAATCCTGAAAACAAAGGCAAAATATTTTTTTGAGAAAAAGCAGGGTTTTGGCTATGGATATCAGAGAGCATTAAAGGAAGCTGAAGGAGATATAATTATTATGACAGAGCCAGACGGCACTTTTAATGCAAAAGACATTATCAAATTTTTAGCTTATTCCGATGACTTAGATGTTGTATTTGGAAGCAGGACAACTTCTATTTTAATAGGCGATGGCGCTAATATGGGATTTTTTTTAAAATGGGGGAATTATGCAGTTGCAAAATTAATAGAGGTTTTATTTAATACAACGCACTTATCAGATGTTGGGTGTACTTATAGGCTCATAAAAAAAGAAGCTTATGAAAAAATAAAAAATAAACTTGTCATAACTGGTTTTGAATTTAATCCAGATATGATGTTGCAGGTTATAAGAAATAAAATAAAGTATATAGAAATTCCTGTGAATTATTTAAAGAGGGTTGGAAAATCTTCAGCTACAGGGAGTTTTTATAAGACAATAATAATCGGCCTGAAAATGATTTTATTAATTATAAAGCATAGATTTGGCGCGCCTATAAAAAAATAATCCTTAAATATTTCCTTTTATCAGAAATTATGTACCTGAAAAAGCTGAACTCACGGCAGGCTAGTTTATTGTTATAAATCATGTCTATTATATCTAAAATTGAATGAAATAACATCCCAATTAAAATAAAAAGAAATTCTTTGAAATAAAAAGACAAAAAAAAGATTAAAATTAAAAATTCTAGAGTATGAAAAATATGCATTATTGGCTTATGATTCTTTGGGAGATTCTTATGCCAATTATAAATTGTTTTTAAACTAAAGATTTTATTTCTTTTTACAGCAAATATATAATGGTCAAGATCTATAAAAACTGAAGCAGAAAAGATAACTATTGCCTGGATTATAGTTATATTAAACATAAGATAGACTAAGACAGAGAATAGGATTCCAAATAAAATATGCCATTTTGGTAACATGAGATTATTAAGAATTTCTATTTTTAAATCTATTTAATAAAATTAAGATAATAAACTAAGAAGATATTCACCATATCCAGATTTTATAATTTCTGCTGCTGCTCTTAATTCTTCTCTGCTTATATATCCCATTCTAAAGGCTATTTCCTCTGGGCAGGCAACCATTGTCCCTTGTCTTTTTTGAATAACTCTTACAAACTCTCTTGCTTCTGCTAATGATTCATAAGTTCCTGTATCAAGCCATGCAAAGCCTCTGCCCATTAATTTTACTTCTAACTGATCTAATTCTAGGTATCTTTTATTAAGGTCTGTTATTTCAAGCTCTCCTCTTGCTGATGGATTTAAACTCTCTGCTAAACCAATAACTTGGTTATCATAAAAATATAATCCTACTACTGCATAATTAGATTTAGGATTTTGTGGTTTTTCTTCTATTGATAAAACTTTTCCTCTAGAATCAAATTCAACAACTCCGTATCTTTGAGGGTCACTTACCCTATAGCCAAAGATAGTTGCTCCCTTCTGTTTTGACGCAGCCTCTTTTAGCATTTCTGGAAGACCATGGCCATAGAAGATATTATCTCCTAAAATAAGGCAGCATTGCTCTTTTCCTATGAAATTTTTTCCAACTCTAAATGCATCAGCTAAGCCTCTTGGCTTATCTTGTTCTTCATAGGAAAAATTAATTCCTATTCTTGAGCCATTCCCAAGAAGTTTCCTGAATCTTGGCAAGTCCTCTGGAGTTGAAATAATTAAAATATCTCTTATTACTGCTAACATTAAGGTAGAAAGAGGATAATAAATCATTGGCTTGTCATAAACATCAATTAGCTGTTTGCTTATTACATTTGTTATTGGATAAAGCCTTGTTGCTTTTCCTCCTGCTAAAATTATTCCTTTCATTTTTTAGCCTCCCTATAAACAGATAGACACTGCCTCACTCCCTCGTGAATTTCAGGCATTCTTATTCCTTCAGACTCTAGCTTGCATGTATTTAAATAACAGTTAGACCTTTGGGCTTTAGTTTCCTTGTTTAAATCTTCCAAAGAAAATATTTCAAAATTATGAGAATTATCAACAAGTTCTTTATACATCTGCATTATTTCTGCTGGAGAAATTAAACCTGGATTGACGAGATTATAAACTCCTGTTTTTCTTTTTTCAATTAAAGAAAGAATTGCCTCAAGCATATGGGGGACAGTAGTCATTGAATTTTTTGTTTCAATTAATCTTGAGTATTTAGCTAATTTATCAATAAGATTCCTTGGATGTGGCTTGTCATCAACAGGCATTCTTATCCTTAGGATTAATGAAGGAAGCTCTCTCAATGCTTTTTCTGCTAATATTTTTGTTTTTGCATAAAATTGAGGGCCATAAAAATTAGGTGCGTCTTCCTCGCTAAATCCCTCTCCATGATTATCTCCTGAATATATACATCCACTTCCAAGATGAACAAAATAAATTCCCAATCTTGCGCACTCAATTCCAAGATTAAGAGCTGCAACTAAATTAGATTGTAGTGTTTCTTCTCTATGGCTTTCGCACCAGTCTATATTAGGATCTCCTGTTTTTCCAATACAGTTAATAACTACATTTGGCTTTTCCCTTTCTAAAAAATCATGCAATGTGACTGAATGGTGAACATCTATCTCTCTGCCTATTGCTTGATAGCTAAATTTTTCAGAGATTCTTGTTCCTAAAAATCCCTTTCCAAATACTAATCCTTTTTCTCTCATTTTAACAAAGGCCTCCACCAATCCTGATTTCTCTTGTACCATTCGCAAAGAGCTTCAAGTCCCTGTTTTAAATCTCTATGCTCATACTTAAATCCAAGTTCTTTTAATTTATCTCCTCTTATGGAATACCTAAAATCATGAGCTTTTCTATGAGCTACTTTTTCTATCATCTCCTCCCCAAAATTAAAATAAGCCAGAAGCATCCTTGTTATGTCTATATTTGTTTTTTCATTTTCTCCAGGAATATTATAAACTTCTCCAGGAACTCCATTTTGAGAAACAAACCAGATTGCCCTGCAGTTATCTCTTACATGAAGCCAGTCCCTGACATTCAGCCCTGGATTTTCTGGGCTCCACATAAGAGGAACTTTTTTCCCATCAATAAGATTGGTTATAAAAAAAGGGAGAAGCTTTTCTGGAAATTGGTAGGGCCCGTAATTATTAGCACTTCTTGTTATTATAACTGGAAATCCATGGGTTTTGAAATAAGAAAGAGCCAGAATATCTGCAGAAGCTTTGCTTGCAGAATATGGACTTGAGGAGTTTAAAGAATCTGCTTCTGAAAAACTGCCTTGCCTTATGCTGCCGAAAACCTCGTCAGTACTTATCTGAATAACTTTCTTTATCTGATTTTCTCTTGCAATATCAAATATATTAACTGCCCCAACAACATTGCTCATTATAAAATCATTTGAATCTTTTATGCTTCTGTCCACATGGCTTTCAGCTGCAAAACTAAAAACAATCTCTGGTCTTTCTTCACTAAAAACCCTTTTAATAAAGCTTCTATCACAAATGTCTCCTTTGATAAATTTGTATCTTGGGTCTTTATCTAATCCCAAATGCTCAATATTCTTTCCTTGCCCGGCGTAAGTTTGTTTATCTATATTAATAATATTTATATCTTGATTTACCTCAGAATCAGTTAAAAGATAATTTATAAAATTACTGCCTATAAAACCACATCCACCTGTTACTAAAATCTTCATCTTCTTAATAGAATAATCTTATTTTTAAAGATTTTCCCTATTAAAGATATATATCATAAGCAAAAAATAATTTCCCTTTTTCCTGTAACTAAAATTCTTATTTTAGGTTATTCCTTCACAATCAGCTTAACAATATCTGCAAAAGCAGGCCTTGTAATTAATATTCCAACACTAACACCTATTATTGTTGTAAGTGCAAAACCTTTAAGCATTCCTGCTCCAGCCCAGAATAAAGGAATCATTGCAGCAATTATTGTGAAGAAGGCTCCAAAAATAATAAATAAAGCATTTTTTATCCTTTCTTTAAGATTTATCTGCTCTTTTGAAACTGCTTCTGATAAGATAACTATCTGGTCATTTACTCCTGTCCCCATTCCAGCTATTATTCCTGCTATGCTCGGAGCATCAAGATTCCATTTAATCAAAGCTGCAATTGCCAGTGTAATAAAAGCTTCTGAAAACATTGTTAGAATAACTGCTAAAGTTATTTTTATTCTTCTATATCTTACAAACAAAACAAAAGAAACTGCAATAAAAACTACTAAAGCTAGTATTATTAAATTCTTTGTGAATTCTCTTCCTAAAGTTGGAGAAATAGAATCAAGCTTAACAATTTCAAGTTTATATGGCAAGCTTCCTGTGATTAAAATTGTCTGAAGATGCTTCATATTATTAATTGCATTGTCAAAAGCCTCTTTTCTTGTTGCCCCCATTCCAGAGCCGCTTATTGAAATTTGTGTAGTTTCACTGCCTTTTAAGTCTCTTGAAATATAAAGAGAGTCAACTAGTTTTTCATCTAAATACAAATCTAATTGTTTTTCAAGGTATTGCGGATTAGAAGAGTTAATTCCAAGCTTGCTTGTTATATTTGCATGCCTTTTTGCAGATTCTTCGCTTAAAGAAATTGCAAACCTGAAACTGCAGACCTCTCCTCCTTGATAAGCTGAACAAGAATAAATTCCAGATTGCTCTCCTGTTCTTGCAACATAAGTTATATCTCTTTCACCTCCAATAAAAACAGTGTCATTTCCTATTTTAGCTTCAAATTTTCCCTGTTTTGAAACTAATTCTTTTAAGTCTGAAGGTGTTGCTCCTGCAACTTCAACCAGCATAAAATTATTTCCTGACAAGTCTGAAACAGCTCTGACTGAAATATCTGCAATTCCAAAAGTATTAAGCCTGTTGCTTGTAGTTGCTATTAAATCATTAATCTCTGCTCTTGAAACACTTATCTCTGGCTTGACTAAAGCTCTTGCCCCCCCTGATAAATCCAATCCTGTTTTAATCCTTGACTTTGGAATATCTGAAACTGTTATTTGTGGTGGCTTGTCAGTGTAAAGCAAAAATTCAGAATCTTTAGTTTTTATTATAAGTTTTGTTTTATTTACAGGCTGAGTTTTTTCTGGAAAAATTTCCCCTATTGCTTTTGTATAATCTGCAAAATTATTTACAGACTTGTCATTAAGGGTTGTTATGAGCATATTTGTCCTTAAGCCTTGCTCATAAGCTGTTGAATTTTGCTCAACACTTTTTATCACAACACCTTTTTCAAAGCTAGGGGCAATTATTAAAGCTGCTCCAATTAATGCAAAAATTAAAAGCCAAATTCTTAAACTAAACTTCATTTTAATCTATCCTCCTCCTTTTACAGTACCATTTAATTATGCCTGCATTAGTAAGCCAGGTATTGAAAATATCTGCTATTAATCCTAAAGATAAAATAAAAAAAATCTGCCTGAAAGAATCTGGAAGAGCAGAAACTATAAAAAAAGCAGGGACAATTGCAATTAAAGCTGTTGTTGTCATAAAAATTCCTGTTTTAAATGCGCCAAATATTCTTTGATTTACATTTCCTGTTTTTCTTCTTAATACTCTTGTTGTAAGCAAAACATTATCATCAACAGAATATCCAATAATCATAAGAAAAGCAGCTATTCCTGCTGCAGAGACTTTAATTCCAAGATAATTAATTAAAGCTAGAGGCATTACAATGTCAGAGAAAGCAGCAAAAATAACAGCTATACTAGGAACAAAAGTCCTGAATAAGAAGAAGATTACTAATGACATTAAGATAAATGAGATAATTAAAGCTGTTATAAGCTGTTTGTAAAAACTCTGGCTTAAGCTTGGGCCTGTAAATTCAATATTTGAATTTTGTTCTGTAAGAGAATAACCTAAAATAATCTCTATAGCTGGCTTGATTTCTTCTGGCTGGCTTGAAGTTTCAATAATATAAGAGTTAGCTTCTCCAGTAGTTATATCTGTAAGTTTTCTTATGGAAATGTCTGGAAACTTAGATTTTAATGAAGATTCTAAGGTGCTTATGTCAAGATTTCCTGACAAGGTGATTGTTGTTCCTCCTGTTAGAGAAGTGTCTTTGAAAACAATATCTCCATTTTTAGAATAAAAAATACCTAAATAGACTAGGGAAAGAACAAGGATGATTACTGGGATGATCAGAAAAATTTTATAATATCTGTCATACCAAGATTTTTTTATTTCTTTTGGTTCTGTGTTTTCCATGTTTTATATTTTTAAAGAGAAATAAAGGTTTTATAAGGCTTTTTGTTTCTGAAAATGCGCGGGCTGCTGACTAGGGCTTCATGGCATATTGATGCGATTTCGCCAATATGCTTAACGCGCTTATTTTATCGAGATAAATTGAGTTTATAAAACTTTTTGGAACTTAAAATTACTTAAATAAAAAATACCCTAAAAGATGGATGATTGTTGTTTCTAACAGAGATTTCTTTACAAGATACAAAAAGTTTGGCTTTACATCCACAAGAGCGCGACTGGGTGAAAACCTCGCAAAATTGCTCACAAATACACATACGAAAATTCCGTATGTGTAATACTATTTCTCGTCGTTCTATTGAGTTGAATCCTGCAATTTTCGATGCCCTGTATATATGTATATTACATATATACACATAGAGGGAAGGCAGGGAGAGAGGGGGAGGAAGGCAGAGATATTAGTGTATTATTCCAATTGCGTTTGCAAAAGCTTCTTCCATTTCTTCTTTTGTTATTCTTGAAGATATTCCACGCTCTTTGAATACTTCCATTAGCTCTCCAACAGATAAGCCTGCTATTTCCGCAGCTTCTCCAATTGACATCTTTCCTTGCGCAAATAATTTTAACATTTTATTTTACTGTTTATAATTTTGGATGAGATTTAACCTCATCCAATGCTTTTTCTACATATTCTTTCACGATTTCATAATCTGGCAATTCTTCTAAAACAAAAGCTCTTAATTCTTTTTCCCATATAGGCTTAATCTTATTTATTTTTTCTTTTATCAGGCTTATATTATAAGTCATTCCAAAAATTTTAAGCTTTTCTTCAACAAGAGCTTTATTAAATTTGAAGCTTCTCAAGAGAAAGAATAAATCATATAAATCTCTTGCTTTATCCCGGTTAATTAAGGCATGAAATTTCTCTGATATCATTTCTTCAGGCTTTAAAACTCTTAAAGAAAACGGGCTTATATCAATGTAATCTGAAACATAATTCTTAACATCAAAGCCAAGGAGAATTTTATTCTTAAGGCTTATATCAATTCGCAGTGTATTTTTTTCTGTTAAAATTCCTTTGCATTTTATTTTAAATAAAATAGAGCCTTTAATCTTTTTTATTGACTTTATTTCAAAAATATCAATATTCTTTATGCATATTCTCATTATTTCTTCTATTTCATCTATGGAAAGTTCACTAGCTAAGGAAAAATCCAAATCCTCAGAAAACCTTGAAAGCCCATAAAACTTATAGAGAGCTGTCCCCCCTTTAAAAACGAATTTGTTTGTTGCTTTAAATAGATTAAATAAAAAAATATCCTGAAAATAGGTTTTTTCAATATGCTCTTTGTTTTTTAGCCCTTTCTTTTTTCCAGTTTCTATTAAAATTTCTTTAGTTATCATTTTGAATTAATTATCAGCCCCCATTTTTCATCCTTTTTCCCGCTTATGCCTAATAATGGGTCAAGTGGGATGTATTTATAGTTTATGAAATCTTTTAGTTTCGCATAAACTTTATATTTATTTTTTTCCATTAAGTAGCCAATTCTTTTTACAATGCTACTTTTTTTTATTTTTATCAATAGCTCAATCATTTTTTCCTTATTAATATTTTCAAAAGCCTCCTCTATAACTGAGACTGGAACAATTGAAAGCGAGTCAATAATAGCTTTTTCAGGCTCAGCTATTAGAATCTCAAAATTTTCATATTTTTCTTTTCTAAACCCAAAAAAATAATCAGTATGAAAGTAATTTATAGGGATTTCAGATTTTATTCTTGAGGATTTTTTAAGAGTTGCAGAAAAAACCTCGTTTGGAATCTGGGTTATTAACCCATAATGAGACAGGGCAGAAACGCTTGATATGTAACTGGGCTTAACTAAAAAAGTGCTGGTTAAAAAAGAATCCTTGTAAAAACTATAAGAATTTCTCTTAATCTTGAATATTTTTCCTGATTTAACTATTTTTTTCAGGAATTTTTTTGCATAATCACGATTATTTATAACCTGGTTTACATCTGCAAGGGAAAACACTGCAGCTTTTTCAAAATATTTTATTATTTCAGTTTCGTGCATGAAATCTATAATAATTTGGCATTTTTAAACTTTTCTATTTAATAAGTGTATAAAAATATACACTTGCAGGAAAATAAGTTTAAAGAAAAAAAACCTTGAAATTATCCATAGGGGGATTATAAATTTGCAT
>Ga0209541_10005513_pt1 | contig 22040 bp, 31 predicted proteins | sample RifCSPlowO2_01_FD_184027 | JGI IMG/M metagenome (GOLD analysis project Ga0209541, IMG submission 184027) | Groundwater microbial communities from Rifle, Colorado - Rifle CSP2_plank lowO2_0.1 (SPAdes) (version 2) | ecosystem: Environmental > Aquatic > Deep subsurface > Groundwater | place...
CTATCAAGATGCGATGATAAATCCCCTAATTACTCTGTGCCAACACCAACCTCAATTCCAGCACTGACAGAGCCCATTCCGACAGGGGTACCAACAGTTGAGACGGTTCCCACGCCAGACAGTCTTCCCGACCCACTTCCTAAGAACAGCGCTTCACCAAACCCAGAAGTAACTACGACTCAAGGCTATCCTTATTACAGGGGCCCACGATATACATATATGTCAGACAAAACTGCTATCAGCACAATTGAGGAAGCGGAAAAACTATATAACATTCGTTTAACCGTTCCACACGAGTGGCAAACGTCAAAGGGAAATGCATTTATCAATCTAACATGGAGCGGAGAAGAAATGAGGGCTTTAGAAGATACATTTTCGAAATTGCCCCTCGCGTATCTCTATGACAAAGACAAGGCTCTTCACCAGAATGGTGTAAAAGAAATACTACTATATAAAGTTCCAGAAGAGCATCGTTTTCACATTACTCACCAGGGTGGATACTTCAACGACAAATTTTACGTTGTACTTTATCAAGACTGGGACCCGGTGCATATCCCTTCTCACCGACAGCGCATAGAATTTATAGCCGCACACGAATGGACTCATTGGTTTACAGAATCACACCCAGCGGTTATACATGACTGGGCTCGCCATACTGATTGGTATCAGGAGGCAGGGACAGGAAGATGGAAAAATACCAAATCTGCTGATCTTGGCGCCTATGCTCTTAGCTCGGATTCTATCAAAGAGGACATTGCTGATTCTGTTGCACTTATGATGTTGCAGCCGTCGCAATTGTCACCGAGTCGAGTTGCCTTTTTCAGAGAGAATCCATATTTTGCAGATTGGGCGGCAGTAACTAACTATCGACCTAGTCCGACTCCGGAAAGTAAATAAATCAAACTATATTGTGCTATTTCTTGATAAGTTTCTTATTTTGGAGAGAGTGAAGATAGTTTCCACGCTTAGATACTTGCTTTCCTGATTTTGTCTCAAGTTCTTTTCTGGCATTGCCAGCAATTGTACCGCCTTCCTTAGCAGCCTGCTTGTTTTGGGGAAATCCTCTGGCATTTTTTGCCTGTGTAATTCGAGTCGTGGATGCCTCTCCCAACATGGTGAAAATAAGTTCCAAGTCGTCCATGTGATCTCTTAGATTTTCTCTTTTGAGGTTCTTGAATCTTTTATATTCAGAAGGAGTCATGTTAAAAGTCGCTTTTGAAATTTCAGCTGTCAAAATAGCATATTCTCGATCCTGCCCCACATCTCGCTTCTTCCATTCATCAGTCAGTTCTTCCCTAATAGCAATGCCGCGCATTCGCTTCTCAATCCAGCTATCAGAATATCCCTTAGCCTTGTAAAGGGCCCTCGTCCGCTTGGTCGCCAATTCCGGATCCTCGATTTCCTGTACTCGCTCATATCCCACTCGAGCTAACCAGCGCTTGAAGGGCTCGGCTTTCGGCGATGGAATAGTTTGAATAATACGGAAGAGTGTTTCAGTATTAGCACAATCTGTCATCCTTAATTTCCCGTCTGGAGACTCTAATCTCAACTGTACGATTTTCTCGTACACTTCATCATATCCCTCCTCTTTTAGCTTAATCTTAAGGTCGCTCCAATATCTGCGCGGAATTTGGCTCCCCGTAAGAGCTGCTATTACATCAACGACTGAAAACCACCATTCATTGTGGTATATAACACGGCGGATTTTTTGTCCCTGAAAAATAGAAAGATGTTTGTTGGTCATGTGGGCATTATACAAAAAATATATTAAAAGAATCTTAACTGGGAGGGTTCACCATCTTGACAACAGAAATTATTATGGTATAAATCACATATGACACAGATTGTCACCACAAGCTCAGGAGAGCGACCCGGACCTCAGGTAGTTCTTACGGAAAATTTGTACGGTCCATTTTCTCCAGCCGAACGATTAGCGAGGGCAAATGACATTCAAGCAAGAGCAGCAGCAACCAATTTCAACTGGTGACACTTTGTCACCACTTCACTTCCTTCAATTCGAAGTCTTTCAGCTAATTTATTCCAGTATTTTCGGGCTTTTATAAAATCAATTTGATTTGTCAGTACCTGAACTGCATCAACCACAGAAAAATACCATTTTTCTTGGGTTTTGTCCCAATTTCTTCTGATTTGTTTGCCCTCAAATAAGGCGATTTTCGTTGCTTTGGACATATTTTATAGACTATCACGCTTGCTAATTTTATAAATAATCCTTACATAAATTCTCCCTGCATCCTACGACAAACCTGAAGCATCCAAGCATTATTCCATTTTTTTCTGATATCAGATTGGCTTTGTCAATATAAGTCTCCTCAAAGGCCCTGCTCACACTAAATGGGTCGTAATATTTGTTGTAATTAGCTATAAAATCTTCCATATGTGGTCTACAATAGCTTATCAGCTCTGTATGTCCCTCCATACATTGGTACATGCACTTTTCATAAGGGGATTGAGTTTTGCCGATCGATTTAAAAGTGTTAGCTATTTCACCCATTGAGTTACTGGTAGTTTTTCTACCTATAATGAATGAAGTAGCAGCAATTAGAAAAAGAGCTATTATAGCTATCACTAGCCATTTCATAGAGAAGCCTTGTTTTGTCAATAAATTCCCCATAATAATATAAGTATACATATTACAAGGAATGTTTTGGAGGGTACCTCAAGCATTGTGGTTCAAAAGGGATTCAATCGCCAGACGTGAGAGTCACCTTCAGTGCCCGGGAGAGGACTTGAACCTCCACGGCTTGCGCCACAGCCCCCTCAAGACTGCGTGTATACCAATTTCACCACCCGGGCATTAGATTTCCGATATTATAGCATTTTCTGCTGTTCGGCAGATCCCAGTTTTCGGGGAATATTGAGGTGAGCGTAGGCCTTATTGGTTATCGTACGACCCTTGGAAGTCTTTTTGATGAAGCCGAGTTGGATTAGGTACGGCTCGATGTATTCTTCAATCGTTTGCTTGTCTTCAGAGAGGGACATCGCCAGGGTGGTAAGGCCGACCGGGCCACCTTCGAACTTGTTGGCGATGATCTGGAGATACTTGATGTCCATGTCATTAAGGCCTTGTTTGTCGATGTCCAGGATCTTGAAAAGGCTGTTGACGACGGCCATGTCGATTTTTTTGTGGTTTTCTACTTCTATTAAGTCGCGAACCCGTTTTAAGATACGGTTCGCGATGCGGGGGGTTTTTCGGGCTCTGATGGCAATTTCGTTGACAGCTTCCTTACTAATAGGAATTTTGAGAAGGGCAGAAGACCTCTTGATGATCTCCGCCATTTCGTCCGTGGAATAGAAATCGAGTCTAGAAATCAGGCCGAAACGATCCCGGAGCGGTGCGGACAGTAGAGCAATTCTCGTGGTGGCGCCGATAATGGTGATACGCGGAATTGACAGGCGGACGGTCCGCGCCGCCGGCCCCTTTCCCAAAACGATATCAAGGGCAAATTCCTCCATTACTGGATATAACGCTTCTTCCACTGGCTTGGGGAGGCGATGGATTTCATCGATGAATAGGATGTCTTTATCCTGAAGATTGGTCAGAATTGCCGCTAGATCGCCGGTTTTCTCGATTGCCGGGCCCGAAGTGATCTTCAGTTCGCCGTTTAGTTCTCTGGAGAGAATGTGCGCCAATGTCGTCTTTCCCATACCTGGCGGGCCATAGAGAAGGATGTGTTCACTAACGGAGCCACGACTCTTACCAGCGTCAATAAATAGCTTGAGGGCTTGCTTCACCTTATCCTGGCCAACATATTCTGCGAGGCTAGTTGGCCGCAGGACCGTTTCCAGTATTGGATTGTCTGATTTTTCTTTCTTGGGTAGCATATTATTTCTCCGTCATCATTTGTAACGCTTGTTTTATCTTGTCCTCCACGCGCGCCGCCTTGTCTACCTTTGACAGGACGCGGCGCGCATCCTGACGCTTAAATCCCAGCGATACCAGAGCGTCAACGACATCAACGTCACCGGGTGATTCCTGAATCGTAGTTATGTCAAATTCCTCCCCGAATTTCCCTGATAAATCAACCAGAATTCGTTGCGCCGTTTTCTTCCCCACGCCCTTTACTTGCTGAAAGAAATCAACATCGCTAGCTAGTACGGCCGCTTTGAGAGCGTCGGGATTATGCGCCGAAATAATAGTGTAGGCCATCTTCGGCCCCACGCCATCGACAGAGAGCAGCAGAGTGAAAATTGTGTAGCTTTCTCGCGAATGAAACGCGAACAGCGTCAATTCGTCCTCGCGCACGTTAAGATGGGTGTAGAAGGCCACTTCTGCGTCTTTATTATGCTGCTGAATAATATCCGGAGTCAGAAACAGTTTATAGAAGACGCCGCTGGCCGTTTCCAAATAACCTTCATTGCCGTAAATTTCGACTAATTTTCCTTTTAGTTTTCCAATCATAAGTGTGCAAATTTCTTAATCGTACAGTAGGCGAGTCCGCAAGCGATGGCGTCAACCACATCGTCCGGTTTTGGAGCCACTTTGATTCCTAAAAGCATCAAAACCATCTTTTCCACCCCTTTCTTATCTGAGTTACCATAGCCAGTCAGCGCTAACTTAACCTCTGATGGCGTCAAAAACGTTACCGCGGCGCCATATTTCCCGGCTAGCGCCAGCAATGTGCCTTGCCCTTGCGCCACCGCGATTACCGTTTTCTTATTAATATTAAAAAACAGCTTTTCAATTGCAATCGCTTTCGGCCGATACCGCACGATGATTTTCTCCACTGCTTCATATAATTGGTGCAGCCTGGCCTCAAGCGTATGAGTTTTCGGTGTCGTAATGCAACCGTGCGCTCCAAGCGTATATTTAGAGCCCTGAATGTCAAAAAGCGCATATCCGGTCCGCTCTAGTCCCGGATCGAACGCAAGAATAATCACGCCATCAGTATATAGAATAGGCTCGACCAATGCAACTAAATGCAGTATACTATCTACCCTGACAGTTCGTTTCGCCTATGGATTCCCAAAACATCGTCTTATCAGAGCTAACCAAAGCTCTGATATCATCACTCGCTCATAAAAGCCAATCCACTTCAACCCTAGAGGGTGACCATTTCGAGGTATCTCAAACCGTCTCCTTTATGGGTTTTCTTTATGAGCGTCTGCGTAACGCGGTCGAGTTCAATGAAGAGCATCTGATCCGGCGCATGGCGATTGCAAGAATTTTGAGACGAAGACTGGCAATCAATCCCCAGGGAAAAGGGGAAGGGGAGAATTTGATGCGAGAACTACTCTGGGGCAGATACTTATTGCCGAAAAGCACCTCTATGCAGGATGTCAGCCAAATCCAGAAAATTATCGACCGCTACCTGTATTTTCTCCATCAACTGAATAATCAGCCCATCAAGAAGTCGTCTCGCCCTAATCTCAAAAAAATGGTCACTGATTTTTTGTCCTGTGAGATTGAGGAAACCCTTAACGACGCCCTCGCCAATCGAAGAGCCTCATCGCTATACTTCTTTTATCAATCACTAAAAGCCCGCATCGAGATTCCCGGAGTATCTGAGGAGGCTCTGGATCTCTATTTTTACGTTGCTGCCGAGGAAGCGTTTCTAAAAAATGATAAGCCCTATATTCAATATCACATCTTCACGCTCCATTACGGACCACTTCACGATCACAATGAAAAGGAAATCCAGAGCATCGCCAAGAGCTTTGACGATCATTTGGCAATCACGGATAAGGCAATGAAGAATTCCTATCGTGACGGACTAACTAAATTTGCCAAAAAACAAGCCGCTCCATTCCGAATTTTCTTAGCATTATTGGATCAGACTGATAATCCGGAGAAAATTCTTGATGACCAGGCGGCGTTAAAGTCATTAGTCGATAAGGTTTGTACCGAGAAATACGCAGAAACTGGGATGAAAATACGCAATGCGGCGATAAAAAGCGTCATCTATATATTTTTCACCAAAATGCTCTTTGTCCTGGTGCTTGAGGTTCCCGTTTCCCGCTATGTATTTGGAGAATTGAAAATGCTACCGCTGATCATTAACACCTTATTTCCGCCCCTCCTGATGGGGCTGATCGTTACCTTCATTAATCCGCCGTCACAGAAGAATACCGGGCGAATTTATGAGAAGATAATTGACATTATTACCACAGACCCGGGTGCAGTCAGGAATAAAATTGTCCTCTCAACAAAAAGTCGATTACAACAACCATCACTCCTTTTTCTCTTTACCATTGTTTATGTCATTACCTTCACCATGACCTTTAGCCTGCTCTATCTGCTCCTAGAAATGATCGGGTTCAACATTATCAGTAAGGCGGTATTTATCTTCTTTATCTGCGTAATTGCTTTTTTTGGCTATCGAATAAGGCAAGCTGCTAAAGAATATGTTCTTGAAACGACTAGTAATACGTTTATTTCCTTACTGACTTTTCTTTTTCTACCGATACTTTACGTCGGTAAGTGGCTCAGTAGTAAGATTGCCCGAATTAATTTGTTCATTATTTTCTTCGATTCGCTCATCGAGACCCCATTTAAATTTCTCATTCAAGTCCTGGAGGAATGGGTGCGCTTTATTAAGGCTCGAAAAGACGAGCTAATTTAATATTCCTTGAAGTAGAGAATCTTGGCTTTCCTTTGCAGTGCCTGGAGATAGGCTTGAACTTCAGTTGATAATTTCTGGTCTTTAAGATTTTGCCTAACCTGTTCCTTGCCTTGCTTTTCACTCACCGTCGGTCCGAAACCTTCTTTCTGCACTTCGTACGCGGCATCGACCTCCTTCTCGGTTACTTTGACTTTATTGACCAGCAACTTTTCCAACATAATACGGATCTCAGTTTGATCCTCAACGTCCTTTCTGGTCAGTCCTTGGGCGCTCAATACCTGATCAAGTGATTGTCCCTGAGATTTGAGTTGTGCTTCCACTTTTTTTACCTCGGCAGCAATTTCTTCTTTAGTAACCCTAATGCCTTTCTTTTTGGCCTCTTGTTCAATTAGGGTTTGGGAAACGATGGCACTCAGGGTTTGCTCGCCACCCTGGCGCTCGAGTTCCTGAATCACCTTGATTCTAGTTATCGGTTGATTGTTGACGAGCGCCACGACAAAAAGGCTTTTAAAGGCGTAGCCCAGAGCCACGATAATACCAAGAAGGACGGCCCATTTGGCGTACGCGGGCCTCATGGTCATATTGGAGGCGGCATCATTTTTGAACGTTGAATCTGTGACGGTGATGGCCTTTTTGAGTCGGGAAGTTCGTGAAGTAGTTTTTCTTACGGCCATATCTAGAAAATTATAGCATACCGAACGCTATTGTCCAGTGCTAATTTTTTTTGGGGTAACTTTACGAAGGAATACCCACCAATACATAATAACGGAGTAGCCAACGTAGAGAAGAATTTGATCGGTATGCATCGTTTGGGTGATGCCAAATACCGCCTTTAATGTACTACCGGCAAACGAGGCGCTGTGGGGCAGGAAAGCGAAAGTGTATTTAGCGGTTTCCGGAACGAAACCGACTTCGGCAAATTCGTGTATGCCTCGGGCCAGGAGGCCGGCCGCAAAGAAAATTAACAGGATGCTGGTAGTTCTAAAGGCGTAGTAGACGGGCAGGCGTAGAGTAGCAGTGAAAACAGCTGCCGATAGCAACAATCCCCCTAATGAGCCTAGTGCGAATCCGCTAAAGATGGCCTGCGGATTCGCCGAAAAGTAAATCGTTGACAAAAACAAGGCAATTTCAAAACCCTCCCGGAATACCGCGGTGAAAACTAGAATAAACAAGCCTTTCTGTTTTTGTGACGCAATCGTGCTCTTTACCTTTTGCAGAAGCCGAACTTTATATGAAACGAAGTAATTGTGGAGAAAAAAGACGGCCCAGGTAATAAACAACGCAGAAGTGATCATTAACGCCCCTTCTACCATCTGTTCTGTTCTCCCGGTGTAGGCTTCCTGAACTCTAATTCCCATTAGACTTCCCAGTCCCAGAAGAATTACACTAGCGAAGACCGCCATTAGTGTCGCGCTCCAAACTGTCATGATGCTTTCCTTTTGCCCAATCCGGGTCAGTATTCCAAGAATTGTGGCGACGATAAGGGAGGCTTCAATAACTTCTCTAAAAGTGATTAAGAACGCCGGTAGCATTAAAGCATCATATATAACACGCCAGAAAAAATCAAGTCTCTTCCTCCTTCAATATCAGTTCATTGATCAAAGATTCCTCTCGCAGGAGACCCAATAACCGATCATAAGCATCCCGATATACCGAGTCACCCCGATACTGACGTTCAAACAACGTAATGAATCGAGCTGCTTCTGCCAATTGTTCCTTCTGTTTAGCTATGCTCCTCCCATGCTGAGTCCTATCATTATGAAGTCTATCCGCCATTTTTATCAGTAGTACTTCGATCGGACCCCCATCAAGGCCGTCCAAATACAACTGAACACGCTCTTCCTCGTCCGGAACCTCTCGACCATTAATTAGAGGTTTAGACAGGTTCACCAACCAGTCAAAAACCATCTCTCCAACTGCCGGGACTAAAGCCGCAGCGGCTCTTTCACATGAGTCGTCGAATGACTCTTCATCATTGAGATAGCGGTCCTCGATTACATCATGCATCAGAGCCGCCATGAGAATATTTGACGAGGTTATTCCAGCTTGCTCAATCAAAATTAATGTTACTTCAATCGGATGTTCAATATAGGGCTCGCCGGTGGCTCGAAATTTTCCCCGATGGACTTCTGCTGCCTTTCTGAAACCGAAATCCAATTTTTTTAGTTGTCTTGGAGTAACACCTTCGCTAACATAGTCAATTGCGTCAACAAGATCTACCCAAAGTTCCGCCTCGCGGTGAAGGAATATCGTGTCGGCCTCAGTAATTTGCATACCGGGCTATTATACTCTCGATTTAACTTATCGGGTACCCCCTATACTAATAATTGATTATTTGCCTGGAGGGCGATTTTGTGGCACAAACTGCCACAAAATCAGGGTCGAGAGGATTAATTCATTTTACTGTGACCCCGATGGTTGAGTTTTGGAACATCTTCTGGCCTCAATTTCTAGAAACCTTCGACAAGTTAAGGGAGATGAATATGTTATAATTGAGATCGTATGGGAAGATTAGAACTCAGAATAGCAGCCGGTATTGCCAGCGTAGTACTTGGTGCTGAAACAGTTATGTCGCAGGGTGCACAACAACCTATTTTTTCTGCGCCTCAAGGAGATTCATCCGAACCGTCAAGTCTCATTGCGAAGAAATATAAGGCATATTTTCCCTCAACTTCAGGTGGATCGGGTTCTGAAGAAGCTACACAGCCACCGGTGCAGAGGAGATATTCAGGATGGTTAGAGAGACGGGGTAATATCTGTGAGTTGTGGGAATTACACGATGCAGCTAAAAAAGGAAAAGTCACAGTTGTATTCAACTCCAGACCATATCATGAGGAACATCAAATACTGCAAAATAGTGTAGGTGAACATGTAGTTGTTAACCTTAAACCTTGGGAATGTTCCGGTGATTCAATACTTGATGTTACAACTGTAGAATTATCACCACTTGATCAGAAAGCTTATATTCCTGTTACAGAAAGATGAGTTTAGAATAAGCCACTAAGCATGAACATGTGAGCGCGGCGGGACTCGAACCCACAACCAATTCCTTAAGAGGGAACTGCTCTACCATTGAGCTACGCGCCCTGGTCTTGTGCTGTAAAATACCAGGTAATATATTGCTTATTCCTTACCTTCTTCAATCTTTTTTCTTGCTTTCTCGCTTCCTTCGCATCGCTGAAATATTTCGATGACATAAGTTTCCACTCTCCATGTTGCTTACCAGTAAAATGGCGATTACTGCCATTATGATATCTCACTCGCTCCTCTATATCCTTTGTGACGCCGATATAATAAACTCCGCTGTCCTGATTCTCTAGCAAATAAAGATACATATCTCTTCTTCTAACCCACAACCAACCCCGACTCAGTCGGGGCTGCTCTACCATTGAGCTACGCGCCCGAATTCACCTGAATATTATAGCACCAACCGCTAGTAAAAGCTAAAGACGTTATTGAGAAGATTGGTTATATGTTTGGCTAAATTCGCATTGAGTTCCCCCATAAATTGCCACCATTTTTGGGTAAGGCTTTTATCCGTGGTTTCTCCTAACACATTGGAGTAGTTGTAATAGGTGTCCGCATCGACGTCCCCCGTCATTAACATAAAGGCGCCGTTAGCTTCGGTTATAGCACTGACTGTATTATTCTGCAGATTCACTACTGCATTTCGCAACATCGTCCACGATTGGCCGCCATCAGTTGACTTGACCATCTTAATGGTGTCTTGGCGAAAATATTCCCCTGACTGCTGGCGCAGATCATCAACGGTATAAGTTCGGGAAACGATACTGGTTTTGAGCGGAGAAAGGTATTTGCCGTTATTGTGCTGTGACCTAAAATAGACTTCACAAACTGGGGTAATCTGCCAATAATTAGCAATACTGATCGGATTGGTTAGTGGCGTGCAACCGACGGAAAGATAAGCATCAAAAGGCACCGTTCCATTGAATGTGATCACGGTGAAATCACTGCGGTGGATGGTATTTCCCTGATTGGCCACCACGTCGGGTTCGGTGGGTTTTCCGGAGATAATTGTTGGAGCTGAGTACGTTTTTGCTCCCAGGACCGCCTGATTATCGGTTCTTACCGGCGAGACAAAAAACACCATAACTATTAGTGAAGTAGCAACAATTGCAATTGCCCCGAGTAAAGACGGTGAATATTTCATGACCCTTACTCCATTGTATCAGATTGTTCGACAAGGGAGGCTTGATACTTGACATACTCCATCGCTACTGACTGCAGTGATCGGATTAGTGCCCTTTTACCTGATCCAATAAGGTAGTTCTTCCTGCTTAATCTCAAATCGGTTAATCTTGCTAGTGCTTCCACCGAGAGAACGTGGCCATGGGCTAATATGTTAAGAGCAGTCCGGTAGAGATATAACTGTCCATCATCGGGGAACAATGCTGCAAGCGAGGTTTCTCTTTTTGCCGCCAACGCAAATGCCTGTCTAGTTCCAGCTACTTCTCGAACATCCTCGAAATCTGAGCCATCATACACACGACGTCTACCTCCTTGCTCTCTAGTACGAAACAGATTAACAGAGCTAGCATAATTGATAAAAGCGCTATGGGCGACAGTGTAAGGATGGTCAGCAAGAAGTCCTTCTGCTATTGGGTCAAAGGGCGGAGGAGCCTCGAAGCCTCGCTCAATTGACGTTAAATCGTCAATCGCAATGGTTAGCAAACCCTCACTTATCAGACCAAGATGAACTTGTCCCATCAGACTCAATTCCTCAACGCCTGCTCTATCAGAATGATCTAGAGGTGTTTTTTTTAGCTGCCTATTGATGTACCTCACGATGGGAGATAGATACTCCCCGGGTCGCGTTTCCTCTTCTGGCATACCCTGATTATATCATATAGAGGCTGTTCTGGCAAGAAGGCTTGGCTATTTTGAAGCTTGGTATTTCATGTATTCCCTTGCTAGATCATGAATTGCCAATAAAATTCTCCCTGTTACTGGCCCAGTGCCTCTTATCATATTAATTTCCCTTGGAGATACTTCGGCAAGTTGCTCGATTGTACTGATATTATTACGTTCCAGCCTTCTAATAAAAGAGTATAAACGATAAGCAACAGCGTCATCAGCAAAAAGTACTGATAAAATCGCCCCTTCAGCTGAAGATTTTCTCGCTCTCTGAGTGCTCGACCTGATTATTCTTATCTTCGCATAATGAGCCGGATTATCAGGGTTGAAGGGTAGGGCATTATGTCTGAGTTCTCCGTAGGCGGTTGCTAACCTAGTAACACCTGCTAGAGCAATCACGAAGGGATGATCTTCAGGTAGTCCTTCTGCTACGGGATCAAAAGGCTCGGTAACAGTGACCTTGGTTTTTGACTCGGCAGTAGTCCCGCCAGATAAATCGGCATCTAGATTCAGATCAGCCATACCGGGGTAGACCTGCGCCAGACTTCTTAGGATATCGATCATTGGCGGTCTATCTGGATGCCCCACTGGAGTACGGGTAAGCTCTCTATCGAACTGTGTTATTAGCGGGTCAAGATGTTCTCCGGGAGTAAATTCGGTCATTTGGGTATTATAGCCTATAGGAACGCTCTTTGCAAGAAATTTTGTTATAATATCGTCATGTCAGAGAAGACCAAACCAGATATTAAGAGGGGACTGAGTGATCAGTTGGCTCACCTTCCTGATTACGAGACGAGACAATTGATTGCTAGTGGTTTTTTCAATGCAGTAACTCACCTGATTAGTCATGCCGAAATACCCATGATTGAATTCTCGTTTCGTGCTAAAACTGATGAGCGTATCAGACTCAAAGCTCGGTATTTAAAGGCCACTCGATGGACGAGGCCAATGTTCGATATTTATGCCGCCAGAGTTGTGGTTCCTGATGGTTACGAAACTGATGCTGTCTCAGCGATACTTGATTCCTTCGGGGCTGATAGCCGTTACAAGAATCCATTTCCTAATTATTGGCAACATCGTTCTGGACAAAGAAGAAGTAACCGAAGCGTCGGTCTATCCGATTATAGCGCCTGGCATGTCAGAGTCGCTTTTGGGGGTAATCTGGTTGTCCCTCATATTGGAGAAATTCAGATATTTAACCCCACAGAATTCGCTTTTCAGGAGGCGACTCGCGACGAATATGAGCAGAGAAGAGACGAACGCTACCGAGCAGTTCTGGGAGATTTATGGTAAACTTTGAGAAATTCATATGGACTACCGGACTTTTGGGAAATTAGGCTGGAAAGTGAGTGAAATTGGGCACGGAATGTGGGGCATGGGCTCCTGGCTGGATTCGGACGACAAGCAATCGCTTGAAGCACTACACCACTCTGTTGAATTGGGAATTAACTTCTTCGATACTGCCTGGGTCTATGGCGATGGCCGCAGTGAAAAACTACTGGGACAACTTCTCAAGGTTCATTCAGATAAACGTTTGTATACTGTAACGAAGATTCCCCCGAAGAATATGGCCTGGCCGGCGGAGCCTTGGTATAATGTAGAAGATACCTACCCTCCTGAACACATTGTCAAATACACGGAGATTAGCTTGAAAAACCTTGGAATTGAACAGGTTGATTTAATTCTGTTTCATGTCTGGGATGATGCCTGGGCAGACGATGAGGGTTGGCAGAAAGCGATCGCGGATTTGAAAAAGCGGGGATTAATCAAGGCGTTTGGAATCAGTATTGACCGATGGGAACCGGCCAATGTTATTAAGGCGATTAAAACGGGTAATATTGATGCGGTTGAAGTCATTTACAACATCTTCGATCAGGCGCCGGAGGACGAGCTGTTTCCAGTGTGTCGCGAACTCGGTATCGCGACGATTGCCCGCGTTCCCTTTGACGAAGGCACTCTGACGGGAACGCTTACCCTAGACAGCAAATGGCCAAAAGGGGACTGGCGCAATTCCTATTTCACTCCCGACAATCTTAAACAAAGTATCGATCATGCTAACAACCTGAAGCCACTGATTCCCTCCGGTTCTACTATGCCGGAATTGGCCCTACAATTCATTCTTTCTAATCCTGATGTCAGTACTACCATTCCCGGTATGCGCCAGATCAAGAATGTGGACGCTAATGTTAAGGCGAGTGAGAAAGGAAAGCTCGATAGCGCGCTTATCGAAAAACTGCGCGCCCATCGCTGGGACCGCATCCCAGTTCCCAAGCACCAGGACTAAAAAGCAGTTGAAATCGCTAAATAAATCTCTATAATATAGATATCACCAGGGAGAAACGACCGCTTATCTACGTGATAATGCGCCACGCCTCCCATTTTTTATTGGGTGAATTGCAATTTCCCCTTCTCTCTAGATAGTAATACCTTGAATTTCTGAAACTTTTTGAGTAGTGAGGACTCTGACTTGATGTTGGGTATAATGATCGAGTGAAGCTTGTTTTTTTTCTCGAGATACTCATGAAGGCAATAAAAATCGCCATCTCCTGATACTATTACCGCCTTATCGAAATTGGGAAATTCAATTGCGGCGGCATGAAGTACTAGCTCTGCATCAACGTTACCCTTGGGTTTGCCATGATTGTCGGTCGTTGTGGGCTTGTATACGAGGCTGTAGCCAAAGGAACGTAGGTCGGCATAAAGTTGCTTATTCCTATCTATATAGCCAATGAACAAAAATGCTTTGGTGACTCGAAACTTATCATTCAAGTATTTCCTGAATTTTCTGTAATCCAGCTTCCATCCTTTATATAACAGTTTCTTTCCTCTATATATATCCTTTCTCGTCCCCAGATTCAGATTCTGGCTATCAATAAAAGCATATATGACATTTCTTGCTTTGGACATAAGGGAAGTATAACAAAAAAAACCCGCGAAGACCTTTCGGTGTCGCAGGGGGTTTTATGCAAAAAACCTCAGCGGGCCGGGTCAATCCTTCGGTCAACCTGCACACGGCTGAGGCGTTTATATCTGAATAATACGAAATTAGATTTAGTTTGTCAATGACTATTTGCTCAATCCCAGGCCCTATAGTATAATGTAGCCTTATGTCAGAAAAGAGCTCTCAATTAGCGTGGACTGAATACCAGACCGATCACATCCGCTCGGAAACAGAAAGATACTTCGATCGTTATTGGTCAATTCAGCCTGTTGGAGAAGTTGACCTACACTCGGTAAAGAGACTCATTGTTATCGGTGGCAGTGGAGGCGGAAAGTCCACCCTAATTTCCCGACTCAAGGGCTCGGGAATTGAGACCTCGGGGGTATTTATCCCTCAAAGAGTAGTTACTTCTCCTGATCGTGGTGATGATGTCGGTGGAGAAAATGTTCATGTCTCTGATGACGAGTTTGCTAGGCTCCAAGAGTATGGATCAATTGAATTCCCATGGAGCAAACAACTCCCATTGGAAACAAATGGGGCGATTAAACCGGTTCGATACGGCTTCATGAGGGGGGGGTGGGACGGTTATGTTCCAGCACTAACTTTATATGCCGCCAATAACGGACTGTATGCCAATCCCGACTCATGGCGACAAATCGAAGGCGCTAATACACTTATTGCCTGTGTTACTGCGCCTCAGGAAGTAAGAGCAGTACGTCTTTATGAAAGATTGCCAACAATGGGTCCTGCAGAAGCACGAATACGAACCACCGACAATCTTCAGCTAGGAATGAAGCCGCATGTTAATGTCTCCACATATGGTCTGCACCAAGGGATTGCTGCGGCGGAATTCGCAGAATTTGTTACCGACCTGACCACTGCTTTTCAATAAGCTAGATAGACCGACCTAAAATGAAAATTTCTTTACGTTCTCGGTTATGCTTTGCTTAACCTCGTCCCAGTCAACATTCATGTGCATTCGTGGCATCGGCTGGTCATCAGCATCAGCAAAATAGATGAGAGACTTCAATATATGAGCATGATTATAGTTGACGCCCTTGTATTTCTCATCCAGCTTGTTGAAAAGGTTCGCTATAGTATCATTCTCTAGAATCTTATACAGATCTATAAAGTCCTTTTTGCTGCCTCTGGCGGAAATGGTGATAAACTTTGTACAAGCAATATCAATCACTGAAGATAGACTCAAGCCATTCCATTCCAGAGGCTTCTCGAGCAACGAATAAGGATAATGAAGAAATTGCAGCTTCACGCCATCAAGAAAAGTGTTCAAGGCTCCTGGCTCACTCTGAGTATTCTCAAGCGCTCCAATTTTCATTAAAGCTTGTTGCGCCGTGTCTGGTCTAAAATCTGCTTGTGAAAAAAAGTCTAGGTCCTCTGATTCACGGTGCCCCAGTTGTAACGAAAGGGCAGTCCCTCCAGTTAAATAAAATGTTTTCAATTCGGGCAGAAGTTTTATTTTCTCGATGAGGCTTGCCGTTGCCTTTGGTAGGGTAGCGATGAACATTTTCATACTATGACAGATAAATGTTCCAAAAATTAGCGGACTGGGGAGTAAGTTTCAACTGTGGCAATCTATTTATAATTGAACTTCGATCCACGGCGGATAAAAGCCATTTAACAGCTTGTTGGTCTCCAATATTAAGTATTGTCTGTACAATGTAACTTTCGTTATTTTCGAGGCTAAGTTGTGATAAATCGTCACCCCAAAAGTATTTTGTGACGTATTCGGGAAGTGTCTGATTTGACATGAATATATTATAACATGACTGAGCTATTATTTACTCGGATCGAGGAGCAGGCCGGGGGCAACTTCGCGCTAGCTCTCTCAGGCAGCTTGAGAAGGGTCCACGAGCCGACTCTAAACAGTTTCGCTTCAAAACGAATCGTTCCCATTATAGCTATTTTACCAAATCTTCACCCTGTCACCAAGCACCTACCCCTAATGCTCGCTGTTTAACTGTGTAAAGTACGATTCTAAAATCGACAAGTGGCGTGGCGCGTTCCCAATACACTACATCACCATACATTCTCATGAGATGAGGCGTTTCCTTTGAAGTCGTGGCTTGCAACAGACCCATCATGCTTGGTGTAGGAGAATAGCGGTCAACTTTAGCCCGGTAAGTATCTAGTAAATCTCTTGCTCTGTCTGAAAGCTCAACTCTCGAATTTTGCGCTGATTCAATAAGTATTGCAGTGCCAGTGAGTTCGGGTTCAGTATAGCCTCTGGCACCCACCACCGCCAACTCTCCGGCAGGAACCTGGTAAGTAGGCTGCGGTAGCTCATCAAGCGCGGTTCTTCTCAGGATTTTTGCCAGTCTGGAGGATAATACCCGTGGATCATCGCTCCCTTTTCCGGCGAGGAATGATGTATGCTGGAAAGGTGATTCACGCAGTCCCGCCGCCTTGTGGACCATGGTACGAATTTTAATCTCTGGACGCATTATTGGCCCATCACTTCCTAAAAAACCGACATCAATGGCGACTAAACCCTCAAGTCCGTCATGTCTTTGAATACCCTTCTCGGCCAGCTTTGTCATGGCGCGGCCACCAAGGTATCCGAATAACTGGCAAAGCGACTTCTCAAAAATTCGCTTACTTGAGCCGTGTATCCACCGTTGCGATCGGTAAATTTGCTCGTCTGAGGCCGGTCCGGAAACATCAAAACCCATAACTTGGGAAAGCAGGCCAACTGCATGAGGGGACATGCTCAAGTCTAGGCCACTAATTTCATCTCGATAACGAAGATAATTTCTCCCTTGCTCCGGCATGATGGGTTATTATACAGGTTTATTTGCTTGGCTAATATAATACCCAAGCTTATGGCGAGCTGGCCAGACCCAGATACTGCCTGGAACGTTGTCAAGATTCACTCTGCCGTGGCTAAACTCTACGAGAGTCGTTTTCAGTGCCAGTGTCCACAGATGAAACCATGACGGGTATACGTTTCTACTAATATCCACTGATTGTGCGTTTTCGAATCCTGCCTTCTCAAGGATCCCCGGAAAAGAGCCATGGGTAAAATAGGGAAGACTGGCCATTCCCGTATTTTTAATTACTCTCTCAGCTAAATCTCTTGCTGGTGTAGGAATAGAATCCAATTCTGGAATTGAGTATTCAAAAAGTACTACTCTCCCGCCTGGCCTTAACACGCGCAGGAATTCGGATAATACTAGCTCGTGGTGATCGGCGTGTACCAGTGTCTCCATCGTATATACCCCATCAAATGATTCATCAGGGAACGGCAGGTCATGGTAATCAGCATTAACTAAATTGATAGGGGAGACATCAATGTCTCGATTAATCCCTGGACTACTACGAAGCCTGTTAGGTAAGAGATCAATGCCTGTAACCTCATGTCCAAATTCTTTTACTAAGGTGCGAGCCACCGGACCATAGCCACAGCCAGCGTCCAGCACTGTTGAACCGGGCGGCAGGTCTAGCGTCCTGCCAAGTATGCGCTCCATTTCAATCTGTGCAGAAGCCATGTCAAACGGCCCGTCATGGTCCACAGGAGAAAATCCATAGTGACAAACTCCTCCTAAATCCCCCCAATAGCCTTTTTCTGCCGCGTTATAATAACGTACAACTGCTTCTCTGTTACTGGCTGGACTGGTTTCTTGTGCCATTATTTTATAGAATGATGATAGATGATGTGGTAGTATATCTTTCTTATAGGTCTTTTTCAAGGGCAGGGTTACTTGGTAGACGCCGTTCGAACCCAGTTAGTGTATAGCTAAAGCAAAAACAAAGGAAATTAGTACTGAGAAAAGCAATATAAGAAATGAGTGTATATACGGTATTTTAGCTTTCTTTTTTGCAATAAATGAACTGCCTACTATTATAGCGAGGTAAAGCAAGCCTACTTTATCAAAAAATAGATAAGATGCAATAGGGAGAATTAAACTCCACGATGGTGATGTTAATAAAAGACCCAGAGCCGTATCTGCTACGCGATCGATAAACCTAGGAATAAATAAAAATGAAGATAAAAGCATTGCGGAAAATATAATGAGATATTCTTTCCGCAGTGTCGACATTTAATAAATATATACTTTGTAGACCTAAATTTCCAGTGACTACCGTAATTGTCAACAACTTTCAAGAGTATGCATCTCGAGAATAATAGTATGTATAGGCTGTTACAAGGGTCTAAAACCTATATTGGGGTGACTTGGTAGACGGCGTTCGAACCCAAATCTGTACAGATTAACTACCGCAATACTTTGTTCTGTAATGAAGTGGCTAGGCTCGTAAAAAAATCCTCCATCTCATTATAGTTAAATTTCCCAACTAGAACCGGAATATCTTTTCGTTCTGTAACCTTTAGTAGCTGACTCCCGAGCTGTATCATTTCAATATCCCAGTCAAACTTAACCTTTGCATCAAGACGCAGCTTCTCAAAATCAAACTTCTTTTCCTTCATTATCATAAATAAATCCATAAAATCTCTAAGCCGTGGATTTTGGTAAATGGTGAATAATTTATTAAGAGCAATATCTTCAATTGAGTCTAGAGTTATGTTTATATACTTTTGGCTGGCCTTTGCAGGAAAAGGGTAGTAGGTAAATTCGAGCTTAAGCGTTTCTGAGCCAAATTCCAGGAAAATTAAATTTCTGTTAAAGGATGTTTGGATGTCAAAGGCGCTATATTTGAGCTGGTTTTTTATCGATTTAAGCCATACAAGTATGCTTTGTACATCAAATTCTGCTTCAGAAAAAAAATCAAGGTCTTCAGAATAACGATAAGGTATGTAAAAACCACAAAGCGCTGTGCCTCCAGATAAATAAAAACTTTTAGTAAGGGGAGAGGTACTAAATAACTTTAAAAAGGAGAGTTGTTTTTCTGTAAGAATCTTGGTCGGCTTAAGCATTTTTAAGCAATAATTCTAAAAATTTTCTTCGTGATGGATCAATAGTTAAAGACGGTAGAAAGGTATGAAGCTGTTGAGTATCAATGAGGTCTCCATGAAGACCAAAGTTAATGAGCTGCTCTAACTTCCATATAATAAATTTAGAGGAATTTTTATCAAATTTTGAGGTATCTGTAGACCAATTTCTCATAGAAGAATTATAACAAATTCTCGAGCAAATATCTAGGAATTAAACTAGTTCTCGGATTATTACAAGGCTCTGAATTCACTTTGGGGTAGGTGAGTGGACATGTTTCGAACCCAATCGTTGTCATGTAGAAATTATAGCAGGTTGAATTTAAAAGCCTTATTTGATAGAATGAACTTAATCATGTCGCACACACATAACATACTATCCATCTCTACAATGATGTGCATGCCGATGCCCTTGACTGGGTAACGGCAGTGATTTCCTCTAATTAATATCACCTGCCTCAGATTACTCTCAAAGGCTTTCCATAATCTCAGATTATTCATTTATTTTTAAACAATATGAACATAACAATTATTAATGACTGTCAGGACGCAAATGAAACAGGTAGACAAATCGCTAGAGTAAGCAGTTTATTTAATGCACCAGCACATCTCATCGGAGTAAAAAATTTCAGCGAGATAGAAGCGGCAGGAAATTTAATTGATGCTTTAGATGCTATCGAAAATCGAAAGGGAATTGTTCTCGTAAATGTTGCTCCAAGACATGATCTTGATAATAAGCATTCAAATGGAACGCCTTTTGGGTATTTCTATTATAAGAACGTGCTTGTTGTCTCGACTATAGAAGGGATCACGCTATCTCTTGTAAAAAAATTAGCTCTTGCCGAAAGTATCCAAGTGATTGAAACCGACAAAGCACTTGATACGCTTATAGCAACAGGTACTTTAGATGGCGGCTTAAAAGAACATATTGTTAATACGCAGTTTCGTAGCTTTGACTTTGTGCCAAGAGCAGCATACTATTTGAGCCAAGGTAATTACTTGCCATCTAATACAATGAGCATTGATGAAATTAAAGATGCCCCACGGAGTGTGTGGTGGATAGATAGTTTTGGTAACTGCAAAACAACCGTATTGATAGAGGATATAGCCTTATCTACAAATGGCAAAGTTAAATTAGCTATCGGTTCGCTTCAATACTACTCACGGCTTAAAGATGTTCCTGATGGAATGTCGGGAATTATTACTGGAAGTTCAGGTATCAATGAAAAAAGGTTTCTCGAGATTGTAGTACAAGGAGGAAGAGCAAGCGAAGGATATAAGCTCAACGTAGGCGATGAGATTTGAGTCCTGAAAAATTTCAACCAAGATAAATTAGACCTAAATAGCTAGGTATTGTTTTACAAAATATCTTATTTAGATTGTCCCAAGATGCTAAAGGGTGACTGGGTGGACGCCGTTCGAACCCAAATGAGCCCCTAATCGTATAATTTTACTCCGCCATGAGGATCAGGGAACGCAGGTTTACTATCATTATCAGGTGAAAATGCATAAAACGGAGCTTCACTCATTATTCTTCCATTTGCCTCTCCTCTAAATTGATGCCCACAGTGCGGCACAACAACCAATTCCTTATGACTTGCGCCTGTTGCCATGTCAAAGAAAACTTGACCAGCTTGGGGACCTACGATTTCATCTTCATCTCCAATCACTACACAGACTTCTCCTTTGAACTCTGCCAGTCCCTTACGGACTTCTGCTTCACCCATGTCACCTGATGGAGCAAGAAGAAGAACCCTCGTTACCTCTGGAAATTCTTGGGCTGTCCCGGCAATAGCGCTTGCACCTGCCGAAAAGCCCATCAACATAACTTCTGGTTCTGGTTCGCCACATATTTCCCAAGCATGATCGCGAGCATACTGAAGAGCAGCTCGTAAGGGAATATCAGCCGTTGGTTGTCCAGCATGGGGATCCCAACCTCCAGTTCTTATAACAGCTCCTAATCCCTTAGTCTGAACATGGGTTGCAAGAGCTTTATATTTATCTGCATATCCATGAATATCACCGAAGACACCTGGAACATTAATAATGATTCTTCTTGACAGATTAGGATGAATAGCTAATGCTACAGAAGCGGGAGACCCTCCCTCAGGTTGAAAAGTCCCTTCAAAATTACGAATTGGTTTTCCCTGGAAACTATCTTCTGTTACGTTTCCGCTAAGCTCTGGCATAGAAGAAATTATATCATATCCTATAAGAAGTTCAAGCTAAAGTTGAAGTGAATTGCAGGTTCGATTATTGTTTCAGCAACCTCTTATTCAGATTACTACAAGGCTCTTATGGGTGACTGACGGGATTCGAACCCGCGACCTTCTGATCCACAATCAGATGCTCTAACCAACTGAGCTACAGCCACCAATCGGCCTCCTAATTCCATTTTGTGCCCCCGGAGGGAATCGAACCCCCATCCATGGTTCCGAAGACCATTACTCTATCCATTAAGCTACGAGGGCTTGGATACTATTATATAACAATGGCTTTCCAGTTGCACAGAAAAGCGATTTTGTGTATAAAGAAACTAGCTAACTATCTATGGCCCATCATCCGGTGAGAAAAAATATGCTCTTATTTATTGCCTTTTTTGTGGTGTTGGGAATTAACACTCTGCTCATTATGTCATATGTTCAGCTAAATCGGGTGAAGCAGACGCAGTCGACAATTTTGGCGGAACTGGATAAGATTGAAGCGGAATCGGGGGGATCAGGTGGTTACGGCGGCC
>Ga0209541_10005514_pt1 | contig 22039 bp, 21 predicted proteins | sample RifCSPlowO2_01_FD_184027 | JGI IMG/M metagenome (GOLD analysis project Ga0209541, IMG submission 184027) | Groundwater microbial communities from Rifle, Colorado - Rifle CSP2_plank lowO2_0.1 (SPAdes) (version 2) | ecosystem: Environmental > Aquatic > Deep subsurface > Groundwater | place...
TGTCTTGCATACGTAAAGTATATAAATAAGAATTCCAGACTTAGGATAAGAGGTGATTAAATGGTTAAATTGTTCTCTATAAAACAAGAATTTTCTGAAAAAATCTTCTCTAAAAAGAAACTAGTGGAGTTTAGAAGACAAAATGTGAATGTTAAAAGGAATGAAAGCTGTTTAATTTACACAAGCAAACCAGTTAGAAAAATTACTGGCTATTTTTTAGTTAAGGAAAAGATTAGACTTCCATTAAAAGAATTGTGGACACAAACTAAAAAATATGCAGGAATAACGCTGGAGCAGTTTAATGAATACTTCAAAGGATGTAAAGAAGGGACGGCAATCTTGCTTAAAAAAATAATAAAATTTGTCAGAGCAATTAGCCTTGATGAAATACGAAATGAGATTAAAACTTTTCAGCCTCCTCAATCTTATTATAATCTTAAAGGCAATTTACAAACAATTATTGTAAATTTTATTCCTCAAAAATATTTAAGGCATCTCCTGTAAACTCCATTTAGTAAATCTATCATCTATTTTTGTTAATCTCTTTAATCTAACATAAGCTTTATGATTTAATTTTATTATTGTTTGAGGTGGTCCTCTTAATATACCTTTGCTAACTAATTCTTCGTAAGAAATCTCATTTGGCAAATGAAAGTGAAACCTAAAAAGTATTATTGTTAATGGTTTACTAAAAGTTTCAATTTCCAATTTTGAGTACACTGTTCTTTTAGCAACATAATTAATAATCTCGTCTACATTTTTTAATCTATAGTACACAGCATCAATTGTACCAACCGAAGTAACTGCTTGACGTTTACTAGTGCGATAAAAGATTAAAATATCATTTTTTCTCATTTGAGTTGAGGGGGTATTACACAAATATGCTTTTTGTATTGTGTTCCCCTCTACTATGAATTCTCCTAGAAACTCATTGATTCTTGTTTGTCTACCTTGACTATCTATAAATAATCTTTCATGATATTCTGGACGAATTGGTACTAAAAACTTATTAACTCCTTCGCCATCGTAATAGCAAGGGAAAAATTTTTCTCGTATATTATTAATCGACAACTTACCTTTAGGAAATAAGGATTTTATAAAGATTGACTCTTTATTTTCTGTATGATTATATTCTATATAGTTAGAATTTTTTTCAAATCCAAATTTCTCAATAAGAGGTACTAAATGGTCGTTTTCTTTTATAAAATGTGTTAAGTATAATTCATCTATACTATTCTTTATAGCATAATTAAAAGAAATGCTTAAAAATAATTCTCCTAATTTATTGCCAACATTAGAAACTTTTAATGTACTAATTTTTAATCTTATTTTTTTAGGCAACCTCTCTGGCTTTGAGAAAATCTCTTCACTTTCGTCTTTTAACATAAAAAATGCTCCTAAACTTCCGTCAGAATTTAAATAGACATAAGCCTCTTTCCCATCCTTAGCTTTTTTAGAAAACCAATTGTTAAATTCTTTTGAACCATAATCCTTACGCAACTCATCAAAAAATTGGTCCTCTAGTTTTAAGTTATGTAGTGGTTTTTTAAGAATGGCTGGTGGTGAATAAACTTCTTTTTGTGGCTTAATCAAATCTTTTATCGCTGTTATTGCATCTATAATAGTAAAAACTCTATGGGATACTCCAATTTTATTAGCTTTAGCATGAATTCCTTTATCTTCTGTAATCAAAAATTCGACTGCATTTCGATAAACTGCATATAATAGGATTAAATCATTTAATTCATGTGCATCACTTATTTGATTGATTGTGCCAAAATATACCTCAAAATTCTTATCATTACTTGGGTTTGGAGGACTTTCTAGTATTGTATAACTTTTGATTTTAGAAAGTACAATATTTCTTCTATTCTCATCTTTGTCATTGCTAACTTCCCCTATAGACTTCGGATGTACTAATAGTATACCTCCAATGTCATTTAATAGTTTTAATAAATTTTGTATATCGTCATGTAATACTTTGTTGTCTTCTCTTTCTATGAAAATATTTGTATCAAGTAGTACTCGCATTTTTATATGTATATTGCTAAGGATATAAAAATTTCACTTTTTGATAAATTATTTTCTAAACCAGCAGAATAACCAAATACCCAACAAAGCACCCTAAGCTCAATACAGGCATTGCTGGATAGAACTTGTTTTGCTGGCCTTTAATCAGCAGAATAAACAAGGTTATCGTAACCAAAAAAGGTATTATTAGCGTTTTCAAAAATCCTGTAAGAACTGGCTCCTGAAGCATTAGGCCTTTCATAATAACTCCAGCAAAGATTAATGTAAACCCAATATCGCCTCCGCCAAGCACAGCAACAGAATGTGCATGGCCAAGCTTAGCTGCCTGCCCTTGTGCCTTTTGAGTATCAGATTTTTGGGATTTTTTGGCCTCGACTAGTATCTTGCCTTTCTTATAAGGTATCAGCAATCCAGCAAAAACTTCTGATTCAGACTGGAATTTCGCAAGCTTTACCATATGCTTTGTCTTGAAGACTGCTATAAAATCGTAAATTGATATTACTATCAAAAGCATGAAAGCAGCAAAAAGATTAACCATTGGCACGAATATTGCGGCCAAGCCTCCATAAATAAATACTTCAGATATATTTTGAAGTATGATGGTTGGCTTCCACAGCTTTAATGCAGACACTGTAAGCGCAAGGACTGCAGCTATAGCGCTGTTGACAAAAGCTGCAAATGCAATCGATAGAGTAAGCCATACAGTGACAAAAAACCAAAGCTTCCATATAAATATTTTTTTGAATTTTATCAGCAGCAGAATAAATAATGTCCCAATAAATATAGCAACAGCTATGTAAATAAAAGAGATGGACTGGTTTTTTACCTCCGGCCTTTCAAGATTGTAGGGCAAAGACTGCCAGGCAACTGCGCCTGTTTCAGAAGTTTTTTTGTGATCTATGTATTGGTTGATTATATACAATCCTACAACCTGCGCTATGAAAAATAAAACAATCAAATATGCAGTCACTTTTAATGTGTGCTTCATTCTTTAAGCAAAAATCTACCTAGTATTTAATATATTCTGTTTTGAGGAATTTTAAAAAATCTGAAGTTAGTTCACCACTTTAAAGTTTAGTCAAAATCGGAATATTTAAATATGGTTGCTTATTCCCAAATACTAAAAATATTATAATGGGGGTGTAAAAATGAGTGTAAAATTATCACCATTCAATAAAGTCCAAATAGGGTTAGAGGTTTTGGGAAACGAAGCTTATTCTATGAAACAGAATCTAGAGGCAAAAACAGAAATAGGTGTATTGCCAGACGGCACAAATCTATGGCAGACATGGCTTGATTCAAGAACAATACGGCTGCATGGCGGAACTAATGGCGATCAAAGGCAGCGTTTTAAGGATGACCATTCTTTTGATTTAGCAAGCATAGTCAATGCTGATCTATCTTCTGATAGCTCAATTCCAATAAGTGAAGAAACCTATCTTAAATCACAAGGAGCAGAATTTATAGTTATCCTAAAAGAAGATGTAAATGGTGCTGAAGTAAACTATGCTATACGAGCAGACAAATACTTAAGCATAAGAGATCAGTTAAACAAAAGAGTATGTGATGTTGAAGCTTTGGAAAAAGCAGGCGGTTTTAAGATTGATGTAAACTTAACCACAAAAGAAGTAAAAACTAGCGACGGATGGCTAGAGTCAAATGTTGAAAGAAACCAATCGTCTCCAAGTGAGTACGCCCTATCTTCAAGATTATTGTCTTCTTATGTCGATGAAGCTGAAAGGCTGCATTGCTTTCCAGATAGCACTGGAATGAGATTCTCTTTTGACACTTCAAAGAAAGGCTATAGGGCTGAGTCTTTGTATATTTTTAGCAGTGGCAGCAGATCAGGTATTGGCGGTAGGAGATACTGGAATGACACTGCTCAGTTCGTCACAAGAGCAAAAGATTTAGCCGAAAGCGATCCCCAAAAAAGTTTAGAATTTTATAGGGCAGGTAATATGGCAGAAGCGCTAAGAGCTCTTAGCGGTAGAGATGCAAAAGCTTTTCGAGACATTGCCGCTGCATATTACAATCAGAAAGAACAACAATAAAACAAACAAATTGTTTTATTGACTTTCCAGAAACTTAATTATGCTGACTAAGCTTTCGTTAACTTGGCATTTAATGCCATACTTTTTTCCTAATTTGACGACAGCACCATTAAGATAGTCAATTTCTGTATGATTGCCTTTAAGCAAATCCTGCTGCATTGAAGAAATATTTTTAGAGCCTCTTATGCCTTCATTTATAGTTTTAACAAAATCTATATCAAAATTTACGCCGTCACTTTTTGCAACTGCCAAGCATTCATCCATGATTAACTTCTTCAATGGATTCAGCGCTTCACTTGAGAGAGCGCCATTTTCTATCTTTAAAATTGCTGTAACTGGGTTTACAGCGCAGTTGAATATCAGCTTTTTCCACATATCCTCCTTAATATTTTCAGAAACATATCCATTTAACCCGCACTTCTTGAAATTTTGAGCCAACTCAATGCTTACAGCGCTTTTTTCAATCGCAGTATAGCTGTAGTTATTATATTGAATAACCCCAGGATTTAGGAAAACAGCGCCAAAGTTTGTAATGCCCCTTAAAACAAGGCATTTGTTTTCGATAATTTTTTTGACAATGTCTTCGGTGTAAAGGCCATTTTGCAAACACAGTATTATTGTATCATTTTTTATCAGATTTTTTATATTTCCTATGGCATTCCTGCTGTCATACACTTTTGTAGTCAGCAATATCAATGTTTTATCTTCTATTTTTTTGATTTCTGCAAGCGCTTTTAGATTGTATGTGCGTTCTTCAATCCCCGTAATTTTTAATCCGTATTTGCGGATATTGTCAACATGCTGCTGCCTTGCAACTAAAGTAACATCATTAAATCTAGATAATTTTGCGCCGTAAAGGCTTCCAATTGCTCCTGCGCCTAAGACTATGATTCTCATTTTAAATAAAATATTCAATCGTGAATTTCGACAAATTTATCTGCTATTGCATCCCCCATCTCTAATGTGGTGTTATTGCCTCCGACATCTTGGGTAAGAGTCTTGCCTTCCTTCAAGACAGACTCGATTGCCTTGATTATCAAGCTGCTTGATTTCTGCTGGCCTATGCATTCAAGCATCAAAGAGGCTGCCCAAATAGATGCAATAGGATTTACAATGCCATTTCCCTTTAACTTCGGGGCGCTGCCATGCACTGGCTCAAACATTGAAATCCCATCTGGGTTTATATTTCCTTGCGCTGCGAATGACAAGCCGCCCTGGAGCATTGCGCCTAAGTCGCTTAATATGCCGCCAAACATGTTCGGAGCAACAATAACCTCGTATTTTTCCGGCTGCCTTATAAAATTCATTACAGCAGCGCCAATAATATTAAACTCGCAAGAGATTTCTGGATAATCCTTAGCGGCATTATCCGCGCTATCGCGCCAAAGAGTGTATGAATCAAGCATATTTGCCTTGTCGATCACAGCAATATTTTTCTTGGATTTTGCTTTTGCATAATCAAAGGCGTATTTAATAACCCTTTCGCATCCTTTCCGACTTAAAATTCCAATCTGGTAAGCGATTTCATTTCCTTTTGCCTCTATATCAAGGCCGAATTTTACTTTGCAGAGGCCTCTATTGACTTCAATCTTATGCTTGTTCTTCCCGTTCTTTGCCCTGCCTGAAGCGCCAATATAGAAGTCTTCTGTGTTCTCCCTTATTATAACAAAGTCTATCTCGCTTGATGTCTTGCCAGCTATCGGGCATTCTACATTTGGAAACAGCTTGATTGGCCTCAAGCTGCAGAACTGCTCAAAATAATTCCTTATAAATCCTGAAATGCTTTTATCTGGCATGCTTGAGTTTAACTTGGAATTATCAAACGTCCCGCAGTAAATTGCATTGCAAGAATTTTTTATTTCGCTTAATGCCTTTTCAGACAGCAGTTCTTTTGTTTCAAGATAGTGCTCTGCCCCGTATGGATACTTAACAAACTCTACATTAAACTTGTCAAGCTCTGCTGCTTTTTCAATTAGCTTTATCCCCTCATTTATTAATTCCGGGCCAACGCCATCTCCTGGAAAAACAGCAATCTTGTACTTCATTTTGTTTGCAAAAATTTTACTCTGCCAAAGAGCAAAATTTTTGATTTAAATTGTTTTTGTTTTTGTTTGGCATAAAAAACTTAAAGATTTGAGCTTTAAGTTTTTCAATTCTTGCAGCGCAAAGTTTATATATCATTTGCAAACTGACTTATGCAAAATGCAAAGAGACTTGCTTAAAATGAATGAAGAGGAGCATAAGAGATATCATAGAAAGCTTATTTACATCTTTATTGTAATGCTTATGATACTATTTGGAGGCGGAGCTTTTTATCACTATATGGAGGGATGGCGTTTTCTTGATGCGTTATATTTCTCCGCGTATACTATGACCACAGTTGGATATGGCGACTTCGTGCCAAAGACCGATGCTGGAAAGATATTTACTATAATCTATGTATTCACTGGAGTAGGGGTTGCGCTGTATGGCTTGTCTCTCTTGTCTTCCCATTTTGTTGAGGTAAGGGAAGAATTCTGGCTTGAGAGGATTGGGAAGATAAAGCTAAGGCAGCACTCCCAAACTGTTTGGGACAAATTAAGCACTTTTTTTAATTACAGGCCAGAAAAGATTGTTGAAGAACAAATCCAATACAACAAGCCTGCTAAAAAGAAAAAGCAGCAATAAAAATTTGCCCTTTTTTTCACTCAACCAGAATAGCCGCTTTTGACGGCATTGCCTGCTTGGCCTTTAGCTCTTTTGATTTCTCTGCGACAATCACTTCGACATTGCATTTAAATTCGCTTTTATAAGAGTCTAAAGCGTCATTCAAGGCGTGAAACTCTGCATCCTGGCCCAAAACAATTGGCGGTATTTTAGTCTCATCATTCAAAAGCTTAGGAGCAAGCCTGCTTATCTCATGGCCATATAACTTCAAATCGGTTAACATGAGCGATTTAATGATATCATTAACATTTCTTGTTTTTTTCATATCATCCTTTAGCTTGTCCATGAAATCATACTTCCATTTATCAGCAATAAACAGCGTCATCTTTTTTGGATTATCTATATTTGCCAGCCTTAGTATTTCAAGTATGTCCTTTCTTGTATTCTCAACAAACATTGCGATTGCTTCTGCCTTTTTGTCAATTTTATTTTCGTCATAGCTTGGCCATTTTTGCAAAGAAGCAAAACCCCCTTCTTTTATCATATGCCATATCTCTTCGCTTAAATGAGGCGTGAAAGGAAGCATCATAAGAGCTAGATTTTTTACAGCTTCTCCAAAAATTTCTTTGTTCTTGTCCTTATATTTCTGCAAGACATCGAAATATTCCATTATCTTCCCAATAGCCAAGCTGAATTCAAAATTCTCAAGATGCTCTGCCACATTTTTTATTGTAAGGTGCATCTTGCTCAAAACATACCTATCCTTGTCAGTGAGATTATCTTCGTGATGCTGCCTTAATGAAACATTATGAATATTGTCTGTTATTAGGCTGTAGACTCTGTTCAAAAACCTAAATGAGCCGTTAACGCCCCTATCGCTCCATTCAAGCTCTTTTTCAGGCAGCGCTGCAAACAAGATAAATAATCGCGCAGTGTCAGGCCCGTATTTTTCGCTTATCTCAGCAGGATCAACTACATTTCCAAGGCTTTTGCTCATCTTAGCGCCGTCTTTTACCACCATGCCTTGCGTTAAAAGCCTTGCAAAAGGCTCGTCAATATTTACTAAGCCAATGTCCCTCAATGATTTTGTAAAGAACCTTGCATAAAGCAAATGCAGTATTGCGTGCTCAATGCCTCCTATGTACTGGTCAACGGGCATCCAATACTCAACAGCCTCTTTGTCAAAAGGAGCATCTTCAAAGCTAGGCGAGCAGAACCTCATAAAGTACCATGAGCTGTCAACAAAAGTGTCCATTGTATCAGTCTCTCTCTTTGCCTTTCCATTGCACTTTGGGCATTTAGCTTCAACAAACTCCCTGCATGTTTCCAACGGGTTGCCCATCCCTGTAAACTTGCATTTATCCGGCTTTGGCAATCGAACTGGTAAATCTTCATAAGGCACATGCACAATGCCGCATTTGCCACAATAAACTATTGGTATTGGCGTGCCCCAGTATCTTTGCCTTGAGATAAGCCAGTCTCTTAGCTTATATTGTATAGTGTATCGCCCATTTTTTTGCCCTATTATATAATCTGCAATTGCCTTGATTGCTTCAGCTGTATCCATTCCTGTAAACTGGCCTGCATTAATCATTACACCCTCTTCAACATAAGCCCTTGTCATATTTTTAGATTTAAGCTCGTATTCTTGCGGTGTAATAACAACTTTTATTGGCAGATCATATTTCTTAGCAAACTCAAAATCACGCTGGTCATGGGCGGGACAGCATTTAACAATGCCAGTGCCATATTCCATGATTACAAAATTTGCTATGTATAATGGAATTTTCCAGCCTGTTAAGTGATTAATTACATATCTTCCAATAAAAAATCCTTTCTTTTCTTTTTCTATGCTCGCCCTGTCTGTTTTTTTCTCTCGTAAAACTTCACTGATAAAATCTCCAGCGCCTTTTTCATACTCTGTCCCTTTGACTAGCTTCTCAATAAGTGGATGCTCAGGAGCTATAACCATGAAAGTTACGCCCCAAGTAGTATGCGGCCAAGTTGTAAATGTTGCTAGCTTTAAATCCATGCCATCTACCTGCCAATATTCTTCAACACCATGGCTTTTTCCAATCCAATTTTTCTGCATAACTTTTACTCGCTCTGGCCAATGCTCAAGCTTTTCTATGCCGCTCAACAACTCTTCGGCGTAATCCGTTATCTTGAAAAACCACTGCTCAAGAAATGTTTCAGCCACATAATTTTCGCATCGCCAGCATTTTCCTTCTATGACTTGCTCATTTGCCAGCACAGTTGCGCAGCTGCCGCACCAATTCACTGCTGCTTTTTTCTTGTAAGCAAGCCCTTTCTCATAAAATTTCAAGAAAATCCATTGATTCCACTTGTAGTAATCCTCATCCAAAGTTGCAGCTTCCCTGTCCCAGTCATAAGAAAAGCCTATATCCTTTTGCTGCTGCCTTATAGTATCTATGTTAGTTAATGTCCACTTTTCTGGGTCAATACCATGCTTGATTGCTGCATTTTCCGCAGGCAAACCAAATGCATCATAACCCATTGGGTAAAGGACATTAAAGCCCTGCATTCTCTTGTATCTAGCATAACAGTCTCCTATGGAATAATTGCGGAGATGGCCCATGTGCAAGCGATTAGAAGGGTAGGGGAACATCTCTAAGCAGTAGAACTTTTTCTTTTTAGTGTCGTCTTTAACCTTGAAAATCTTTTTCTCTTCCCATTTCTTCTGCCATTTCTTGGCTATTTCGTTAAAATTGGCCATTCCAGAATAAAGTTTAATATATTTGTTTTTAAAGATTTTGTAAGGTAATGCAAAAAGTTTATATTTAATGGATCGGGTGGAATGATTAATGAGGGCGGCCTAGACGTTCTATTAGGAGGAATTGTCAATGTGCAACAGCAGGACTCAAGGCTAAATGTATTATAAAAAGGTGAAATTTCTGATTTGGAAGATAAGTCAAGTATTTGGATTAATCCTGAAAATGATTTATCCTCAATTTGCGCTAATCCTAGATTGATGGAGAAGTTTGGACAAATGACTCATTTTGAAAGGGACAATAATGTTAGAGTGGCGTATGGAAGAGGAAGAGACGCTGAGAAAGTTTATCCTTTAAGAGCAGCAAATATTAGCAATGCTCAAAAATTTCCTGATAATGGAGGGGCAGTGTATTCAATGTTTGATTTAGTTTTTCCAGAGGGCGATCATTTTTTCTCTGTAGGATACAGAACTGATGAAGGGGCTTATCCAAGGGGAGGGCTCAACAATATAGAGAACTTTGAAAAAATCACTTTTTTTGGAAAAAGTGATTTTTTCATTATTTACCGCTTAATGGACTTATCGTCATTAAAGCGGAAGCATTATAGACGCATAAAAGTTGAAAAATTCGTTGAAAAACGAATTTTTCAAAATCCTCTATAATCTTCATAGAGGTTTGTGGTCCTAAAAAGCTAAGCGAGTATATTGAATATGAATTAAGACAGCAAGTGGTGTAATTTCTTACTGTTTTGATATAAAAGATAGAGGAATGTATGTCCGCTTATTAGAGACTAGATATTGAGTTAATTCTTCTGGTTAAACCAATAGCAAATTTAATTATAGTAAAGTTTATAAATCCAATCAGACAAATAAAGCATAGGGGGTGTTAAAAATGTTTTTTTTGACTTATATCTTGATTTTTTTGGCAATTGCTATAGTGTTAAGCTCAATAAGGATAATAAACCAGTATGAAGAGGGGGTTGTTTTTACGCTTGGAAAGTTTACAGGCATAAGATCCCCTGGGCTAAATTTTGTAGTTCCCATACTGCAGAGAATGGTTGTTGTTGACATGAGAGTCCGCACTATTGATATAGAAAAACAGCAAGTGATGACAAAAGACAACGTGCCTGTTAATGTTAACGGAGTTGTGTTCTTTAAAGTGCGAAAAGTTGATGATGCAGTAATTAAAGTTCAGGATTATGAGTATGCGATTGCGCAATATTCTCAAACTGCCTTGAGGGATGTGATTGGGGGAATGAGTCTTGATACTATTTTAGTGGAGAGGCAGAAAATTGGAGATGAAATAAAAAAGATAGTGGACAAAGAAACAGACCAGTGGGGCCTTGATGTTCAGGTCATTAAATTGCAGGATATAGAAGTTCCAGACGACTTGAAGAGAATAATGAGCAGGCAAGCGGCTGCCGAAAGAGAGAAGAGGGCAGTAGTCATTAAAAGCGAAGGCGACCGAGATGCTGCTAAGAATCTGGCGGCAGCAGCTACCATAATGTCAACATCAAAAGGCGCTATGCAGTTAAGGACTTTGCAGACCCTTGACGGCCTTGGCCCGACAGCGAGCAATACAGTTGTGATGGCTCTTCCTGTTGAAGTAATGGAAATGTTCCAGAAATTAACTGCGAAAAAATGAATAGATTTTTAAATCATTGACAATTATCATAACGCTAAAGATAGCTTGGTAAACTAATTATTTGCTTAGCTATGCTGGATGACAAACTTGTTCTTCCAGTAAAATAATGATTAAAGTTTATAATAGCAAATAATAAATTAAAATGGCAAGGATGTACTCAAGGAAGAGGGGGAAACACGGCTCAAAGAAGCCTGCAAAGAAGACAGTGCCTTCTTGGGTTAGGTACAAGCCTAAAGAAGTTGAATTGCTTATAGCAAAGCTTGCAAAAGATGACAAAAGCACTTCGCAGATTGGCATTTTGCTTAGGGATACTTATGGCATTCCAAGCGTTCTTGCTTTGTGCGGCAAGTCTGTAGGCGCAATCCTTAAAGAAAGAAAATCGCTTTCTGAAGTTCCTGAGGATTTGCTATCCTTATTCAAAAGATATGTATCCATAAAGAAGCATCTGGAAGCTAACAAGCATGATGAAACAGCAGCAAGGGGATTGCTTATCACAGAATCTAAAATTGGCAGATTAACGAAGTATTATAAAAGAACAGGGAGAATTCCAGAGTCATGGAAATTCAATGTAGAAAGGGCAGGGTTCTTCGCCGAGTGATTTAATTTTGACTTTTAGTTGCAACTTCTTTTATCTTATCTGCGACTTCATTTATTAAGTAATCTGGTGTAGATGCCCCTGCCGTGATTCCAATTTTTTCTTTTCCCTCAAACCATTCTTTACGCAGCTGCTCTTCTGATTGTATAAAATAACTCTCGACTCCAATTTCCTTGCATTTTGCGTAAAGCTCCTTTGAGTTGCTTGAGTTTTTGCCGCCAATGACTATAACAATATCGCTTTCAAGCGCCAGCTCTTCTGTATCGCTTTGCCTTTGCTTTGTTGGATTGCATATAGTGTCAACAAATCCATAACTCTTAGTTAAATCTTTTAGACTAAGTGGAATTTCCTCAAATTTGCCATTTTTAAAGCTGGAATTTAGGCTATCAATAAGCTTTTTGTAGCCATAAACTGACATTGTAGTTTGTGAGATAATTGCAACTTTTTCAAAATTGTTTTGTAGTATGTAGCTAATAACTTCCTCAAAATCTTCAGGATCTTCTACAATAAACGTGTCTTTGCCTTTTAAATGATAGCTTGTTCCTATAGCTTCTGGATGATTTGCCTTGCCAAAAAGGATAACTTCGTAGCCGCTATTTTTTAGCTTTATGGCAACATTATGCACCAAAGTAACTAATGGGCATGTTGCGTCATTTAGGCTGCTGTCTTTTGTTATTGACTTCTCTTCCAGAATTTTATATGTGGTTCCAGGCTCTCCGTGGGCCCTCAAGACGGTAATTGCGTTTTGAGGTATCTGTTCTATGTCTTCTGCAAAAATCATGCCTTTTTTTTCCAAATCCCTTATGACTTTCTCGTTGTGAACAAGCTGGCCGTAAACATAAGTTTTGCCTTTATTATTTTGCGCGACTTCCTCTGCTATTTCTATCGCCCTTTTAACCCCAAAGCAAAATCCAGCATGCTTTGCAACTTTGATTTCAATTTTTATTATATTTTGTTCCATTCGCCTAATCTCCTATCTAAATCCAATTGGTTTTCAATATAGTTCATAAAACTATATTTATTGCCGTTAATTATTTTTTTCATTTTTATTAAATTTCTTGAAGTACATATCAATTTCAGGTCTTAATTCAATACCTACTCTTTCAAAACATTCTAATAAATCTTGATAGGCTCCTTTCCCTCCAAGAAAATCCCAAAATTCATCTGCTACTTTTAATTCATTGTCTAAATCTAACATTCCTCTTATTGTCCATCGGTTATAAGGCTTAGGTTCATAAGGGTTATATGGTATAGCAACTATAGTATTAATTTTTGCTTTTGGATTTGATGCTAAAACAGCAGCAACCCATTCAAGTAAAGTTCGTTTATATTCTTTAAAACCTCCGGCATTAGGTTTTGCTGTTTTTAAATCAAAAAGGTATAGTTGATTATCATTACTTTCCAACATTATATCCACCTTAGTCAGTTTAACTTTTTTCATTGGACCTTTTTGACATACTTTCCTAATCAATACTTGTTCCAAAATTAGTGTTCAACGAATGTATAAATGAAAACAAGGCAAGCATATCTTTCCCTAAAAGTCTTGTGTGAAAGGGCATTGAAGCTGGCTCTGGCTTATAATTTTGAAATTTATGCCTTAAACTATCTCTCAAAACTTGTTCTATTTCTGTAATTTGTTGTTTTGATAATGGCATTTTATTATTTTGATTTTAAATGAAATATAATTTCCGAATAAGCTCCTTTATCTTTTTCTGTTCTATTTAAAACAGGTCGTTTGTATTGATTGATAATTCGCATTCCTGAAAATTCAGCTATCTTTGGATATAGATTGCATTTATCATTTGCTACCAAGAAAATAACATAATCCCTAGCTAAAAATCTTTTACAGTTATTCAATACATCTGAGACTCCTTTAATGTATGACTTTTTTGCTTCTTGACTTTGTCCCTTAAAAAGTGACCCTATTTCTAATTCATCTTTTCTTTCAAAACCTAACAAATCATAGGCATATGCATGCTGTTGATGGTAATCAATTAATCCGACATAGGGGGGACTTGAAAAAATACCTTTGATTTTTTTATTTTTAATCAAGTCTGCGAAAGCAGGATTTTCCTTTCCCAGTTCATCAAATAGATCTATTTTTCTAGAATCTCCTGTTAAGCAGATTTGATGCGTATCTGTTCTAATTTTGTTAAATTGAGAAAGTCTATTTAGTGTGTCGTTGCTGTAACGCACCCACCAACTTAGTATAGAAAATAAAGGTTTACAGATTTTACCATGTTTGGAACAATAATATGTTGAAGTAACAGGCTCTTTTAAAGTTGCCAAATCCGCATGGGTTGTAGCTCGACAAGAACGCATTGTGCGGCTTAATATAACACTTGCCATATTCCTCGTGTTTTGATCTCTAATTTTCTTCACAAGGTTAAATACAAAATCAATTTCCCTTCTAATATTATCTAAATACCATTTATCTATAAATTTCTCATATTTTTCTTGCTTTAGTTTAATATTATATTTTTTAATTAGATCAACGAAAACAGGCAAAATTTTTTTCTGCTTCTCATCACCATAATCCTCTTCTTCTATTTGCCTATATTTTACTTTGAATTTAAATTCTGGAGATGGAAAATATCTATTATTAAATTTATTTAGCTGGTGCATTAATTCGTTCTCAAATTTGACTGCGTTAGATTGAACGTTAAATTGCTTTAAAGATTTGGTAATATTTTGCAATTCATTCTTCAAATCTACAAAATCGTATTTACTGATTTTGACATTGCTGATTAAAGAGTTAAAATCTGAAATATCAACACCTAGGGCATGCATGCCTAACTCATTCGCTTGAATTAAGGTTGTCCCGCTTCCGCAAAAAGGGTCTAATACAACATCACCTCTTTTGAAATAAATATGTTTTTTAAAATTGTCTGTATGATTATCTAAGAAATATTCGACTAACTGTGGTATGAATTTGCCTTTGTAAGGGTGCAGTCTGTGCACATGCTTAGTCGTATCTGATTCTTTTAACTTATCAAAAGATAAATCCCAATTTAAATCATTCCCTAATTGAGATTTCCATACAATTTCTCTTCTTCCAAGAAAAGTTTTATAGTAATCCAGTAAATCCCGTTTGTCTATAAAAATATTACCATTATTTCCTATTTTTTTAATTCGTCCATATTGGATAAGATATGAAATATTGGAAGAGGTTACATTTTTCTTTAAATGCTGGCTTGCCCACTGACTTGCCTGTTTTATATCCAATAATTCAGATTTACTCTCCATTTTACTTAGATGTGCTATATTTAACAAAACCCCCTGTTTTCATTGATGTTTTTTCCCTTTTATATAGTTTTTGTCAAGAACACAAAAGGATAATCATACTGTATTTTGAAAAAGGCTTCTCTTGCCTCGTATATGCTGTTGAAAATACCAAAAACAGTAGGCCCGGAGCCAGAAACACATGCATTTAATGCGTTGTTCCTAAGGAGGTTGGTTTTTATTTCATTTATTGTCTTATACCTTTTTATGACAATCGGCTCAAAATCATTATGCAAGTTGTTTGCAATCTCTTTTATGTCTTTTTTTTCAATTGCTTTAATCAAATTTGAAACATTAGCGCTAATCTTTATCTTAGGCCTTTGCTTGTCAAATGCTGCATACGCCCATTTTGTAGATATCCTGAAGCCCGGATTTATAAGCACAATGTTTATGCCGAAAGACTTTTTTATGAGCTTTATCTTGTCGCCGATGCCCTCTACTAGAGCTGTGTCATTCATTATAAAGAAAGGCAAATCTGAGCCTATTTGGGCGGCAAGCTCAATTAATTGTTTTTCCTTTAGCTTTAGGCCCCACAGCTTGTTCAGGTTTGTTAAAACTGTTGCGCCATTGCTGCTCCCTCCGCCAAGGCCCGCTTCAAGAGGCACATTTTTCTCAATGAAAATTCTAGCGCCTTGTTTTACATTATACTCTTTTTTTAGCAAGACAGCAGCTTTATAAGCCAGATTTTCCTCGCTTTCAAGCTCCTTGTTCGTGCATTCTACTATTATTTTGTTCTCATTAATAGGCTCAATATGTATTGTGTCGCTCAACTCTATCTTCTGCATGACAGACTGTATGTTATGATAGCCTGAGCTTAATTTTTTGCCTATCCTTAGGAAAAGGTTGATTTTTGCATATGAATTTATGGCCATGCAGGCAGGTATATGACTTTTCATATATTAATATTACTAATTAGCACTTCACATTTACAAATTCGCTAAACTCACCACAGCAGAACATTGCATACCTTTGCCTTGCCCGAATGATGTCAATCCTTCGCCAGAAGTATAGGTAATCCCTATATCATCTTTGCTTAATTTCAGGATTTTTGACAACGAATCTTTTATTTTCTCAGTATGGCCATCAAGCCTTGGTTTGCTTGCTTCTATCATAATGCTTACATTGTTTATTTTAGAGTTTTTACTGCTTAATTTATTTAAAATCACTTTTAAGTACTCTTTGCTGTCGTTTATGCCTTTTTTGCACATTTCATCAGCATAGTAGCCTAATGACCTTTCGCCTATTGCAGAGCTTATTGCATTAAACAATGCATGAAGCACCACATCACCATCAGAATTTGCCTCTAGGCCCGCATCATTCGGGATAATAAACCCCCCTAAAACCAGTTTTTTGTCCTTATCTGCGGAAAATCTGTGGCTGTCTTGGCCAAATCCTATTCTAAAGCCCGCATTAATGATCTTTCTTTTCATTAAAATACCCTCTGCAATTTTTAAGTCATCCTGTGTCGTTATTTTTATGTTCTCATAGGAGCAAGGCACAATTTTTACCTTTTTTCCAATTGCTTCAATAAGCGATGCATCATCAGTCACTTTAAGTTTTTTACTTTTAGCGGCCTTAAAAGCCTCTATAAAAAGAGCGTACTTAACAGCTTGCGGTGTTTGCACTTGATAAACATCTGCCCTGTCAATAGTTTTTTCAACAAACCAATTGTTTGCTTTTTTAATTGTATCTTTTAAAGGAAAGCCAGCAACTGCACAGCCGCATCCTTTTGCTGCATTTATGCAATCAATTATTTCATTTTGCTTAACAAGAGGATTGCTTCCATTGTGGACAACAACCACATCATCATTTCTTGCATTTTTTAGGCTAACAAGGCCATTATAAACAGAATCCTGCCTTTCTTCGCCGCCTTCAACCACATCTTTTATTTTATTAAAATCAAAAAAAATTTTCAAGGAAAAAATTTTTTTAATATATTTTTTTTGAGCAACAACAACAATCTCATCAATTAAATTGCAGTTCTGGAATACTTTTAGCGTATAATATATCATTGGCTTGTCTAGTAATGGAAGAAAAACTTTGTTTATGCTTTTATTCATCCTTTTTCCTTTTCCAGCAGCGACTATGATTGCGAAGTTCATTTCATTTGCTGTTTTTATCTTTTATTATTTTTTTTGCATCTTCTTTTGCCTTTTTATCGGTTTCAAGAATTTCACGCAATGTCGGGCTTTTTACTAATTTATGCTCATCCATTATTTTTTTTATTAAAAATTGGATGTCTAAAAATTTGATTTGATTCTCTAAGAAAGCGTAAACTGCAACTTCATTTGCGGCATTTATTGCTGCTGGCAATGTTCCTCCTATATTTCCTGCCTTGTATGCATACTCTAAGCATGGAAATTTGTCAAAATCAGGCTCTTCAAACTCAAGAGTTCTTATTTCTGCTAAATTTAAGGATTTGCTTAAACTTGTAAACCTTTTTGGGTATGTTAAAGCATATTGAATAGGAATTTTCATATCCGGCATTCCAAGCTGCGCTATTGCAGACTTGTCAACAAATTCTACTAAGGAATGAACAATGCTTTGTGGATGTACCACAATCTTTATTTTTTCATAATCAATTCCATAAAGCCAATGAGCCTCTATAACCTCAAAGCCCTTGTTCATCAAAGTCGCAGAATCAATTGTTATTTTACTGCCCATATTCCAAGTTGGATGCTTTAAAGCGTCTTGCACAGCCACTTTTTCCAATTGCTGTTTTGTATAATCTTTGAAAGGCCCGCCAGAGCATGTTATTGTTATTTTATTCACTTCTTTCAAATTTTCTCCATTCAAGCACTGGAGAATAGCGCTATGCTCAGAGTCAATGGGCATTAGGCTTACTTTATTTTTTTTGGCCTCTTCCATAATAATAGAGCCTGCTGCAACAAGCGTTTCTTTGTTTGCAAGAGCAATATTTTTTTTATTTATTATTGCATGATATGTTGGCTCAATGCCTGCTGAGCCCACTAAAGCGTTTGCAACTACATCTGCTTCATCAAGAGCAGCAATTTTTTTTAATCCTTCAATTCCAGAATAAACTTGGCAGCTAGAGCGGTTTAGCAGAGCGCTAACTTTTGAATCGTCCATTATCGCAGCTGCTTTTGGCTTAAACTCCTTAATCTGCTTTAGCAGCAAATCGGAATTTTTATTTGCTGTTAGGCCGACTACCTTGAACTCATCAGGAAATTGCCTGACTACATCTAAAGTTTGTGTGCCAATGCTGCCTGTTGAGCCTAAGATTGAGATGTGTTTCATTTTTAAGTTTCATTCTCTAGCTCCCATTGGCCATCTCGTCTATCTCTCTCAAAAGAACGTCTTTTATTTCGTTGTCATTTATTCTTCTTATAATCTGGCCATTCTTGTATAACAAATGATTTCCAGGTGCTCCGACAATCCCCAAGTCAGCTTTTCTGCTTTCTCCGGGCCCGTTAACTGCGCATCCCATTACAGCAACATGAATCTGCTTCTTTATTTTTTCAGTTGCATTCTCCAGTTGCTCGACTATCTTAATCACATCAATATTTGTTCTTGCACAGGTTGGGCAGCTTGTTACTTGAACTCCATCATTCCTCAAGCCAAGTGAGCGTAAGATATACTTTCCGACTTTCACCTCTTCTTTTGGCTCTTCTGAGAGAGAAACCCTTATTGTATCTCCTATGCCTTCTGATAGCAGCATGCCAATGCCCATTGCAGACTTTACTGTTCCTGGTATTTTAGAGCCAGCTTCTGTTACTCCAAGATGCAAGGGGTAGTCTGTCCTTTCAGCGAAAAGCCTGTATGCTTCTGCCATTCTTGGCACATCAGAAGCCTTTAAGGAAACTACAATGTCATAAAAATCCTGCTCTTCCAAAATTTTTATATGCCTCATTGCGCTTTCAACCATTGCTTCTGGAGCATACCCATATTTCTCGAACAAGTCTCTTTCAAGCGAGCCTAAGTTTACTCCAATTCTAATAGGCACTCCATTGTCTTTTGCGGCTTTTACAACAGCCTGCACTTTGTCTGAGTTTCCTATATTTCCAGGATTAATTCTTAACTTGTCAACATACTTTACGGCTTCTAAAGCAATCCTGTAGTCAAAATGTATATCCGCAACAAGAGGAATGCTAATATCCTTCTTTATCTCTTTCAGAGCTTTAGCAGCATCCATTGTAGGCGCGCTTACTCTTATAATGTCACAGCCAATTTCTTCAAGCTCCTGAATCTGCATAACAGTAGCTTTGACATCTGTTGTGTCAGTAGTGGTCATTGATTGGACAGTTGTAGGGGCATCTCCTCCAATGTACAAATTGCCTACTTTTATTTTGCGGGATTTTCTTCGCGGCATTTTATTTATTACCCAAAACCTTGTTTATTGCTCTTTTAACGCTTTCTTTATCAATCCCTGCTAATTTTTTTTGGATATCTGGCTTGCCGTGCTCTATGAACTCATCGGGAATGCCAATCCTCTTTATATTTGCATTAATATTATTATCCCTGAGCAGTTCCACCACAGCAGAGCCAAACCCCCCATTAATCGCGCCTTCCTCTAATGTGATTATGTTTTTTATCTTTTTTGCGTATTTTAAGATTAACACTTCATCAAGCGGCTTGACAAATCTTGCATTTATGAGCGCTGCGCTACATTTCAACTCCTCTACACTTTGAGCAGCATCATATAAGATAGGGCCAACTCCCAAAATTAGCAAATCACTGCCTTCCTGCAGCACTTCTCCTTTTCCGACTTTGAGTTTTTTGAATTCTGGCTCTAGGCCAACGCCAATGCCGTTTCCTCTTGGATACCTTAGTGCGCAAGGCCCGTTTAGCAGTGTTGCAGTATAAAGCATGTGCTGCAATTCGTTCTCATCTTTTGGCACCATCATTGTTATATTAGGCACTGCTCTAAAGTAAGCAATATCGAATGGCCCATTATGCGTAGGCCCATCATCACCAACTAATCCCGCTCTGTCCATTGCAAATATTACACCAAGATTTTGCAGGCATACATCATGTATTATCTGGTCGTAAGCTCTCTGCAAGAAAGTAGAGTATATTGCGCAGACTGGCTTCATCCCATTAATTGCCAAGCCGGCAGCAAATGTCACTGCATGCTGCTCTGCAATTCCTACATCAATTGTCCTGTCAGGAAAATGCTTTTCAAACTTATGCAGTCCTGTGCCGCTTTTCATTGCAGCTGTTATCGCGACAATCCTCTTGTCATTTTCAGCAATCCTTATCAATGCATTTGCAAACGCATCTGTATAGGTAAGCTTTGTGGTTGTGACATATTTTTGGCCATTCACAGGGTCGAATGGCGACATTCCGTGGAACTTGTCAATATCTTTTTCTGCAAAATTGTATCCCTTGCCTTTTTCTGTTTTTACATGGAGCAAAACAGGCCCTTTCAAGCTTTTGACATTTTGCAGTGCAGGTATCAGCTCGTCTAGGTTATGGCCGTCTATTGGCCCGAAATATTGGAAGCCGAGGCTCTTAAAGAATGAGCCTTCTTTTGCTAAAGTTCTAAACATCTCTTCTGCCTTAATCAGCTTTTGAGCCCCTTCAGAACCTATTCCCGGGATTTTCTTCAGCAAATTTTCTGTTTTTTTTCTAAACTTGAAATAACTGGGCATTAATACTATCTTATTTAAGTAGTTGGAAATAGCGCCTACATTTGGGGAGATGCTCATCCTGTTGTCATTTAAGATAACTAGAATGTTTGTTTTGGAGTAGCCTGCATTGTTTAATCCTTCAAAAGCCAGCCCTGCTGTTAATGCTCCGTCTCCTATAATCACAACAACCTTATACTTATCCCCTTTGAAATCGCGGGCCTTTGCAATACCTAGCGCTGCTGATATGCTTGTTGAAGCGTGGCCTGCGCCAAATGTGTCATACTCAGATTCAAAAATATTGCAAAAGCCGCATAAACCTTTGTACTGCCTTAATGTATAGAACTTGTCTTTTCTGCCAGTAATTAGCTTATGAGGATAGCTCTGATGACCCGTGTCTATCACAATTTTGTCATATGGCGCATTAAAAACGTAATGAACAGCAATTGTTAGCTCAACAGCGCCTAACGGGCCGCCTAAGTGGCCTCCATTTTTAGAAACAACATCTAAAATTTTTTGCCTTATATCATCAGCAAGAAGTTTAAGCTCTTTTCTGCTTAGGCGCTTAATCTCTTTAGGAGAATCAATCTTGTTAAGGATACCATACTTTTCTATACTCTTGCCATGCTGTTGTTCCATTAAGCACCCCTTATTATGTTGGGTTGTCAGGATTTATAAAGGTTTTTGAAAGGTTGTTGCGAAATTCTCGCTTACGCTTCGGGTTGACTTGCATGCGAGTTCGCTCGCGTGCTCGCGAACAACTCATCGGTTCGGCTGCAATAATATAACATGATTACAATTTTCTCTCTGGAACTCCGAAAATTGCTGTTTGCTTTAAGCTAAAGAGCCTCACAAGTTGATGGCAACCTTCAATTTCGCAACAACCTGTTTTTAGTGAGCTGTCAAGTTAGCGTCACCTATGAGTATAAAAAAATTATTTTGGATTTGTAATTAAATCCAAACCATCTGCCGAAATTTTAATGGCTATTCTTGAACCATCTAACATCTTAGTCGGCTCTTTAATTAACCCTTTTTCTTCAAGATAATCAATTAATTCATTTGCTTGGTCTTCCGTGCTGTTAAATGTTTTTGCAATACTTTCAGTTGATGCATTTCCTTGTTCTTTTCTTATATGCCTAAGGACTTCTAATGTAGTTTCCATTTTTAATCCTCCTTCTCAATCACTAACTTATCCCCTTTGACTTCTGCCTCTAAATCTTGTCCTATTTTCCAGCCCAACTTTTCTACAAGTTTTGAGGGCAGAACAACCCAGAATTTCTCGTATTTCTTGCCTTTGTATTCCCTGCTTATCTGATTTTGTAGCCTCATATTTGAGTTAGGTGTCTAACAAGTATACAATCTTTTCGATACCGAAAACTATATATTAGGTATCTATATTTTTAGATACCGAAATATTTATATAGTAGTTTAGGTATCTAATATACTATGGAAAATCAAATAAAATGCCTT
>Ga0209541_10005517_pt1 | contig 22025 bp, 28 predicted proteins | sample RifCSPlowO2_01_FD_184027 | JGI IMG/M metagenome (GOLD analysis project Ga0209541, IMG submission 184027) | Groundwater microbial communities from Rifle, Colorado - Rifle CSP2_plank lowO2_0.1 (SPAdes) (version 2) | ecosystem: Environmental > Aquatic > Deep subsurface > Groundwater | place...
GGAATATGTATTACAACGGCCTGGAACACTGCGGGTTGAAGGGCAAAAGCCCCAACCAATTTCTTTCGGATTATCAGCTAACTAATCCGCCAAAAGTGTGTGCCTAAAACACCTTGGGGTTGAGAGGGAGGTGGCGGTGGCGCCGGAGGGGGCGTTGAGGGTGTCGCAGGCGCCGGAGGTGTTGGAGGATATGGTTGATCCATAAAAGAAAAATCATTATTTTTTAAATCGACCTTTGCATAATACTATTTAATTATAACACGCTGTGGTAAAATAAACGAATGAAAACCATTTATGATTTAATTATTGTAGGCGGGGGGCCGGCCGGCATCTCGGCTGGCATTTATGCTGCCCGTCAGCGGCTGAAAACTTTGTTGCTCACTAAAGATTTTGGCGGCCAGATGGCCAGAAAATCCGTCAATATTGAAAACTACCCTGGTTTTGAAGAAATTTCCGGGTTTGAACTTATTCAAAAATTTGAAAAGCACTTGAAGAAGCAGGAGATTGGCATTGAGAGAAATACGGTCAGGAAAATTGAAAAAACCGGCCGGATTTTTTTGGTTTTAACTTCTGACAAAAAAGAATTTCAAAGCCGGGCGGTGATTGTGGCTTCGGGAGCCGACCCCAGACCTCTGGAAGTGCCGGGTGAAAAAGAATTTATCGGCAAAGGCGTTTCTTATTGCGTGGCTTGCGACGGCCCTTTGTTTGCTGACAAAATGGTAGCGGTGGCGGGCGGGGGTAACGCCGGTTTTGAAGCAGCTGCCTCTTTGAGCAATTACGTCAAAAAGGTATATCTTCTAGAAGCAGGGCCTGAAATTAAGGCTGATGAAGAAAACCAGAAGCTGATTGAAAAAACCGGTAAGGTGGAGGTCATCACCAATGCTGTTTTGAAAAAGATTGACGGTAAAGATTTTGTTGATTCGGTTATTTACCAAGACCGCAAGTCCAAGCAATTAAAAACACTGAAAGTCCAAGGCCTTTTCATTGAGATAGGCTCGCAGCCGGCCACCTCCTTTGTCAAAGGCTTGGTGGATTTTAACAAGCAGGACGAAATTGTCGTTAACGCCAAGACAGGCGAAACTAAAATACCCGGCCTTTTTTCAGCGGGCGATGCCGATGACGTGCCCTATAAGCAAATCATCATTGCCGCGGGCGAAGGAGCTAAAGCCGCCATCTCCGCTTCAATCTATCTTCAAAAACAGCGATGAAGGGTAAACCCTTCATCTTCATCTGCGTTTTTAATAAATTAAAAACTTGATAAATGAAAAAATCTCAAATCAAAAAGATTAAAGCGCGGGAAATTTTGGACTCAAGGGGCTATCCCACTGTTGAGGTTGATTTAGAGACTAATTTCGGCGTATTTTACGCTTCGGTCCCTTCAGGCACTTCCAAAAGCATTTACGAAGCTAAGGAGTTAAGGGACGGCGGTCCAAGATACCTGGGCATGGGCGTTTCCAAAGCAGTTCAGAACGTTAATAAAATCATTGCTCCAAAGCTGATAGGCCAGGACCCCTCAAAGCAGGAAAAACTTGACCTTTTGATGCGTAAATTAGACGGCACTAAAGACAAGGGGAGCCTGGGCGCTAACGCTATGCTGGCTGTTTCCATGGCTTTGTGTAGGTCCGCGGCTTTTGCCAGAAGTATGCCTTTGTGGCAATGGATTAGCCAATTGGCCGAGACCAGTCCAAGTATGCCCGTGCCTTGTCTTTTATATCTTGAAGGCGGTCTGCACGGCCGGGGTGATTTAGACGTTCAGGAGTTTATGGCCATAACGGAGGCTGATTCTTTTGCCGAGCGATTAAGAATCGGCACTGAGCTTTACCACAACTTAAGAGAGCTCATTAATGAAAAATTCGGCAAAAGAACCACCAACGTCGGCCTGGAAGGAGGTTTTACTCCGCCTCTGCAGGAAACCAGCGACGCCTTGAATCTGCTCATTGAGGCCGCTTTAAAAACAAGCAATAAAAAAGTAAAGCTGATACTTGATGTGGCTGCCTCTACTTTTTATCGGGACGGCAAATATTATTTTGAAGGAGAAATTTTTGACCGGAAAGCTTTGTTTGATTTCTATTCAGACATTTGCGCTCATTATCCTATTCAGGGGCTGGAAGACCCGTTTGCCCAAACCGATTGGCAGGGTTTTCAAGAACTGAACGAGCGTTTGGGCAAGAAAATTGACATTATCGGCGACGACCTTTTGGCCACCAATGTTTATCGGATGGAAATGGCCGAAGACAAAAACGCCTGCCAGGGTTTGATTCTAAAACCCAACCAGATCGGCACAGTGACCGAAACGATTGAAACGGCTAAGCACGCGTTGACGAACCAATGGCAGGTTTTCGTCAAACACCGGGCGGGCGAAACGTCCGACACCTTTATCAGCGATTTAGCCGTGGGCTTGGGTACGGGCTGGATTATGGCCGGTGCGCCCCAGCGAGGGGAAAGAGTGGCTAAATACAACCGATTGTTGAGAATCGCCGAGGAATTAAAGCTATTGAAACCATAAGTAAATTATGATTGACTTTTTCGGAGGGAGCAATAAAAATCTAACTCTGGAAGATTATAAAAAGATTTGGACAAAGTTTTGTTTTCTTGATGAAAGCGGGAGTTTAAGTAATCCGAATGATCCATTCTTTACAGTCGGTTTTATTAAATGTTCTCAGCCATATTATCTTCAAAGTAAAATTATTTATGAGCGGCAAAAAAGAAATTTTCATGATGAACTTAAATTTAATAAACTTTCTAAAAATAATTTTGAATTTGCAAAATTCGTTGTCGACTCTTTCTTTTCAACGCGCAGCTTGTCGTTCCATTCTTACTCACTTGATAAACAGGGAGAGTATTTTAATCGAGAATTTAGTGGCGATCCATGGCAAGCATATGAAAGTATTTCAATTAGAGTTCTTGAAGCTGGTATTTCTTCAAGCGAGATAATAATCGTGAATGCGGATTATGTGTCGGTCCCCGACAATGTGAAGTTTGAAGTTAATGTAAAACGCAAAATAAACGAAAAGCTGAATCGGCTAGCTGTCGCTGGAGTATGTCGTTTCAATTCAAAATCTAACGACTTGTTGCAACTTGCCGATCTAATGGTTGGCGCGATTAATTATGATCTTAAATTGGCAACCAAAGTTATATTAAGTGGTGATAAATATAAAAGACGTTTTCTCGAACATTTTAAAGATAATTTAGGTATAGCGGGCAAGAGTTTTTTGGAGTTGGATGGTGGTTTTAAAAATTATATGTTTAATGTTTTTATAGATAAAGACATGAGGCAGCGATTACCGTTAAAACTAAATGAAAAAGGGCCATCGTCCTAACGGTCGACGCCCTTTCTCGATACTGTACTTAAAGTATAGCATAAGATTTTATGTCAAGCAATGCCTGTGGATAACTAAAAGTGGTTCGTCGTAGGGTAAATTACTGTGGTGGTAAAAAATAAAATTATGAAGAAGGAAGAATTATTACAATTTTTGTTGAAGGCGAGGATGAAGACCTATGCCGGGGCTGGCGGAAAAGTTCGGCCGGTTTTTGATGGGTCAAATCAACTTGAACATAAAGAAGGGGAGTGGTTTTACCGCGATTTATATTACGTGGGAAATGGAATTTTTATGGGCGTTGAAGCGGTTCATTTTCAGAATAAGCCAGTTTTTGCAATGTCTTACCAAGGAAATTTTAAAGGAATGACCGAAGAAGAAATGGATAAGATATTAAGAGAAGCTTTGAGAGAAAATTGGCAGAGGACGAGAATTTGGAAAAAAGTTGAGTGGGGAAAAGACGATTATAAATATGTCTGCGAGCCGGATTTTGTGGGATCAATTGAAGAGCTAGCTGGCATCGAAAAAATTTACAAAAAAGACAAACAGATTTATATTTTTTATTATGCCGGCGGCATTATTGGATAAACTAATCAAAATTTAAGCTGAAGTTTACAAAACTATGGCGAAACTTTTATTATTGAGGCATCTGGAATCGCAATGGAACAAGGAGAACCGATTTACTGGTTGGACTGACGTTCCTTTGAGCCAAGAGGGCATTCAAAGCGCCAAGAATGTGGCTGGAAAACTCGTTGGCCATAAGATTGACGTTGTTTATACCTCGCCCTTAACCAGGAATAAAGAAACAGTGCGTCTCATTTTGAAGATACTTAACAAAGAAAACTTGCCGGTAGTGATTGATAAAGCATTGGACGAAAGAAATTACGGTGAACTTCAGGGTTTGAATAAAGACGAAGTGAAAAAGCAATATGGTGAGAAAAAAGTTAAGCTATGGAGAAGAAGCTGGGACAAGGCGCCGCCTGACGGAGAGAGCTTGCAGGACGTTTATCAAAGGACCGTGCCGTTTTTTAAAAAACATATTGAGCAAGATTTGAAAAAAAATAAGAACGTGTTGATTGTGGCCAGCCATAATTCTTTGCGGGCCCTTGTCAAATACATTGAAAAAATAACCGACCAAGACATTCTTAATACGGAGCTCGCTTCGGGCGAGTTAAAAGTTTACGAGTTTGACAAGTCTCTCAATCTTGTGGTAAGGTGAGCTATCATTTAAAAGGAGGTGTAGTACCTTGGTTAAGACGAAGTTTTTAGAGGCTGTGTTGGAAAAGATGCCCTTTTTACAGGAGGCAGAAGATGAGAAGGCGTTCTTCCGCAGGATTGCCGTACATCTCCCCAAGCTTTCTACCGGATATCGGCTGATAGAAAGAGCCTACTATGACAGTCAGGTGGCTTTCCAAGAAATCAAGAGAGAAACCGGCGACAACTTTTTCACTCACTTAAGGGCGACTTGTCTTATCCAGTTTGAATATCAGAGGATAAGAAACCCCATTCTCAACGCCACTTGCCTTCTCCACGATATCGTGGAGGATACTTCCTGGACGATTGAGCGGGTCAGAATTGAATTCGGGGAAGAAATCGCTTCTTATCTAGTCTATCTCACTAAGTTGACGGTCAAAGACTTTCCCTCTTTTTCCGCAGAACAATTGCTGCAGATACATTACAACTATCTGGCAATAGGTCCTCGGGAAGTTTGGGAGGTGAAGGCCCCGGATAGATTTCACAACCTGGTGACCATGTGGGAATTGTCGCCGGAAAAGATTACCCGCAAAGTCGAAGAAACAAAGCTTTACTATCTGCCTCATGCCGAGCGACATGGGATTATGTTCCACGAACTCGAAGCAGCGGTAGAAAGCCTGGAGGAAGAATTAAGGCTTCAAAAACAAGGAACCTCTTGACGCTAGTCAAGAGGTTCTTTATAATGAAAAAAGATGATGCCATACTTAAACAAAAAAATAATACTCATAGCGATGATCGCCGTCGGGGTTTTGGCTGTCGGCGCTTTTTTATTTTTATATCTTAATCAGCGGGCCGGTCAGGCCTTATCCGCTCAAGCCGTCGCCGAGAAAGCTATGGCTTTCATTAACCAAAGTATTCAAGAGCAAAATGTGACAGCTTCCTTAATGAACATTGATGAAGAAAGCGGCGTCTACAGAATTCATCTTAAAATCGCCGAAACAGAATACGACTCTTATATCACCAAAGACGGCAAGTTTTTATTTGCTTCAGGTTTTAATTTAGAAGAGTCGGCGCCGCCGGCGTCTGAATAAATTTATGCCCAAAGTTCGGGTCTTTTCCACGCCGCCTTGTCCTTATTGCCGCACTCTGAAAGAGTTTCTCAAGGACCACCAGATTGAATTTGAAGACATTGATGTGTCCAAAGACGCTTCAGCCAGAGAAGCAATGGTCAAAGGCTCGGGCCAAATAGGCGTGCCAGTGGTTGCGATAGACGACGAATTCATTGTGGGGTTTGACCGGGCAAAAATAGTGAAATTATTAAACATCAAGGAATAGCTATGGTAAAAATCGCTATTAATGGTTTTGGAAGGATAGGCCGGCCCACTTTCCGGAGAATTTTAGATAATCATCCTGACTTGAAGGTGGTGGCGATTAATGATTTGACCGACGCCCCCACCCTGAAGCATCTTTTGAAATACGATTCCGTTTGCGGGATTTATCAGAAAACTATTAGTGACGATGTAAAGCTGTTGGCCGAAAAAGACCCGGCTAATCTGCCCTGGAAAAAACTGGGGGTGGATGTGGTTTTAGAATGTACCGGTTTTTTTACTGATTATGAGGGCGCGGAAAAACACCTTACGGCCGGAGCGAAAAAAGTAATTATTTCTACGCCTGCCAAATCAGAAGAAATTTCCACTTTTGTTTTAGGGGTGAACGCGGAAAAATATGATTCAGAAAAAGACAGTGTGGTCTCGATGGCTTCCTGCACCACCAATTGCCTGGCGCCGGTGGCCAAAGTCCTGAACGACAACTTCAAGATTATCAAGGGCTTTATGACGACTAGCCACAGCTATACCAACGACCAGCGCATTCTGGATTTGCCTCATAAAGATTTGAGAAGGGCCAGAGCCGCGGTTTTAAACATCATTCCCACTAGCACAGGGGCCGCTTCAGCCATCGGCAAAGTTATCCCGGAGCTTAAGGGTAAGCTGGACGGCATTGCTTTCAGGGTGCCCACTCCCGTAGTTTCGATTCTGGATTTAATCTGTCAGGTGGGAAAGAAAACATCAGTGAAGGAGGTTAATGATATTTTCAAAGCCGTTGCTGGTGGTGAGTTAAAGGGTATTCTCGGCGTTGAAAGCGATTCTTTGGTTTCGTCTGATTTTAAAGGGAATCCTTTATCGGCCATTGTGGATTTGCAATTGACCATGGTCAAAGAAAATCTGATCAAAGTAGTTGCCTGGTACGATAATGAATGGGCTTATGCGTGCCGCTTGGCGGAATTTGCTGAATTTATCGGCCGGAAAATCTAATTTCTAATTTGAATTTCTACTTTAGTTGAGTTATAATTAAAATATATGGACCAGGATTTCTCAGAGTTAGTAAAATATTTAGACGAAAAGTTCTCTAAAACAGATCAAAGACTCGTTGAATTAGATGAGGACGTAAAGGATGTTAAGGAAAAGATGGCTACCAAAGAAGATTTTAATGATCTCCAGACTTCGGTTGACGCTTATGCTAAAAGAGCCGATACTTATTTCCAGGAGATGGTTATGCTGGCTCATAAGGTTGATAAACTGGATAAGTGGATCCATCAAATAGCCGAGAAAGTCGGATTAAGATTGGAACAGTAAACATTTTCTATTAAATATCTCCCGAGGGTGTTTGCCCATATCTATCTCAAGCCCAGTGAGGGCTTGATTTTTTATAGACAAATGTTAGAAAGACGTATAGTTCTTAATAGTTCGAAATAAAAATAAGGAGGGGGGAATGAGTACTGGTAGAAATAGTTTAACACCCAGAGATGAACCGATGCGGTAATTTGTATGTCACAATAGCCCGCGACGAACAAGGACCATGCGGAGTTTTCCTCACTTTAGGGAAAGCTGGCGGCAAAGGCTTTAATGCTTTTGACCCTTATTAATTTGAAGAAGGTTCGGGCCTTAGTAATATGCTTGGCTCGTTTTTTTATTTAAGGGCGATGAGGCTTCGCCTCATCTTAACCTGCGCTTTTGCTTCGCAAAAGCTTGGTGTATAATAACTTAATGATAAAAAAAGGGGAGCTGTATTATCCGGCCAAAGATTTTCAAAAGAAAGCCTGGATCAATGACAAGAAAATCTACCAGGAGGCTGCCAAAGACCCGGTGAAGTTTTGGGAGAAGCTGGCCGGAGAACTTTTTTGGTTTAAAAAGTGGCAAAAGGGGTTTGTCCATAATCCGCCTTATTTCCAATGGTTTGTCGGAGGCAAAATCAATATCACCGAAGATATCTTCAGGCATCGGCAAGATCAACTTGCTTTAATCTGGGAGCCCGAGCCTATCAACGAAAAACCGATCAAGCTGACCTACAGAGAACTGTTCTCTGAAGTTTGCAAATGCGCTAACTTTTTTAAAAAACTGGGCGTGAAAAAGGGTGATAGGGTGGGTATTTATCTGCCCATGGTTCCCGCAGTCGTTATCGCCATGCTGGCTTGCGCCAGAATCGGCGCCGTGCATTCGGTAGTTTTTTCTGCTTTTTCTCCAGCCGCCCTGAAGGTTAGGTTGCAGGATACTGGAGCCAAGGTGCTGATTACGGCCGACCGATATTATCGTCGGGGCCAATTGATTGATTTAAGGAAAAATGCTCAGGAAGGAATAAAAGAAACAAAGGTTAAAGATTTGGTAGTGGTGAAGCGACTGGGCAGAGAAACTCCCTGGCACAAAGAAAAAGATTTCTGCGAAGCTGCAGTCATGGATGCCGAGGATTTATTTTTTATTTTATATACTTCGGGTTCCACCGGTCAGCCCAAGGGCGTGATGCATACATGTGGCGGCTATGCGGTGCAGGCGCATTTCACGGGTAAGTTCATCTTTGATTTCCATGACAATGATATTTTTTGGTGCACTTCCGATGCGGGCTGGATTACCGGCCACACTTACACAATCTATGCACCGCTGCTGAACGGCTTGACTACTTTAATATTTGAAGGCGCGCCTGATTTTCCGATACCCGATCGCTGGGCTCAAATTATTGAAAAGCACCAGGTGACTATTTTCTATACCGCACCCACCGCCATCCGCATGTTTGAAAAATACGGAACCCGTCTCATTGAAAAATATCAATTTAAGCAGTTAAGATTATTGGGTTCGGTGGGCGAACCTATCGATGAGGCGGCCTGGTTGTGGTATTTTAAGAATATAGGCAAAGAAAGATGCCCGATTGTCGATACCTGGTGGCAGACCGAGACCGGCGGCATTTTAATCAGTTCTTTGCCGGGCCTGGGGCCCTTCAAGCCCGCTTTTACCGGCTTGCCTTTCCCGGGGACAAAATTCGACATCAAACAAGGTAATTTGGTTTTATTGCCGCCTTTTGCCCCGGGCCTGTTAAGAGGCATTTATAAGAATCCCGAAAAGTATTTGGAAACTTATTGGAGTCAGTCCGGTAAAGATATTTATTTCACTTCCGACGCTGCTCTTGAAGATAACAACGGCTTGATCAGAATCATCGGTCGGGTGGACGACGTCATCAAGGTGGCCGGCCACAGGATTTCCACGGGTGAGCTGGAAGCGGCGATCAACCTGCATCCGGAGATTTCAGAATCAGCGGTGATCGGCATACCCGATAAAATCAAGGGAGAAACTCCGATCGTCTTCGTGTCTTATAAGGGTAAGAGAAATCCCGAAGAGCTGAAAAAGGAAATTGTCAGCCAAATCAGGCAAGCCATCGGCCCGATCGCTTTGCCCAAACAAGTTTATCTGGTGCCGGACCTGCCCAAGACCAGGTCGGGCAAGATTATGAGGAGGATCTTAAGAAAACTGTTTACCAAGGAAGAGCTGGGCGACCTGTCCACGCTGGCCAATCCTCAAAACGTTGATGAAATTAAAAAAATAATCAATGGAAACAAAAGCTAAGCAATTCATCCTCTGGTTCAAAGAAATCTCCAAAAAAGACGTGGCTTTGGTGGGCGGCAAGAATGCTTCTTTGGGCGAGATGTTTTCCCGTCTTTCTTCTAAAGGGATCAGCGTGCCCGACGGTTTTGCTCTAAGCACCAGGGCCTATTGGCATTTTATAAAGAGCAACAAAATTGATGAAAAATTAGAGGTGATTTTCCGACAATTTAATCCTCAAAATATCGCCAACTTGCAAAGAACCGGCCGATTGTCTAGGGAGCTGATTTTGAAAGGAGAAATTCCTCAAGACTTAAAACAAGAGATATTGGTAACCTATAGAGAGTTGGGTAAGAAATACGGCCCCAATCCGGCCGTGGCCGTGAGGACCTCGGGGGTAGCGGAAGATACGGCCAGCGCTTCGTTTGCCGGCCAGTTTGAAACCTATTTGAATGTCAGGGGCGAGGAAGCGTTGTTGGGTGCGGTTAAAAAGTCCATGGCTTCAACTTTCACTGACCGGGCTATTGCTTACCGGGAAGAAAAAGGACTCTCTCAATTGAAGCTCGGCCTATCCATCGGCGTTCAGCAAATGGTGAGGTCAGACTTGGCCTCATCGGGTATTATTTTTACTTTAGATACGGAATCAGGCTTCAGAGACGCGGTGATTATCAATTCCATCTTTGGCGTAGGGGAAATGATTGTCAAAGGCAAAATTACCCCCGACCAATTTTGCGTTTTCAAACCTACCCTCAAACAAGGCTATAAGCCCATCATTGTTAAAAATTTGGGTCGTAAAACCAGAAAATTCATTTTTGCCCGGCAAGGCGGGCTTAAAGAAGTCGGCGTAGAACTCGAAGAGCAAAAACTCTTCTCGTTGACCGACGAGGAAGTTTTAAAATTGGCCCGCTGGGCCGTTATTATTGAAAAGCATTATGGTAAACCGCAGGATATTGAATGGGCTAAAGACGGTCCAAACAATCAATTATTCGTGGTTCAATCAAGGCCCGAGACGGTTTACACTGCTCAAAAGAGGCAATTTTACGAAGTATACGAACTTAAAACCAAAAAATTGCCTGTGCTTTCGGGCATTGCTGTGGGCGATAAAATCAGCAAAGGCAAGGTGAGAATTATTGAAAAAGTTACGCAAATCAGTGCTTTCCAGCCCGGCGAAGTTTTAGTGACCAAAATGACTGATCCGGACTGGCTGCCGGTGATGAAGATGGCCTCGGCCATCGTGACTGACGAAGGATCCAGGGTTTGTCACGCCGCCATTGTCAGCCGGGAATTGGGGATTAACGCTATTGTCGGCACGAAAAATGCGACCAAGGTTTTAAAAAATACTGAGACGGTTACGGTTGACTGCAGTAGCGGCCTGGGCCGGGTTTTCTTGGGCGATATTCCTTTCACCAGGAAAAAATACGATTTGAAGAAAATCCCGAAATTGAAAACCAAAATCATGGTGAATATCGGCAGTCCGGATATCGCTTTCAAAAATTCTTTCCTGCCTCACCAGGGCGTGGGCTTAGCTAGAGAAGAATTCATTATCGCTTCCAAGATTAAGGCTCATCCTTTATATCTGATTGCGAAAAACAAAGGACGTTTCTTCGTTGATGAACTGGCTCGGGGCATCGGCCAAATCGGCGCTGCTTTCTGGCCCTATCCGGTGATTGTCAGGTTTTCCGACTTTAAGACGAATGAATACGCTGCCTTACCGGGCGGCCAAGCTTACGAGCCCCAAGAACAAAATCCCACGCTCGGGTGGAGAGGAGCGGCGCGCTATTACGACCCTAAATTCAAGAGAGCGTTCTTATTGGAATGCCAGGCACTCAAAAAAGCAAGGCAAGAGTTCGGCCTGAAGAACATTTGGACCATGATTCCTTTCTGCCGGACCATTGAAGAAGGCAGGAAAGTTTTAAAAATAATGGTTGAAGCCGGGCTGAAAAAAGGCCAAGACGGCCTGAAAGTCATGGTGATGTGCGAGATTCCCTCAAATGTTGTTTTAGCTGAAAAGTTTTTGCAGATTTTTGACGGAATGTCTATTGGTTCCAATGATTTAACGCAGCTTGCTTTGGGAATTGACAGAGACAATGCTAAAATTGCCCAGATTGGCGATGAGAGAAACGAAGTTGTTAAGCATATGATTTCCAGGGTTATAAGTATCTGCAGACAAAAGAAAAAATATTGCGGCATTTGCGGCGAAGCGCCTTCGGATTTTCCGGAATTCGCTGAATTTTTAGTAAAACAGGGTATTGAATCCATTTCTCTAAATCCGGACAGCGTTATTAAAACAATTTTAAGTCTCGCCAAAAATAATTAAAAATAGTCAAAAATAGTATATAATAAGAGTAGTACTACAGAACGTTCCATAGTACTAATATATAATTAATAAAATGGGGAAGTTTCACTTAAATAAATTGCCAAAAGCAAAAAGAATCCAAATGATCGGAGAGTTTTATGATGTCATCGACTGTTTAAATGACAGGCAAGAAATTAGGTTATTTTTTAAGGATTTATTGACTGCCGACGAGATTGCTAATTTGATGCGGAGAATAGAAGTGGCCGTTCTTTTAACCGCTGGTTTTACTTACGACCAGATTTCTCAAATATTAAAGGTGGGAAAAGATAAAATTACCAACGTTCAAAAACGCTTAAGCGGAGGCGGAGCCGGATATAGAATAATAACGAAGAGATTATTAGATAAGCGGAAGAAAAGATTAAGAAACAGGACAGAGCGCGAGAAAACAATAATGTCTCCTTTCGAAAGATTAAAAAAGAGATACCCCTTAGATTTTCTGTTATTTAATATAATTGACGAGATTTCAGACAGACTTAAAGAAGATAAATCCAAAAGAGAGAAGGAGGCAGTATTATACACGCCATCCGGCTAGCAAATAGTACTATAGACCGTTCCATAGTACTATTAATCGGACCGTTGAATTGGTGTTATATAAAAATTATATTTAAAAAATTATGGCGGAGGTTAGAATTTTAATATAAATTTATGTACGATATTATCACTTTCGGTTCGGCTTCTCAAGATGTGTTTCTGAAATCAAAAAAGTTTTTGCCTGTTTTGGGCAAAATCTTTGCCACGGGCAAGGGCATTTGCCTGCCGTTAGGTTCCAAGATTGAGATAGGGGATATATTTTTCACTTCGGGCGGGGGCGGCACGAACACAGCCGCCACCTTTGCCAACCAGGGGTTTAAAGTAGTTTACTGCGGCATGGTCGGCCAGGACAATTTCGGCGAATTGCTCATTAAGGAGCTTAAGGAAATCAAGATCAGCACTGATTTGGTTAGACAGACTAAAAGCAAGCCGACCACTCTTTCGGTTATCCTGACGTATCCGGGCAAAGACCGGACTATTTTGGTTTACCGGGGCGCTTCCGACTTTTTAAAGAAGAATGATCTGCCCTGGCCAGAGCTTAAAAAAACCAAATGGTTTTATCTGGCTCCTTTTTCGGGGCCTTTGGCTGATGCCACGGAAAATCTGGTTAATTTCGCCAGCAAAAATAACATAAAAATAGCCTTTAACCCGGGCTACAGCCAATTAACTATGCCCCGGCCGGTGTTGGCCAGGATTTTAAAGAAAATCGATATCCTGATTCTCAACAGAGAAGAAGCTTCTTTACTGGCTGACATTCCTTATCAAAAGGAAAAGGAAATCTTCGGCAAAATTGATCAGCTGGCCGGCGGCATCACCATTATGACCAAGGGCGGGGAGGGCGTGACGGTTTCAGACGGCCGGCATTTTTATTACGCCAAGTCTTTGGGCACGAAGATGGTTGACGGCACCGGAGCGGGGGACGCTTTCGGCGCTGGTTTCGTGTCGGGCATGATTCAACAGGACGATATTGTCTACGCCATTCAGCTGGCCATGGCCAATTCCGGCTCCTGTATCACCAAATTAGGCGCTAAAGAGGGATTATTGAGAAAAGGAGCAAAATGGCCGAAAGTAAAAGTTGAGCAAGAACCTTATGGAGCTTAAATATTATCTTGAAAAGGCAGAGCAAGAAGGTTGGGCTATAGGCCAGTTTAATTTTTCTGATTCCAAAACATTAGAAGCGATTGTTCAGGCTGCTTGCGCCCTGAAGGCGCCGGTCATCATCGGCACCTCGGAGGGCGCAAGCAAGTCAGTGGGCCTGGCCCAAGCTGTAGTCTTGGTTAAGGCTTATCAGGCAGAAACCGGCCTGCCTTTGTTCTTGAATCTTGACCACGGGAAAAGTTTCGGGTATATTAAAAAGGCGATAGGGGCTGGCTACGATGCCGTCCATTTTGACGGTTCGAAGTTGAAGCTGGAACAAAATATCAGGGAAACAAAAAAAATTGTAGCCTATGCGAGAACCCTCGGCATCCTGGTTGAGGGGGAAGTGGGCGAGATTGGCGGAGTTTTGACTGAGCCTCAAGATGCCCTGAAATTCGTCCAAGAGACGCAAGTGGACAGCTTGGCAGTGGCGGTGGGCAGTATTCACGGTCTCAGGAGTTCCTTGGACCTGAAAAAACTACGAGCGATTAAAGAAAAGATAGGTGAGGTGCCCTTGGTTTTGCACGGCGGCTCGGGCGTTCCCGAGGCCGATGTTAAGAAAGCCATCAAATCAGGGGTAGCCAAGATTAATATTAGTACCGCATTGAAAATAGCCCGTAGCAGTCAATCAATAAAATTTATTGTCGAAGATAAAATTAAATTATTCGGCAGTGCCCATAAAGCATAAAGGCAATGGTGAAAATTATTTTAGAGAGAGAAAAATGCATCGGTTGCGGTTCTTGCGAGGCCCTTTGCCCCAAATACTGGAAGATGGCTGATGATGGCAAGGTTAATTTTTTGGGGCCCGAAGAAGGCCTTGAGGAAGTTGAATGCAATCAAGAGGCGGCCGACGTCTGCCCGGTTCAATGCATCCACGTTGAGAAATAAATGTTGACCTTATCGGCTAAAATCAGGCAGGCAGTCGGCCGGAAGACCAAAACCCTAAGACAGAAGGGTATTTTGCCGGCTGTGTTGTACGGGCCTAAGATTAAGAATGAGAACCTTGAGGTGGGTTTGAAAGAGTTTGAGAAGGTTTTTCAGGAAGCTGGCGAAAGCACTTTGATTTCTCTTGAAGTGGAAGGTAAAAAAAAATACTTGGTGCTCGTCCATGACCTGTCTCGGGATTTCTTAGAGAACACGCCGACTCATGTTGATTTTTATCAGCCGTCTTTGACCGAGAAAATTGAAGTAAAAGTGCCCATTGTTCTGGAGGGCGAGGCTGAAGCGGTCAAGAACCTCGGGGGAACTTTAATTAAAAACATCGCCGAAGTCATAGTGAAGGCCTTGCCGCAAGGCCTGCCCAAGGAAATTAAAGCCAATGTTTCAGGATTAAAAACGTTTGAAGACACTGTTTTGATTAAAGACCTGCAAGTAGCCGAGGGAGTGGAAATTGTGAGAAATCCTCAAGAAATTGTCGCTCAGGTCAGGCCGCTCGAAAAAGTTGAAGAAGAGCTGAAGAAGCCGATTGAAGAGAAGGTGGAGGATGTGGAGAAAATAGTGAAGGAAAAGAAGGAAGAGGTGCCCGCCGATGACGAAAAAACGGTTCCGGCCAAAGCTCCGGCGGCCAAGGAGGATAAAAAACAAGAAAAAAAATGACCCCGCGCATTTTAAAAACATTTTTGTTATTGACGATAACTTCGGCCTTGGTGTTGCCGAATTTTTTTATTTCCGGAGCCAGTCCGAGCGAAGAGCGGCAGGCGCTGGAAGCGGAATTGAGGCAGCTTGAAGAACAGATCGCCAATTACGACAAGACCATTACCGCCACCTCCCAGGAGAAAAAAACCCTGGAAAACACCGTCGCCTCGCTTAAAAGCAAAATTAAAAAACTGGACCTCCAAATCAGCCAGAGCAATATCATTATCAAGGACCTGGGTTTTCAGATTGTAGATACGGAGGATTCAATCAATAAAACTTCTTTGAAGATTGAAGATGGTAAGGCGAGGCTGGCTGGCATCCTGCAGGAAATCTACGAAGAAGACCAGCGCCCCTTGATTGAAATACTGATTGCCGAAGGCATTTCGGACTTCTTTGACAATTTAGTGGCCCTGGAAGCCTTAAATGCCAAAAATCAGGAGCTGCTGGCTAATATTAAAGTGCTGAAGGCGTCTTTGGAAGACCAGAAGCAAGCTTTGGACGACGAAAAGAGCGGCTTAGAGAAGCAAGTCGTCATTCAAACTCTGCAGCGCCAGCAAAATGCTTCCGCTAAAGCAGAGCAGGATTCTTTATTAAGACTGACCGAAGCCGAATACCAAAAGCAGCTGGCTGAAAAAAGCAATGCGGAAAAGCAGGCCCAAGCCATCCGTTCTAGAATCTTTGAATTAATCGGCGTGCCTTCAGCGCCCACGTTTGAAGAGGCTTATAATATCGCCGAGTTCGTTTCAGAGCAAACCAGCATCAGACCCGCCTTTTTATTGGCCGTCCTAACTCAAGAATCAAATATCGGAAAAAACGTTGGCCAGTGCTATTTAAAAGACACAACGACCGGAAGCGGGGTAAGGGTAGGGGGAGCATCTATCTCCCAAGTTATGAAGCCATCTCGAGATGTACAGCCATTTTTGCAAATAACAGAAGCCCTGGGAAGAGATCCCTTTAATACTCCTGTCTCTTGTCCGATCCCTTCAGTTGGAGGTTATGGAGGAGCAATGGGTCCTGCTCAATTTATTCCCTCTACTTGGATGCTATATAAGAATCGTTTGGCCGAATTAAAGGGAAGTCTCGCAGATCCGTGGAATGTCAAAGACGCTTTTTTAGCCGCAGGCCTTTATCTCGCCAAATCTGGTGCGACCAAACAAACCCATGACTATGAGTGGTGTGCGGCTTTATCCTATTTTGCCGGAAGTTGCTCTTCGAGCAACCAGATACGCTATGAGTTTTATGGCGATTCCGTTATGGCCCTAGCCACTCAATACGAAAAAGACATCAAAGGAATGCAGTAATTACGGTTTTTGACTTTTTAATAAACTAAAACACGGGTTGAGTCCGTGTTTTTTGTTATTTATTGGAGAAGAAATTGTGATTCAGCGAGCGTTTTGACGATCTTATCCAGCTTGCCGGCCATAATGCCTTCCAGATCGTGGAAGCTTTTCTTGATGCGGTGGTCGGTCAGCCGGTCCTGGGGGAAATTATACGTCCTGATTTTCTCGGCCCTTTTGGCCCATTTAATCTGGGCGTTTCTTTTTTCGTCAAGACTGTCCGTGCGCTCTATTTCCTGTTTTTCTAGAAGTTTGGCCGCCAAGATAGCCATGGCGTTTTCTTTGTTTTGCAGCAGGCTTCTTTCGGTCTGGGAGGTCACAGCGATATTAGTGGGCAGGTGGACGATTCGCACGGCCGTCATTCTTTTATTGACGTTCTGGCCGCCCGGTCCCGAAGCTTTGCAGACCTCGACCCGCAAATCTTTAGGGTTGATGTTGAGCTGGAATTCTTTAGGTTTAAGCAAGACCGCTATGGAAGCCGTCGAAGTATGGACGCGGCCTTGTCTTTCGGTGGCCGGAATCCGCTGGACGCGGTGCACCCCACCCTCGTATTGCATTTCAGCGTAAGCATCGCCGCCTTTCAGTTCAAAAACAACTTCTTTGAACCCGCCCGCTTCCGAGGGCTTGGAGTCCAGCACGTTTTGATGCCAGCCTTTTATCGCCGCATATCGGGAATACATGCGAAAAAGGTCGCCTGCAAAAAGGCCGGCTTCATCGCCACCGGCGCCGGCTCTGATTTCAATAATAACCGATTGGTTTTCTCCGGCCATGTTATTTAACGAGTTTTTTAGAATAAAAAACGAAGTTGAAGATGAAGTCGCTACTTCATCGACCGCCTTTCTTTTTCTTGAGCTCTTCCTTCTTGGCCAATCTCTTCCTGAACTTTTGCACCTGGCCTACCGCGTCCATAACTTTTTCTTTGCCCGTATAGAAAGGATGGCATTTGGAGCAGATTTCAACCTCAATAAACTCTTTGGTTGAGCCAACGGTAAACGTGTTGCCGCAGGCGCACTGCACTCTGGCCTTCTCAAAATATGGCGGATGGATGTCTTTCTTCATAGATCAAGTTTTTAATTTATTAAAAACGCAGATAAAGATGAAGGGCTTACCCTTCATCGCGATATATTCATATTTAGCACATATAATAGAGGGAATCAATACCCGATTGACAATTGAGGTTAATTCTCTAAGATGGAATATAGCACAAAATACATTAAAAAGGGAGGTAAAATAAGGAATTGATTAAGAAGATCGCTGATAAGATAACCATAACCGGAGCCGATGACACCATAGCCCCTATTAGCTTACTGCAAGTGGCCGAGGAGTCTCCTTATGTCGAATTCGGCCTATTACTGTCTAAAAAACGCATGGGCAGTAAAGAATTTCCCTCTTTAAGATGGATGATGGAATTGAATGAGATCATGCAGCATCGAACGAAGATGGCTTTATCCGGGCATATCTGCGGGCAGTGGGTGCGCGATATTTGTTTAGGCAAGGAAGATTTTTTCAAAGAATATCCTTTCTGGAGAATATTCAGCCGCCTGCAGTTGAATTTCGGGGGAGAACGGTATGAAATGCCTGATCCTGACAGATTCTTGTCGGTTATTAAAACCTATGCTCAAGAGCGGCAATTCATTTTTCAGATAGATGGGGTTAATGATGGCTTCTTTACCTTAGTGAAAAAATTGCAAGGCATAGATGTCGTTCCGTTATTTGACTTATCGGGCGGCACAGGCCGATTACCAGAAAAATGGCCCCAATACCAATGGTATAGCGGTTATGCTTGGGGACTGTCGCCTGACAATCTTTCGGAACAGATGGGACTGATTGCTGAAGTCGTCGGTCCAGAACCAATCTGGGTTGATGCTCAAGCCGCATTTCGTCCTAAAGATAACATGTTGTTTGATTTAAGCGAGGTACGTCGTTTCACAAGAATAGCTCGGCCCTGGGTCATAGGCTATTAGCCAATTTCAATTAAAAAAACGGCAGAAGAAAATTCTTCTGCCGTCTTATTTTTCAGGAATTAAGAATGGATGACTGTGCCTCGGAAAGGCTTGCCTTCGATAATATCCTTCAAGTTTTTCAGGTCGGTCCCCTGGGCGATAATCACGTCAATTTTAGACTTTTGGGCGGCTTTGGCCGCAATCGGGTCAAAAGGCACGTTCATGCCCGGCGTCCATTTGGTGCCGATGATTTTAAAATAATCAGGCCAGCTGATTTCTTTGATGGCCCGGGCGTCTTTAAACTTATGAGGGTCTTTATCGTAAATGTATTCAATATTGGAGGCATTGATGACTTTATCCGCTTTAAATCTTTGAGCCAGCAAAACTGCGTCGTAATCCGTGGACCAGCCCGGCCGCCAGCCCGAAGCGATGAAGAGTTTGTATTTCTCTCCGTCAATCGGCTTATTGGGGCTGTCCAAGACCACCGGGTAAGCTTCTTTCTTGAAAATGGTTCTCAAAAGATGGGCGTTCAATCTGGTGGCGTGGATGCCTATCCAGTCCTTGTCTTCATCAGTTAACTTACTGATTTGGTTTGCGGCCGCCTGATAATCCCGGCAGATTTTTCCCCCGCCCGAGACTACGATAAATCTTGTGCCCCTTTTTAAAAATTTTAAAATAAATTCCTTAAACTTTTTAAGGAAGGCCACTTGGATTTTGTCTGTAATAATCACCGAGCCGCCCAGGGAAACGACAATGGTTTGTTTAATTTTGGCCATCCTTTTCACCTTATCATATCTTGTTGTTTTCAAAAAGGTATGCTACGCTAAAACTTGTTATGGTAGAAACTAAGAAGACAAAAGACAAATTTAATATTGATGTTGAAGAGATGGCCAAATTAGGGCTTCAATTCGGCCACCGCACTTCCAGGATTAATCCTAAGATGAAGCCCTATCTTTCGGGCATCAGAAGCAGCATTCATATTATTGATTTGGAAAAGACCAAAGAAAAACTGGTTGAGGTTTTGGATTTTATTCAGCAACTTATTTCAGAAAACAAGGTTTTACTGCTCGTGGGCACCAAAATCCAAATTAAAAACCTGGTGAAAAGCGTGGCCGAAGAATGTGCTCTGCCTTATATCACCGAAAGATGGCTGGGGGGCACCTTTACCAACATGGCCAGTATTCTAAAGAGGGTGGAATATTACAAGGACCTGGAGAAGAAAAGAGCTTCAGGCGAGCTGGATAAATACACCAAAAAAGAAAGGGCTGATTTTGACCAAGAGTTGAAGGGATTGGAGATTAAATTTAAGGGCATCAAAGAATTAAATCGTCTGCCCGAGGCCATTTTTGTCTGTGATATGATTAAAGACAAGCTGGCGATTAAAGAGGCCAGAGAAAAGGGGATTAAGATTATCAGCATTTGCGATACCAATGTTGACCCCACACTGGTCGATTATCCGATTCCGGCCAGCGACGATACGATTTCTTCGGTCAAATATATTTTGGAAAAAGTAAAAGAAGCCATTTTAAATACCGAGTCCCGCGAAAGCGGGACGAAGGTGAAGAAGAGGACACAGTCCTCTTCGCCTGCCGAAACGTAAAAAATTATGATTTCCATCAATCAAATCAAACAATTAAGGGAAGAGACGGGCGTTTCCATCAGCGAATGCAAAAAAGCCCTCACCGAAGCTGACGGCGATATGGAAAAGGCCAGGGCAGTCCTGAAAGACAGGAGCAAGGAACTGGCCAGCAAAAAGAAAGACCGAGCGACCTGCCAGGGTATTATTGAAAGCTACATCCACACCAACAAGAAACTGGGCGTGCTTTTGGAACTGAATTGCGAAACCGATTTTGCGGCTAAAGCCGATGACTTCAAAAACCTGGCCCATGCATTGTGTCTGCAAATCGCCGGAATGGGGGACACGGAGATTCCGCTTTTGGAACAGCCCTGGATTAAAGACGCATCAAAAACCGTCAAGGAACTGGTTGATGAATACATTGCCAAAGTTGGAGAGAACATCGTTGTTAAAAAATTTGTCAGATACGAGCTATAAAAAATCCGAAGCACGAAATCCGAAGCACAAAACAAATTCAAAATTCAAATAATTAAACTTATAGTTTCGAATTTCGATATTAGAATTTCGAATTTCCAAAAATGTTAGAGATAATCATTATAACCATTCTAATAATTAGCATTTCTGGTCTGGGCGTGATTTTATTCAGAAAAATGCCTGACTTGGCCATGCTGCCCGAGACAGAGGGCGATTACCGGAAAGTTTTGGTCTCAAAAATAAAAGAAATCACCAAGCGCATTCCCGTTCTGAAAGATTTTTCTTACGAGCTTTATTTACAAAAAATACTCTCCAAATTCCGCGTTTTGAGCATGAAGACCGAAAACAAGACCGGCGGCTGGCTGGAGCGGCTGCGCCAGAAAAAGAATCACGAGAATGGCAACAGCCACGACAAATATTGGCAGGAACTCAAAAAAGCCAAAGACGGAAAATAAGCCAGCGTAGCTCAACAGCAGAGCAGCGCATTTGTAATGCGCAGGCTGTCGGTGCAAGTCCGACCGCTGGCTCTTGACGGTATAGTTTGGTAAAATGTATAATAAAATTGTATTATGCTAACCCAAGAAGATGTTCAAAAAATAATTGAAGCCAATCGGGAAGTATTTCCAGCTAAAGAAGATTTTGAGATTTTTAAGCAAGAGATAAAAGAAAGCTTTTCAGATTTACAAACAACGGTAGATGCTTATGCTTAAAAAGCCGATGCTTATTTTTAGGAAATGTTAATGTTGGCTAACAAATTAGATCGCCGCGAGAAGTGGTTTCATCAGATTGCCGATAAGCTTGGCATAAAGTTGGAATACTAAAAAATCCGCTTTGGGCGGATTTTTTGTCTTGTATTTTCGCCGAAGTAGAGCTATCTTGAAAGTAGACAGTTAATCGTCTTCCAGAAAGGGCGATTTTTTGTTAGGATAGATGAACTAAACCATCTCTGTTTATGTATGAAGTCAAAGCTATTTTAAGTATTATTGCCATTTCGTTAATTTTCGTTGGTTATACTCCATATCTCCGCGATACCTTTCGAGGTAAAACCACGCCGCACATTTACAGTTGGTTTATATGGAGCTTTGCGACAGCAATTATATTCGCTTTGCAGGTTAGTGCGGGAGCTGGTGTTGGCGCATGGGTGACATTAGCTGTGGTTATTTTAGGTCTTATAGTTTTCATAGCCGGTTTGAGAGATGGCCGAAAAAATATTACAAAATTAGATTCCTTATTTTTCGTTCTTTCCTTGGTTTCATTATTTTTATGGATTTTTGCAAAGCAGCCGGTTTTATCGGCGGTTCTTATTTCATCCGTTGATATACTGGGTTTTATGCCAACAATCAGGAAATCTTGGAATAATCCATATTCAGAAACATTGTTTATGTATAAAGTAGGTGCTGCCAGGCATGGGTTGGCTTTTTTGGCATTGCAACAATATAATATTGTTACGTGGTTAAATCCTATTGCTTGGGTTTTGGCAAATTCAATTTTCAGCATTATTTTAATTGTCAGGCGGAAGCAGGTAGGGGAACAGTAGGTCGGGGTTCGCCCCTGTTTTCTAATCAATAGCTTCTAACCACCTGCATAGGTGTTTGGTAATTCAAAGCCATGTGCGGACGTTCGTAGTTGTAGTACCGGATAAACTCCGGCATTTCTTTTT
>Ga0209541_10005518_pt1 | contig 22025 bp, 23 predicted proteins | sample RifCSPlowO2_01_FD_184027 | JGI IMG/M metagenome (GOLD analysis project Ga0209541, IMG submission 184027) | Groundwater microbial communities from Rifle, Colorado - Rifle CSP2_plank lowO2_0.1 (SPAdes) (version 2) | ecosystem: Environmental > Aquatic > Deep subsurface > Groundwater | place...
AACGACAATTGGCTTAAGAAAAAAAAGACCAATATTTTTATGCACCAAAAGGAGAGAAAAGAGATAATTAAATCCATTGATGGTGTTGATCGGGTTGTAATCACTAGTCATCCTAAGAATCCTAAAGATATGAGTGTCTGTCGAGAGCTTCTTGAAATTAAGCCCGATATTTTTGCTAACGGGGGAGATAGAAATGAGAAGAATGCGGCTGATCCGGAGTCTTCTCTTTATACTGATATTCAGGCATGTAAAAAGATAGGTTGCAAAATGGTCTTTAATCTTGGTCGGGGAGGGAAGGTTCAATCGAGTTCTTGGCTTCTGACAAAATATATTCAAAAAGTTAAACCAATAAGGAAGCTGAACATAAAGAAAATACTGGGAGAGCTGGGAGCTATATTCAAAAAATCAAAAATAAAATTTCCGGAAAAGTTAAGATTAAAAACTGCAAAGCTGATCCTCAAATTAATGAATCGCAAAAGAGGCTTCGGTCTTTTTATAATTCTTGGATGGCAGAATAAGTGGAGGGAATATACTGATCTGCCTGATGTCCAGCAGGATATCTACACGAAACATCATCAAAACATATTAAAGCATTATCGAAGTCACAAACATGACATAGAAACGACCATTAACTTTGATGGTGCGATTCTCATTGATTCAAGAGGCAATGTTGTCCATTCAGGAATAATTATAGAGGGTCTTCGTCCCCATGTTATTGCTGACAAAATTCATCCCGGTCATTTTAAAGATTTATCAGATCAGTTCGGTTTTGGTGAAAAAGTTCATTCTAGGCATCTTTCGGCCATTACCGCTTCATATATTTTCAGGGACACCACAGTTTTTACAGTTTCTGAAGAAAACGACTCTTTTCACGTTTTTGAAGGTGGGAAAATAATTTATAGAGCAAGATGATTCAAAAAACAAAAAAGATAAAAGTCGTCTGTTTTGGCGGGGGCACGGGGATGCCTTCGCTTTTGTCCGGGCTTAAAAATAATCCCTGGCTTGAGATAACAGCCGTGGTCAATATGTTTGATACCGGCGGAAGTTCGGGTGAGCTGAAGGATAAGTTTGGTATCTTGCCGCCCGGAGATGTTTTAAAATGTCTTCTGGCTCTTTCCGAGGACGAATTCAATGCCAGAAAGATTTTGCTTAAAAGAGTGGATCATCCAAGTTTTTCTGGTCATACCGGGGGAAATTTACTCTTATTTGCCTTTGAGAAAGTTTATGGCAATCACCTCGATGCGGTAAATGCCCTTTCGCAGATACTATCGGCTAGGGGTAAAGTTCTGCCGGTGACCTCATCTCAAAGCACGCTTTGCGCAAGATATATCGACGGAAGTACTAATAGGGGTGAAACTAAAATAGATCAAGGAATGTATGCCGGCAAAGAGGTAAAAGAAATTTTCCTGGATCCTTCGATTAGAGCTTCCAGGGAATCTATTTTGGCTATCAAAAAAGCTGATGTTCTTTGCGCTGGGCCAGGGAGTTTTTATACTAGCGTTTTGCCTAACTTTTTACCCCTAGGAATTAGGGAGGCTATAAAAAAATCAAAAGCCCCGATTATATTTACAGTTAATTTTCTAAGCGAAGGTCTAGGCATGAAGAGTCATACAGTAGAAAAGATTGTTTCTATTTTGGAAAAGTATTTGGGCAGAAAGACATCGGCGGTTATAGTTAATGATAAGCTTCCCAATAAAAAGGTTCTGGCTTTGTACGCATCCGAAAGGAAGTATCCGATAAGACTCGGACGCTGGGATGATAAGAGAGTAATTGTGGCCGAGCTATGGAAGGATACAAATATTGCCCGGCACGATTCTCAACTTCTTGCCAGTCTTGTTTCGTCAATTATCAGCAGATTTTTGCAAAATAAATAACAGCCATTTCGGCTGTTAGTAAGAAGCTATACCCTATCGAACATTGCATCTGTTTCGGAAATAAGTTTTTTACGGATTTCGGGATCGCTGGAAGAATGGCCGGCCAATACCATATGAAGAGTCGAGGTGGGGAGGGCTTTATGGAGCCGGTAAGCGCTGATTGGTGGACAGACAAGATCCCAGTCACCTTGGACGATTGAGATGGGGACAGAGGGTAGGCAATTGGCATTTCTGATTATGAATCTGTCTTCCAGAAAGCAGTTATGGGCGAAGTAATGTGTTTCCATAAGTGCCAGTGATTCAAACGAGAAACTCGTTGTCTCTTCACTTATTTTTTCTTCCGGTAGAGGGTTAAGGTGGAGCAAGCTCATTTCGTAAAAGGCCCACTCGTAAGCGAATTTCTTTCGTGTCTCCGGGTCATCTGAGTTCAGCTGTTGACGATAGTAGGGATAGGGATTTCTTTTGTGCTCCGGTGGGACTGGACCTATGAATCTTTCCCAGACTTGAGGTCTGAACAAAGCGACACTTCCATTAGTAAAGGAATCGATTTCATCCGCTTCTCCCAAAAATATTCCTCTGAGTACCATGCCGGACACCGTTCTTGGATAAAGGATGCTATAAACCAGAGCCAGAGTCGAACCCCAAGAGCCTCCGAATAGAACAAATTTTTCTATGCCTAGCTCTTTGCGTAAAGTCCAGATGTCACTGGCGAGAGCCCAAGTGTTGTTGGTTTTTAAGCTGCCGAATGGTTTTGATCGTCCGCTGCCTCGCTGATCAAACAAAATAACTTTCCATTTTTCGGGATCAAAAAATCTTCTATCCATTTTATCGCAGCCGGCACCGGGCCCGCCATGAATGAATAAGATCGGATAGCCATTTCTGTTTCCGCATTGTTCATAGTAAATTTTATGGCCATTGTCGACGGGCAGGTAGCCATATTCATAAGGTTCAATTGGAGGAAAAAGATCGGTCGATGTTTTCACTTGTCGGGCCTTCTCAAAGAACTGTATTAAGGGGTATTAAATAGTTTCCTGTCGTTATTGTCAATTAACATAGGACTTAAGCATAAGTCCTATAAGTATTGATTATTTTATTTTTTTACTGTAATTTATTGGGGGAAAGAACATTTACATAAAAAGAGGCTTTTATGAGATGGAAGGTCGGTTGGCATGATCTGAAGTCCAACGGTATTCGTGTTTATTATTTCTATGATTCTGGCGGGACTACTCATATCGGCGGAATTGGTTTTAAGGTTGGTTCTGTTCACGATCCACCCGACATGAAGGGCCTTGCTCACATGGTAGAACATCTGAGTTTTAGAGGACCCAACTCGGCTCCAGAGGACGATATAGTTTATAATATGATCTACAGATATTTTGGAGGAATGGAGGGGCATAATATATTTACTACTTATGGTGTGACTTATTATGGCGGGCCGGGGCTTTATTATAGAAAATATCTATACCCTGTCATGGAAACTTTGGCTGAAGTTCTTAAGTTAAGGTTTGTCGATGAGCATGGTTTGTCGGTCGAAAAAACCGTTATTAATAATGAATATCAGCAGTATGATTTGGATGATCCTGAGTCTAGGCTTGGAGAGCTATTTCTTGGTACAATGTATGATACTAATCCCATTCGGAATGGTGTTCTAGGCGATGTGAGCCAACTTCGCTCTTTGACTCTTGAGAGAGCTCAAAAATTTCTCAGAGAAAGATATGTGGCCGAAAACATGTTTGTGGTCGTCTTTGGTCCCAAAAGAGAAGAAGCTATCTTAATAGCTCGTAAATATCTCGATGATTGGCCGTATAGAGGTCAGCCGATTTCATTAAATCTCAAAAGTTTTGATAGAGTTCCAGTGCTTTCTACTCCTAGAATTATTGAATCGGGCAACAATAGTTTTAAGCAAAATTATGTAATGGCTGGTTTTCCAACGGGCTGTTACGAAAGCAAAGACGATGCTGCTTTGGATGTTTTGAGCAGTGTCTTAGAAAGAAGGCTTTATGATGTTTTAAGAGAAAAGGGTAGAAATCTTGACAGAGGGACATATCATAATCCTTCTTTTACAGATAGATCGCTTGCTCATGGTAATATCGGAGCTTCCTTTGCTACTGCAAATCTTGATTTTGCAAGATATGGCCGGGATGCGATAGTAAGAGAGTTCTTGAGGTTGAGGGAAGATTTGTTACCAAAAGTCTTTTTTGAAGGATTTAGAGATTCAGCCAGAGAAAAATTTCTTGAAAACTTCCGAGATAGTCCGACTGAAGTGGCAGAGCTGGTTATTCAAGCCGCTGCTAATGGCGATTCCGATCTTGAACATCTTCATTCTTATGCTTATCGATTAAATACACTAACGGCTAATAGGCTTTGCGACGTGGCAAATAAATATTTTAATCCGAATGGTTTCGTTGGAGTTATACTCTCACCGACTCAATGAGTCGGTTTTTGTTTTTTGTTCAAGTAGTGTAATATGACATCAATGTCGCCAGTTTCTTCAACCCTTAAAATCTCCCGAAGCGGGCTGAAATTATTCCTGGATTGTCCAAGGTGCTTTTGGCTCGATATTCATCACAAGGTAAAAAGGCCGCCCGGATATCCCTATACGCTGTCGGCGGCGGTGGATTATTTAGTTAAGAGGGAGTTTGACGGTTATCGGGAAAAAGGCGAACTTCCACCAGTTTTAAAAAATGCCGGAATTCAGGATGCTAAGCTTTATACTGGTGATAACCTTGCCGAATGGAGGAATAATTTCAAAGGTATTTCTTATTTTGATGAGTCGCTGAACGCCATTCTATATGGAGCAGTAGATGATATATTAGAGTTTTCTGACGGTTCTCTAGCCGTGGTTGACTATAAATCTTCTGGTTCCAAGGAGATTACCATCTATGAAGACTATCGCCGACAAATGGAAATATATAATTACATTTTAAAACAATCGGGTTACCAGACTTATCCCGAAGCATATTTTGTTTTTTATCAGGTTATTAAGGAGGGCGAAACAGGTTTTAAAAATGCTCTTAAATTTAAAGAAGAAGTACGTTCGATAGTGTTGAATCTTGATTGGGTGGGGGATGCGTTTACGCGGGCTGTCGAAGTGGCTCGTTCAAGCGAAATTCCGATTGATGCTCCCAAGAACAATCACTGCGATCACTGCCATTACGTCGAAATGGCTTCAAAACATATCTTGAACCAGGATTCAAATATTTAGTTTAAGATTGCGGTTAGTGCTAATTTATTTATAATAGCGAGTATGGCATTTTGGGAAAAATTTAGAAAAGAGCCCGAAGTCAGGGTTAGCGCCAATAGACATGAGTCTCCGCCAAGGGCAAAAAGTCCCAAAGAGGATATTTTGGCTTCTCGTGAAAAAACTTCATCGTGGAAAATCGGCAGAGGCGTTACTGACTCTTCATTCGTGGAGCTTAAAGATGATGGCAAAGGAGTGTTTAAAACCGATGGTTATGAGAATGAAAGAGCTGCCTATCTTATCGATCGCTTTCTGGGTATTAATCTGACCCCCCACAGCGGTTAGGTTGTTAGATGGCAAGATGGGTAGCATGCAAGAATTTATACCCGATGCCAAGGCATTTTATGAACTTGAATCCGATTATTATCATGAGACTAAAGATGATCTCAATCGTTTTCGTGATGCTTTCGTAGATAAGCACAGGGCAGATCTTATGAAGATGTGGATCTTGGATATTATAATCAGCAATTCTGATAGGCATGGCGGCAACTTTTTAATCCGGGGTGACGGTCTACATGCTATTGATCACGGGTATACTCTAAGGTATAACGGCGATTCATTTTCGAAACACATTAACCTTAAAAATGGCATGTGGCAATTTTTTAATGAAGAGCTTCCTCCAGAACTAGTCGAGAATATAAAGAATTTTCTTGAAAGACCGGGAGAGCAGCAGGTTTTGGAGGAATTGTTAACGGAACTTTTTGGTAGGGAATACGCCTTAGCTTGTTTGAAACGCATAAAAGTCATCGGTGAAATATTAATAAAAAAAGGGAAAATTACTGGTTCGGAATATGATCATTTTATACCGATTTATTAATTTAATTTTTTAATTATGAAATTTGTTGAAATTTACAAACTTCAGAATAGTGGTGATCAAAAGGTTATAGTAACATGCAAGCTTAGAGATCCTGTGGTTATTTGTGATGGAGATCCCATATTTATAAAAAATCTTGAGAAGGATGGGATTCGTGATTATTCGAATAAAGATTTAGGGGCCAGCAAGCTTTTTCCTAAAGATGGAGTTAAATTCCTGGAGAATCTAAAATTCGCATTCAAGTCAGGCTATTTAGTTGCTACGGATATACAAGAATCTGACTTGAATATTTGATCATCGTTAGCAGAATTACAATAAAGTCGACTTTATAATAAATTGTTTTTTTATTTCACTTGTCTTATAGTAGTTTCGTACGAAACTCCTATAAGACAAATTTATTATTTATTAAAGGAATGAAAGGAGATTTTGTAATAAAATTTTTAGAAGAACTTAGGGATACTGTTGTAGATATAGGAACTGCTTGGAGCCGAATTCCGTATAAAGGATTTAGATACAGCAATTTCAATATGTATGGATATGAGAGTAGAAAAAAGTATATTGGTTTTAAAAATTTGGAGCGTAGGGGATTTATTAAAAACAAAGGAGTGGACTATTTTATGTTTACTAAAAATGGACAGGATTGGTTGCGGCGGTCAGTTATTAAATATTTTAAAGCAAAAAACGGCGGTACGTGGGATAAGAAATGGAGAGTTATAATTTTTGATATTCCCCAAGAGCTTCATAAAGAGAGGGTAAGATTAAGAAAAAGACTAAAATCCCTTGGTTTTGCTAGCCTCCAGAAAAGTGTATTGGTCTTTCCATATTCTTGTGAAGAGGAAGTGGGAGATGTGTGTAAAACATTAGGAGTTAGTGATTATGTTGATATTCTTATTGCCGAATCGGCAGGATCTAAACAAGAAGAACTTCTCAAAATTTTTCGCTTATAATTTTGTCATAATTATCTGTCTCATAAAGGTTTCGTACGAAACCTTTATGAGACAGAGGATCGAAATAATCGAAATAATATTGAAACAATATTGATGACTTTTATCGTCTATCGCCCAAGACCTCTTTTTTATTTTTTAAATTGTTGTATTATTTATTATATGTCTAAAATACCAAAACTTTATGCCGATCACTTCTATAAATTTTTCCAATGTCCTCATTGGATTTGGTACGATGTTTATGGCGACGCAACTAGAAGAAAGGCCATCCCGCCAATTATCGATTTGATATATAAGGGTAAGATGGCGACCGCAAGTGAAACTCTTCAGGAGCACAAGAAGTTTGAGGAGATAAAGCCTGAATTATATCGTGACCTTGAAGAGGCTTTTTTGGCGACTTTGGAAATGATGAAGAAGGGCAAGAATATTTACCATGGCGTGTTGATGCATGAGGATTGGGCCGGAATTCCGGATTTGTTGGAAGCTCGATCTGGTAAATCAGATCTGGGCGATTGGTACTATGTTGTTTATGATGTTCAGTCTTCTCTAGATCTTCGAGACGAATATAAGTTTCAGTTAATATTTTACAGCTTGATCTTGGAACGGCTTCAGGGTGTTAGGCCGAAAGAGGCTTATGTGATTGATCCCCAGGGCAATGAGAGATCATTTAAGATTGATGAATTTGTCGACCAATTTCATCTTACCCGAGAACAGATTGAGAAAATTTTAAATGGTGAAAAGCCGGCGCCATTTATCAAATCTACTTGTCGAAGAACTCCATGGTACTCTCTTTGTTTTTCAGATGCTAAAGACTGCAACGACGTCTCTCTTATTTACCGACTCAGCCAGGCTGATCAGAGGCGACTCTATGGAGTGGGGATTAGAACAGTTGCTGATTTAGCGGCTAGCGACGTGAATGATCTCCAGGCTAAATTAGAAGATTGGCCCTTCGACAAAATTGTTCGCTTTGTAAATCAAGCCAAGGTTCTTTCATCTGAATCTCCGCTGATATTGCGTAAATCCTCATTCCCAGAAGTGGAGCACGAAATATATTTCGACATTGAATCTGATCCAACCAGAGATATCGACTATCTCCTCGGCTACCTGGTTAAGAGTAAGAATGGCGAGACGAAATATGATTACTTTTTGGCCAAAGATAAAAGCGAAGAGCCGGCGACGTGGAAGAAGTTTCTTGATTTTTTGGCCAAGCTGGATAACTTTGTAATCTATCATTACGCATATTATGAGAGGCAGGTTTTTGATCGCCTAGCTTTGCATTACGGCGCTCCAAGCGTCCTAGTCGATAAATTCAGAGAAAACACAATTGATTTACACCAAGCATTAGTTGATTCAGCTGTTTTCCCCCTATACTTTTACAGCCTCAAAGATGTCGCTGGTTATCTGGGCTACAAGTGGGATGATCCTAGAGCTGGAGGAGCCGAGTCAGTTGTTTGGTACAATGATTGGCTGGATAAGAACGAGGATTCTACTATGAAAAAAATCCTCAAATATAATGAGGATGATGTTCGGGCGACGTTACTCATAAAGGAATGGCTAGAGACACATAAGCCATCAAAAACCAAAGAAAAACTCGACGAAGAATAGGTAAGAAAATTAACTCTAATTTTACGTGTCATTTGACATATTTATTTTTTTGATTTAACATATTGACGGTTCGCTACTAACTAAAAAGGGAGAAAAAGTCATGAAGATCGTAAGAATGATTATGGTTGTTCTTGTTTCGATGTTAGCGGTATCATCTTCTGTATCTGCACAGGTTTTGGTGACCGGAGAGACTGGCGGCAAGGGTAATCAGGCTGTATTATTTTCGGCCAATGGTATTTTTCCGGAAGGCCTTGAGTTGGTTAGTGTATATGGCCAATATATCTATGGTGTAACTGATAGGTTGGATTTTGGGCCAGTGTATGGTCATATTACAGCTCTTGGTCGAACTCAACATTATATTGGTACTGGTTGGAACCTAGCTCTTTTTAGAAGAAAGAAAGCATTTGTAGATGTTTCATTTTTTGGTGTTGCAACTTTTCCTTTAAACAAAAGAAGCGAAGCTTCAACTGTTCTTACTGCACCATCCTTGGTTGTCTCTCGGCCGATCACCTTAAACGGCAAGTCGGTTAGTCTTTATACCGGAGTTAGTACGCTTGTTCCAATCGGCCAGACTTTAGATACATTATTTACTCCGCCGGAAACGGTTTGGAATGTTCCATTAGGTTTTTCTACTGTTCTTAACGATGGCTGGTCACTTTATGCGGAGGTTGATGTTCATCCGACCTTCAAAGCAGTTGGCATTGGTTTAGTAAAAGGATTCTAGGGGGGTAATCTTAATGACCAGAACGGCACATAGCGTTTCTTATCTCATTGATGAAAAGCAGATCTCTAAAAAGTTAGGATTTGACCCTGGGTATCCAGTAAGAGTTTTTAATCTTGATGGTCTGAGCAGATGCAAGCGATATTGTCAAAAAAAACAAAGCGACTGCCGAAACAATTGTTAAAAACCTGTTACGCATTTTCTCTCCCTTTTTCTACTTTTGATGCCATACACTTAAACATAATAACAACCTATTGACATTCTGTCAATAATTTATTAATCTCTTGGAGCATGCTGGGCATGCCCGTTTCTTGACAAAGAAGGAGATAACTATGAATTGGGAAGGTTTTTTTCGATCACTTTCTTCTGATTTTGGAACTGCTATCGGATCCATCTCCGTTGTCATAGTTGCATATTGTGTAGCCTTATTTTTTATACGACGAGGGAGTAGTGAGCTTCTAGAAAAAGATAATGCCCCAGTTGTTTTGAGAACTATGCGTAGGGTCTTGGGTGTACTTGTTCTGTTGACAGTTGTAGTATTGTTCGGCCGTGCCGCATCAGTTGCTTTTGCAAATCGAATGCCGCGCAACGATATAAACAAGAGCCCAGTCTATGAACAAATGGATTCTCATGGTAATGAGAAGAAGAATAGTCGTTAAAAATAAGAAAACAGAAAGGGAGGAGAAAAAAATGAAACAGTTCTCGGCAAGGCTTCTTTTTATCGCTACTACTTTTGTATTCTTTGGATGCGAGGCTAGCTACCATGGCGTTCCGCCTAATGATATTGCGATGATGCTTACCCCAACTGGTTATGAAGATAAGATTTATACGCCTGGCCAAGTTGATATCGGTCAAGTTCAGGCAAATGGATCACAAAACCGTTTGGTGCTTATTCAGCGTAGCGGAATTGAGGTCAAGGAGCCCTTCATTGGAAAGGAAGCTAGCGAAGACAAGGAAGATCATCGTTGTTTGACTGGAGATAAAGCGCCGGTAACACTTGATGTTAGACTTCTGTTTGCATTGCCTGATTATGAGAGGCCTGAAGGTAAAAAGGATCTCGCCCGCATCTTTCTTTTGGGGAATCCGAAGGAGGTTGAAGGTAGTGCGGGAAGAGTTTTAAGAATCAGCGCGGATAGCGTATATGCGGAGCAGGCGAAGCAGTCAGTTCGCGGAAAGATCAGGCAGATTTGCTCTGGATACAAAGATTTTGATGCGATTTTTTCTGCTTTTGCTAAGGAGGGTGAGGGAAGTCTGGTGATTAAGATCGAAGGTGCAGTTGCCGATGTGCTTAGGGAAAAAAATGTACCTCTTAGGCTGGTGAGTGGATTTCCTTCAAATCTGAAGCCTGATCCTTCGGTTACTGATGCGATTGCGGCTCAACAAGTGGCTGAAAAAAGAGTCGAGGCCATCCAAACAATTACAGATTTTCTTGATAAGGACAGTACTGGCACAAGGCGGCTTGTTTATCAGATGCAGGTTTGGCAGGAGATTGTAGCCAAGGGTAATGCCAATGGCCATAATACAATCTTCTTGTCGTCAGTTCCTCAAGTTGGTATTCTGCCTCTTTCTCAAAAGTAATAAGTTGATTCAGCTCATCCCTTTGGAATGGGCTTTTTAATTTTGAAAATTAACCAACTTTCGTTACAATTTCTATATATGGCTGAGGAAGTTAATACTCAAAATCAGGGGGAGGTTGCTCCGGAGTCCTTCAACCCTGTTCAGGACAAGCCAGCGGCGGTTATTGAACCGCCGCTGGAGTCTGTTCCTATTTCCGATGTTGTCCAGAATCCTGCCCCTGATTTAAACTCCGATTCTTCTCCAAGTTCAGAAATACAAATTTCGCCGGAAATTAAAACAGAAACTATTCAGCCCGAAGCGTCGATTGAAAGCCCAGTCGAATTTAAACAAGAACAATATTCTTGGCCAATGCCACCAAGTTCTTCTCATATGAAAGAGCTTTGGTTGAAATTCAGAGAAAAGGTTATTGAAAGAAAAAGTAAAAAACTAGAGAAAATTATGTCTTTGGCAGTCAAGAAACGGCAAATTACCAACGACGATGTCCAGAAACTGCTGAATATCTCTGATGCCACGGCCACTCGCTATCTTAAGGAGCTTGTTCGGCAAGGCCGGTTAAGACAGTCGATTGCCGGTCGCGGCTCTTTCTACGAGCTGATTTAGGACATCCATCAAAGAATCGGCTCATATACGCGCATTTGAGCCGATTATCTCAAAAACGCAAATCTTGCCCTTCCTAAAGTTATGTGTTATATTATAAAAACGGTCATTTGACCTGAGTTCTCTGACAATCAAGGCAGCTATGCCTTAAATAGCAAGGGAGACAGACATGATGTATGTAGCCTTGGCTCTTATTGTTGCTTGTCTTGGAGTTATTCCTCTTTTGGCGCATCGCAAGATCACTGCCGCCGCTATAACTGGATTAGTTGCCACTGTTTTCTCATTTTTGATTTTTTACTTAAACACGCCCTCTCTGGCTTGGCCATTCTGGGGCACCGCAGGTGGTCTAGTCTTTATTTATTGGCTTGCCAGTGCGATTGTTATTCTAGTTATGGATGATGCTCTGGGCTTTGCTTTTCCAGCAGCTTTCGCTTGAAAGAAAAGAGGCCTATACGGCTCGTGAAAATCTTAAGAATATGACCGATGAAGAAATCCTGAGGCTTCGAGAAGAAATTCGAAAGAAAAATTCAGATAAACGCTGAAGATAAGAAATTGAATTGGGCCTTGCTTGTATTTTGAGCAGGCCTTTTTTGTTGAAGAAGTTATAAAATTATCGCCGGAAAGTATTAAATAGTTTTTAATAAGGATCGGCTCATATACGCGCATTTGCCTGCCCGCCTCTGGAGGGAGCCGACTACCTCAAAGAATTGACAGCTAGTCAAATATCATATAGCATCTTTTTGCATGCTAGGCATGCCTGTTTTTTAAAAAGGAGGACGATACATATGAATGTAGATTCTGTCAATATGGTTCTAGGTTATTGGTGGCTTATTGTCTTCGTTCTAGCTCTTGGCGTTCTTGCTCTGGGCTGGAAGCTGGTAGTTAGATTATTTGGCGGAGTTGTTGTTCCGGAAGATTCTGTTGCTCTCGTGAATAAAAAGTGGGTTCTGTTCGGCAGTAATAAGACTCTTCCGCCAGGTGCGATTATTGCTTTGAATGGAGAGGCTGGTTGGCAAGTTGATCCTCTTCCGCCAGGATTGCATTGGTGCTATTGGCCTTGGCAATATGAGATTCAGATGCAAAAATTCATCGCGGTACCAGAGGGTCAACTTGGCGTTGTACAGGCCCGTGATGGAAAACCGCTTGCAGACGGTCGTGTGCTTGGAAATAAGGTGGACTGCGATTCTTTTCAAGATGCGCGAGCTTTTCTAACAAAGGGTGGTCAGCGTGGCCCTCAGATCGCCATCATTACACCTGGTACATACCGTATTAACACCACATTGTTCTCGGTTTCGAACATGAATGCTCTTGAGATTGAGGACAATACGGTTGGTATTGTAAAAATCGAGGATGGGAAGCCTTTGCCCAAGGGCGAGATTGCTGGTCAGGAAATTTCTGGACACAGTATGTTTCAGGATGCCCAGACTTTTATAAACAACAAGGGTTATAAAGGTCTCCAGGAACAGGTAATGCTTGCAGGTCGATATTATGTTAATCCGCGTTTTGCTACCGTAGAACTTGCGAAGATGACGGAAGTTCCTATCGCACACGTTGGCGTTGTAATCTCGTATGTAGGTGAGGCAGGAGCCGACTTGAGTGGCGATACATTCAAGCATGGCAACCTCGTGGCTCAAGGGCAAAAAGGTGTTTGGGCAGATCCTCTTGATCCCGGCAAATATCCGGTAAATCCCCACACACATAAAGTTGAAAATGTGCCGACGGCGAATGTTGTTTTGAACTGGGCGAACGATAAATCCGAATCTCATAAACTGGATGAACGGCTGTCCACGATAACCGTGCGTTCATCTGATGGCTTCACATTTAATTTAGATGTGAGCCAGATTATCCATGTTCCGCGTAACGCTGCTGCAAAGGTCATTGCCCGTTTTGGTAACATGCAGAATCTAGTTACCCAGGTGCTCGAGCCAACCATTGGCAACTACTTCCGTAATGCAGCTCAGAGCCATGACGCTATCTCGTTCCTAAAGGAACGTTCTATTAGGCAAGCTGATGCGAAAAGGGCGATCGAGGAAGTGCTGGCTGGATATGATGTTCAGGCTGTCGATACCCTGATCGGCGACATTGTTCCTCCGCCTGAGCTTATGAAGACGCTTACGGATCGAAAAATTGCTGATCAGGAGAAAGAGACCTACAAGACCCAGAAGGAGGCTGAAGATAATAGAAAGTTGCTCGAGCAGGCAAAAGCAACGGCCGATACCCAGGCAGGTGTAGTTACTGCCGAGCGAAGTGTTGAGATCGCTGATTTTGCGGCGCAGGCTGCAGTAAAGACTGCTGGTGGTGCTGCTGAAGCCAAGACAATCAATGCAAGGGCTGATGCTGAGGTTACAAGAGTCAATGGTGAAGCAGAAGCTGGCAAAGTTCGGGCCATTGGTACGGCTGAAGCGGATGTTATCAAAATGAAGACCGAATCAATGTCGCCTGATAAATTCGCTAGCGTTGAGATTGCCAAGGCTCTTTCGAATAGTGGCTTCAAGCTTGTTCCAGATATTGTTGCCGGTGGCAACGGTTCTGGTAGCGGAAGTACTATGATGGATGTTCTTGTTGCGGGTATGGTTAGGGATAATATGAGTGGAAATGGAAAGCACAATTCTACCAAGGAAGATTCAACGCTTTTGGTTGAAAGGCCAAGCGGATTGAATACACCTGATTCCGCAGTAAAATAGGTGCAAGTAGGGGATGGAAAGCCATCCCTTTTTAATTTGACAATCTGTCTGTCGTCTTGTATTATTCAGGTGGTTTTTAAGGAGGAGGAGGTTCTAGTGGGAGTTCATGTAAAAGTATTTGCTTTGGGTTGTATAGATCCTAGGTTTAGAGATGCTTTTCAGCAGTTCATTCAAAAAAAGTTCAAAGTTTCTCCAACGCAGTATGATTTAAAAACTGATGCTGGCGGTTCAAGAGAAATTGCACTTAAAACAACTAGTGGTGAGTGGATGCTTCAAAATGCTGAAATTGCATATAGCAAGCATGGAGCTAGAATATTTGTTTTATGTAATCACATTGATTGTGCTCATTATGGTGGAGCCAATAAATTCTCTGGACCAGAGGATGAGGGACAGACTCATAGCGCTGATCTCAAAACGGCCGCCTTAGTTTTAAAAGAAAAACTTCCCGATATAGAAGTCTTTGCTTACTTAGTACATAAAGAACAAAGATATCGAGAAGCTTTCATATTTCAACAGGTTACCGTCTAATTATAGTATTCCCGCGTTTGCGGGTTTCTTTGTTTGCTTTTTATTTTTCAATATGTTTTAATCTAATTCGTTGTGGCAAAAAATACTCATTTTCTAATAATACTTCTTGTCGGGTCTGTTTTTTTATTTGCCTTTGTTTATCCTCAAGCCATTAATAACGGCGTGGATTGGATTAACGGCAAATCTTCTCTCCAAGTTCCCAATCTGCCCGAAAAGCAATTCCAGCTCGGCCTTGATTTACTTGGCGGAGCTCACTTATTATATGAAGCTGACTTGTCTGGGGTTTCTGATCCTGACAGGGGTGATGCGATGCAGGGAGTCAGGGATGTGGTTGAGCGAAGAGTTAATTTCTTTGGAGTCTCGGAGCCGATAGTTCAGGTCTCTGGTGGCAACAGACTGATAGTTGAGTTGGCTGGTATCCAGGACATAAATCAAGCCATCAGGCTTATTGGCGAAACTCCTTTTCTTGAATTTAGGGAAGAGGCGCCTAATTCACAGCAACTGATCGAGGATTACGACAAGAAACAAGTCCAGGGTCAGGTGACTCTCGAGGATGACTTCAGGCTCCAGAACGAACTGTTCTTAACTACAGGCTTAAGCGGAAAACATCTCAAGAGGGCTCAGCTTGTTTTTGATCCTCAGACCGGTCGTCCTCAGGTAAGCCTTGAGTTGAATGACGAGGGGGCTAAACTTTTTGCCGATATTACCAAAAAGAATATTGGCAAAAGAGTGGCCATATTTCTTGATGGAGCGGCGATTAGCGTTCCAGTGGTTGAAAGTGAAATTGCCAACGGCCAAGCCATTATAAGCGGTGACTTTAACCCTCAAGATGCAAAACTGCTGGCAACTCGTTTAAATTCAGGCGCTCTTCCTGTGCCGATTAAATTAATATCTCAACAAACTGTCGGCGCTTCTCTTGGCGCTGAATCTGTCGCTTCGAGTTTGATGGCTGGATCGTATGGCTTGATATTTGTTGGGTTATTTATGATTGCTTTTTATCGTTTGCCTGGATTGGTGTCAGTTTTGGCGCTGGCAGTCTACGTTTTGGTAGTTCTGGCAGTTTATAAGTTAATGCCAGTTACTCTTACCTTAGCTGGTATTGCCGGTTTCATATTGACTTTAGGCATGGCCGTTGATGCCAATGTTTTGATATTTGCAAGGATGAAAGAAGAGCTTTCGGCCGGTAAGGGAGTCGGTCAGTCAGTCAAGGAAGGTTTTCGTAGAGCCTGGCTTTCGATCAGGGACAGCCACGTTACGACTCTTTTGAGCGCCCTCGTGTTATATCTTTTTACGACATCTATTGTCCGTGGGTTTGCCCTTACTCTGGGTATCGGCGCGATTATAAGTTTGTTTACGGCGACTATGGTGACTAGAGCAATGCTTATGGCTCTAGTCGGAAAATGGTCTGAAAGGAATAAATGGCTGTTCGGATAATATATTAAAGATTAAAAATCAAAATGCAAAATGACAGATTAAAATTAAAAAATGAGTTCAAGGCAAGATTATATCATTTTAGTCTTGAGTTGATTAAATTTATTGATAAATTGCCAGCTGATAATGTTTCAAAAAGAATAGGAGATCAGCTTTTAAGAAGTGGAACCAGCGTACTGGGAAATTATGTAGAAGGTCAATCGGCTAGTAGCAAAAAGGATTTTACTAATTTTTTCAATCATTCTTTAAAATCTGTTAACGAAAGTAAAATATGGTTTGCTTTATTAACTGATAGTAAGAGGGCTGCTTCTTCAGATACCGAATGGTTTTTAGGAGAATTAAATGAAATAGGAAATATCTTTGGTTCCAGCATATTAACTTTAAAGGGTAAAAGATGATATTTTATTTTAAATATGTAGTTTTGATTTTTAATTCTTAATATTTAATTTATGCATCGCATTTACACAATAATGTTTTTTGTCTCTTTGACCATTTTTGCTGGTTCGGTTTTTGTGCTTGTTTTTTACGGTCTAAACTTTGGTGTTGATTTCAAGGGGGGCAGTCTTATGGAGATTGAGTTTACAGATATTCGGCCGGATGTCTCGGAAATTCAAAAAGTTTTTTCGGATAGATTCTCATCTCTTGAAGTAAGTCTTAATCCGATCGGAGAAAGGGGATTAATAATAAGATCGGGTGAAATATCAGAGCAGGATCATCAAGAAATTTTGGGAAATATCCGAACGGAGTTCGAAGCTAATAAATTCGAGGAGAAGAGATTTGACTCTATCGGGCCGGCTGTCGGCAAAGAATTGAGAGATAAAAGTTTTATCGCCATTGGGATAATGTTGGCTGCTATCGCCTGCTATATAACTTTTGTTTTTAGAAAATTATCCGGAACTCTTTCACTGTTGGCCATGAATGTTTCGACGCTAGTGGCCCTGTTACACGATATTGTTATCCCGATGGGTATTTTTGCCATTCTCGGCCATTACTACAATGTCCAGATAAGCGGAGTCTTTGTGGCTGCCGTGTTAACGATTTTAGGATATACTGTATCAGACAAGGTAGTCATATTTGACCGAGTCAGAGAAAACATCCTAAGGGGATCCAAAGAAGACCTGGGAGCTATTGTTCACAAGAGTGTTATGCAGACTCTGGTGAGATCTATTAACAATACACTGACTGTAATATTGTCTTCGGCGGCTATATATTTGTTTGGCGGTGAGAGCATTAGATACTTCGCCTTAGCCCTTATGATTGGCGTATTTCTTGGAGCCTATTCTTCGATTTTTGTAGCTTCGCCATTGTTAGTTTGGTGGTCCCGCTGGTCCCGTTAGAGATAAGTCATGCCCAACCCAAAGGGCATGACTGTCACATTGCTTTTTAATTGAATATTGTTAATTATTAGGATCTCTAGCGGGACTGGACAAAGAATAAGAAATAATTTAGGATAGTATTATCAATTAACCATCAGCCTCGTGGACTTGTCAAATGGCTTATGATAACTAGGCACCTTGATCGGTTATTAAGCTGGTGGTTGACTTACTTTACTATTAATGCTATTGTATATTCAATAAATATTATTGAATGAGAGGGCAATAGCACATATTAAATCATGCCAAGTTCAACAAATGCAATAACAAAAACGGTCGTTTTATTAGTCAAGAATCTTTCGCCTAGAAATAGGGACATTGTCTCCAGGCGTTTTGGTTTGAAGTCGGGCAAAAAGGAGACCCTTGAATCAATAGGCAAAAACTATGGCATTACAAGAGAAAGAGTCAGGCAGATCGAAGAGTTCTCGCTTGGCCAGCTTTCTAAATCAGTGGCCGGATCCCCCGAGGTTGCCAAATATGTCTCTCTGGCCAAGGATATCCTTGGCGGTAACGGGGGAGTTATGAAAGAAGTTGATATGTTCAAGGCTTTTAGCGGCGGTGATAAGACCAATGTTGTTAATGCATCTCTGGTTTTTATTCTTACCCTTGCTGGTGAACTAGTTAAATTCGGTGAAAGTGATGAGTTCCATTCTTTCTGGGCTGTTGATAAGCAAGCTGCCGGTTCGTTCACCGGTAACTTGGTTAACCTAACTAAGGCTTTTGAAAAAAATGAAAAACCCGTTCCTCAGTCTGAGCTAGCTTCTTTTTTTGAAACTAACGGTGTTGGTAATTCTAGAGATCTTGCCGTTCTGCTTGATATCAGTAAGGGATTGGGTAAAAATGTTTTTGGCGAAGTTGGACTAATCAGCTGGGCTGATGTTAAACCCAAGGGTGTTCGTGACAAGGCTTATTTGGTTTTGAGAAAAGAGAACAAACCAAAACATTTTACCGAAATCGCTAAGCTTATAAATTTGACCGGCTTTTCTTCTAAGAAGGCTAACGTCCAGACTGTCCATAACGAACTCATAAAAGACTTCAGATTTGTTCTCGTCGGCCGGGGGATGTATGGTCTTTCTGAGTGGGGATACAAGCCGGGCACAGTTAAAGAAGTTTTGGTTGATATACTAAAAACTTCCTCTAAGCCGTTGGCAAAAACAGAATTAGTAGCTAAGGTTCTGGTCAATCGAATGGTTAAAGAAAACACGATACTTTTGAATCTTCAAGACTCGAAAGTTTTTTCAAAAAAAGAAGATGGCACATACGCATTACGCAAGGCGTAATTATAAATTTCTAATTGCCCTAATTAACCTAATCAGAAATCAGGTTCAGTATTTAGGTAATTAGAAATTAGGTGAATTAGGTTAATTTTACCCGATTGGATTCACTTCTTTTAATACTCGATAGCGTCAGGACGGTCTTATCAATTCTCCGCTCTTTATGGTGGATATATTTGCCTGTGCTCTCTTTTCTAGTTGCTTATGGAATCGCTCAAAACTATACCCAGCTCAAATACCGACTTTCTCTTAGCTGGATTCTTCTCGAAATAAAAATTCCCAAAGAAGTAAGAAAAAGCCCTAAAGCTATGGAGCAAGTTTTTGCTGGGCTTCACGGGGTTTATACCAAGACTTTAAACTGGAAAGAGAAATTTTTAGGAGGGAAGGTGCCCGTCTGGTTTTCTTTTGAAATGGTTGGCAAGGGCGGAGAGACCCACTTTTTTATAAGAGCCGAAGATAAATACAGGAATGTAGTTGAATCTCAGGTGTATGCTCAATATCCAGCGGCCGAAGTTTTCGAGGCCGCTGATTACATCAATTCATTGCCACCGTATTTGCCAAATGATAAGTATGACCTTTGGGGGGCGGAACTAATGTTGAACAAGGAGGATGCCTATCCAATAAGGACCTATCCCGAGTTTGAAGAAAAATCGTCTAGTCCGGAGGATGTAAAAAGAATTGATCCTTTAGCCTCCTTGTCAGAGCTTTTTAGCACTCTCCATCCGGACGAGCAGATGTGGATCCAGATACTTGGTTCTCCTACTAACGATGATTGGGTTAAAAGAGCTCAGGCTGTTTTAGATAAGCTGATGGGTAGACAGACTGTTAAACCAAGTGGGGATTTTTTATCGGATATGGTTTTTGCTATTGATAGGGCCATAGTTGGATCGACTGAGCCTGTTGTTGAAAAGAGAGAAGAAAAGAGAGCAGACTTAAGTCCGGGCAAACAGGAGATAGCTAAGGCGATGGAAAAAAGCTGGGATAAATTGGGCTATGAAACCGGTATTCGTTTTTTATATATTGGTCCTCGGGATGCTTTTCACAAGGCTCATGTTTCAGGTATTGTTGGAGCTTTTCGCCAATATTCATCTCAAAATCTTAACGGTTTTAAGATGAACAAATTTACCCTCACCTTTGCTAAGGGCCTTTTTAAAAATTCTAAACTTTTACGCAAGCAAAAAGCTATATTTCAGAATTTTAAAGAAAGAAAATTATTTACTACTGGATTTAAGCGGTATGTTTTGAACACTGAAGAGTTGGCAACGATTTTCCATCTTCCGGATATTGGAGTCAGGTCGCCTTTATTACCTCGAGTCGAAGCAAAAAAGGGCGAACCTCCGCAAGGATTGCCAATAATGTAATTGAGATGGTTTTTGAAACCATCTCACAAAATTATGTCGTTAGCTGAAGACAATAAACTTGTAGTTTTGGGGGAAACTAATTTTCGTAATCAGCGATGGCGTTTTGGTATCAAACAAGATGATCGGAGAAGGCATATGTATGTTGTCGGATCGACTGGCATGGGCAAATCGGAATTCTTGAAGAATATGGCTATACAGGATATTGAGGCGGGCAGGGGAGTTGCCTTCATTGATCCTCACGGTGATCCTTCAAGCGATTTACTGGACTATATTCCGAAAGAAAGAATAAAGGATGTCATATATTTTGATCCGGGTGATCTAGACTATCCGATAGCTTTTAATGTAATGGAGGGTATTGGTTTTGATTATCGTCATTTGGTAGCTAGCGGCTTAGTCGGTGTATTTAAAAAAATATGGGGAGTCGAAGCCTGGTCTGGCAGAATGGAATATATTTTGAATAATACTATTCTCGCTCTCCTTGAAACTCCAAACTCAACTTTGCTCGGGATTAACAGGTTGATGGCAAGCAAAGAATACAGGAAGGATGTGGTTAGTCGAATTACCGATCCAATAGTCAAATCATTTTGGACTGACGAGTTTGCCAAATATGCCGATAAATTTGCCACCGAAGCTACGGCGGCCATTCAAAACAAAGTCGGTCAGTTTTCCTCTAATAATTTGATTCGCAATATAATTGGCCAAGAAAAATCAAAGATCAATATAAGAAAAATAATGGATGAGGGAAAGATTTTGATTGTTAATGTTTCAAGGGGAAAAATCGGCGAAGACGCCTCTCGTCTTTTGGGAGCTTTCCTGGTTACTAAAATTCAACTTGCGGCTATGTCCCGAGTTGATGTTCCGGAATCAGAGAGAAGGGATTTTCATCTGTATGTCGACGAGTTCCAGCATTTTGCGACGGAATCTTTTGCTAGCATTCTTTCTGAGGCTAGGAAGTTCCATCTGAGCTTGGTCATGGCCCATCAGTACATAAAACAGATGGAAGAACCGGTGATGGACGCCGTATTTGGCAATGTCGGTACAATAATCTCTTTCAGAGTCGGAGCCGAAGATGCTGAGTTCTTGGAGAAGTGGTTCACGCCTGACTTTCTGATGGGCGACATAGTCAATCTTGGCAAGTATAATGTTTATTTAAAACTGATGATTGATGGGATTTCTTCGAAAGGTTTTTCGGCGTCAACTATCCCTCCTTTGCCAAAACTTGAAAAATCTAATCGCGAAGCAATTGTAGAGCAATCAAGAAAAACCTATGCCACTCCTCGAGCCGAAGTTGAGAAGATCATCGCCAATTGGGCCGTAACGATTGACGGCAAGCCGATGGAGTCTAAAGAGTTCAGAAGCCCCCAATCATCTGATCGGTCCTACGGCGGTCAGGGCGGTAGTCAGGGTCAGTATATGAACCGAGAAAGCTTCAGACCGCGGTCTGACTCTGGAGGAGGATTCAGTGGTGGCCAGAGAATATTCTCACCCCCTGCTCCAGAAAGACAGTTCCGGGCTGAACCAAGAAGAGAAGAGAGGCCTCAGACCTTCAGACAGCCATTATCAACGTCAAAGCCTGCTCCTCAATTTGAGCCAGACAGGATTTCTCAACCTCCGCCTAAAGTTCAGACTCAGGCATTTCAACGGCCCATATCAAATAATCAATCTCAGCAACCACTGAATTCAAAACCTCCGGTTTCTTTGAATGAAGCTCTTAAGACTGGCCCGGTTAATTTTCGTGGCCATAGGATAGAGGAAAGACCTAAACAAAGAATCGAAGTTAATACCGATGAATTAAGAAAGATATTGGAAGAGGCGATGGGCAAAAAAGATATGCCCGATCCCAACAATGACTTGACTCAAGAGTAATACTATACTATACTATACTATTGATGCTAGATACCTTAGTGGGAGGAGGCAACGATGCTGAAGCTAGCTTCGATTCTTGAAAAAATGGGCCCTAATGGACAGGGCGAGCTTCTTCGAGCCATTACCTTTACTGG
>Ga0209541_10005523_pt1 | contig 22015 bp, 19 predicted proteins | sample RifCSPlowO2_01_FD_184027 | JGI IMG/M metagenome (GOLD analysis project Ga0209541, IMG submission 184027) | Groundwater microbial communities from Rifle, Colorado - Rifle CSP2_plank lowO2_0.1 (SPAdes) (version 2) | ecosystem: Environmental > Aquatic > Deep subsurface > Groundwater | place...
TGATATGGTTTCAAAATTAGCAGAGTTTAACAAGAAACAAAAAAAAAGAGGGGATAAAAAAATGTTCAGTGACGACGAAATGGACGCGGTGGCTATTGGCCTGACTCATCTCGCCTGCCGGAAAAGTTTTTCTATAAAATAATTATCCACAGTTTGGACTTATTCACCGTTGCGCGAATTTTTAAATTTGCTACAAATTAAGCGCGGCGTCTAAAATCCGCTGCCGGTCGTTTAAAAAAATAAATAATTATTATCATGAGCCCAGATGAAATGGGTATTCCGCCCGGCGACGGGACGGGAATAGACGACGAAGAAGAAACTACTGAACCAACAACGAGCGACGAAGAGAGTTTTTAGTGGAGTGCCCCAAAATTCTTTTTCGGCACACATCTCACGGAACACGAAACCCGCCTGCTGGCGGGTTTCTCTGTCCGGCGCCGTCGCGCCTACCAAGTTTCCGCTCGATATGTGCCTCAACGAATTTGGTCAACCCACAACAATTTTCAAAAATCGAAGTGGGCCGATGCGGATAATAACATCGTCGGTAATTTTGAAAAACGGGTCGGTGATTTTTTCTTTGGTTTCGGCATTGGAAACCGCCCCCTCGGCAATCAATCGGCGAAAATCGGACTTGGAAGAAACCAATTTTTCGCGCGAGACAACATCCATCAACAACTTCCCAGTTTTCACTTTCACTTCCTTAATATTTTCCGGCAGATTGCCGGACTTGAAAGTATTATCGAAATCTTTACTCGCCAACCTCGCTTTTTCTTCTCCGTGATAAATTTTTGTAATCTCAAACGCCAAACACGTCTTGGCGTCACGAGGATTGTCCACACCCAAAATATGCTCAATGTCCTCCAAATCTAACCATGTGCAATCCACAAACAATTGACGCGTGTTCTCATCGTCCTGAGCCATTAGCGAACCATACATTTTCCCTGCTTCAAAATCAAGAAATACACCCGTACCCAATGATTTTGACATCATTTTTTCTTTCGTTTTTGGATTTTCTAGTAAGGTTGTAATGAACACAAATTTTTCCTTGTTCTTAATTTTTTTCAACAATGTGCGCCCGGCAAGCGCGTTGAATTTCTGATCCATTCCACACATCTCAATGTCAACATCCATCGCAACAGAATCATAACCCTGCATCAATGGGTAAAAAAGTTCGTGCAAATATAGCGGTTTTTTATCTTGAATGCGCTTTTGAAACATATCTCTCTCAATCATTTGTTGAACGGTAAAGTTCGATGCAAGGTTTATAACATCTTCAAAAGACAAGGTGGACAACCAATCATAATTGTAAAGAACTTTCACTGGATTCTCTTTGTTATTTATATCAATAACAGGTCTTACTTGTTCAATCCATGTTTTAACATTCTCTGTAACTTGCTTGCGTGTAAGCTGTTTGCGCGCTGATTCGCTTTTGTCGGTCGGATCACCAATTCGCGCGGTAAAATCTCCCACAAGAAAAATAACCTCGTGGCCTAACCTGCGAAACTTTTCCAAAATCATATAATTTGTGGCGTGCCCAAGATGAAGTGATGTCCCCGTTGCGTCTGTGCCAATGTATATTCGAAGGCGTTTACCTGATTCTAGCGCTTCACGCAAACCTTCTTTGGTGGGTAATATTTCCGCGACAGAGCGCGTTAGAAGTTCATTAATTTCTTTTTCCATAACGATATTTTATCACAATTTGAGATGATTATGCTAATATTGAAAGCGATGAAAAAACGACGATTGCTGAAAAAACGACTGATGGAAGCGGCGGCACTCGCCGCCGGCTTGTTTTTGTTGGGTGGTGGAGCGACTCTGTTGTGGCTTGGCAATATGGAAATCCCCAATCTGGATACCATCGGCGAGCGCCGCGTCAGCCAATCAACCAAAATTTTTGACCGCACTGGCGAAATCTTGCTTTATGATATTCACAAAGATGTCCGACGCACCGTTGTGCCCTTTGACCAAATCTCGCGAAACATAAAAAATGCCACGGTGGCGATTGAGGATGCCAGTTTTTACCAACATCGCGGCATTGAACCAAAAGCGATATTGCGCGCCGTTTTTGCTAATCTACTGAATTTCGGCTACAGCCAAGGTGGTTCCACCATCACCCAGCAAGTGGTGAAAAATTCCATTCTCACCAACGACAAAACCATTACCCGAAAACTTAAAGAATGGGTTTTGGCGCTGAAGTTAGAAAAAACAATGAGCAAGGAAAAAATTTTGGCGCTTTATCTTAATGAAATTCCTTACGGCGGCAGTATCTACGGCGTTGAGCAGGCCAGCCAAAGTTATTTTGGGAAAAAGGCCGCCGCTCTTTCCATTGCCGAAGCCGCCTATCTCGCTTCCCTACCTCAAGCGCCGTCGTATTTTTCGCCTTTCGGCAATAATCGGGATAAATTGGAAGAAAGAAAAAATTTCACGCTGGAAAGAATGCTGGCGGAACATTTCATCAGCCAAGAAGAATACGAAACGGCAAAAAAAGAAACGGTCAGTTGGTTGCCGCCGGAAAATACAGGAATTCGAGCGCCTCACTTTGTAATGTTTATCAAAGATTATTTAGAAAATAAATACAGCAAAGAAGCGGTGCGCTACGGCGGCTTAAAAGTAACCACCACTTTGGATTATTCGCTTCAAACCAAAGCGGAAGAACTTGTAAAAAAATGGGCATTGCAAAACAAAATTAATTATAACGCCGAGAACGCAGCGCTGGTGGCAATTGACCCAAAAACCGGACAAATTTTGGTAATGGTCGGCTCGCGCGACTATTTTGACCAAGAAATTGACGGCAATTTTAATGTGGCGCTGGCCCACCGCCAACCTGGTTCGGCTTTCAAACCAATTGTTTACGCCACCGCTTTTACCAAAGGTTATACGCCGGAAACCGTGGTTTTTGATTTGTCAACGGAATTTTCCGCTTACTGTAATCCTGATGGCACACCTGTCGTTGCCGACAATGAAGACAAGTGCTATATGCCGGAAAATTATGATTTGATTTATCGCGGACCGATTGATTTGCGCCACGCCTTGGCCCAATCTGTCAACATTCCCGCTGTCAAGGTTTTGTATTTAGCTGGATTAAAAGAATCTTTGCGCCTCGCTAAGGATTTGGGTATTGAAAGCTTAACTAATGTTAATCAATACGGTTTGACTTTGGTTTTGGGTGGTGGTGAAGTGTCGTTATTGGATTTGACTAGTGCTTATTCAACCCTCGCCAATAGTGGCACACGCAACCCTTATGTTGGTATTTTGAAAGTGGAGGATGAAAATGGAAAAATTTTGGAAGAGTTCCAACCCAAACCCTCTGTTGTTCTACCAGAAAATATCGCTTTGACAATTTCCGATATTCTTTCCGACGAGGAAGCGCGTCAACCAACTTTCGGCATTCACTCTTTCCTTTATGTTGATGATAAGGACGTAGCGGTAAAAACCGGCACCACCAACGACTACCGCGACGCTTGGATTTTGGGCTATACCCCATCACTAGCGGTTGGCGCTTGGGCCGGCAACAACGACAACAGCCCGATGGAAAAAAAGGTTGCCGGCTTTATTGTGGCGCCTATGTGGCACGAATTCGTAACCAAAGCATTAAAAAATTATCCGGATGAAAAATTCAAAAAACCACCAACGATCGACAATTCCAACCTCAAACCGGTTTTGCGTGGTTTTTGGCAAGGTAATCAATCTTATTTCATCGACAAAATGTCTGGTAAATTAGCCACTGAATACACACCAACAGAAACCAAGGAAGAAAAAGTTGTCCGCCAAGTCCACTCCATTCTTTATTGGTTGGATAAAAATAATCCCTGGGGTGCACCACCAACTAATCCAACCAACGATTCTCAATTCAATTCTTGGGAATACGCCGTTAGAAAGTGGGCGGCGGAAAAAAATCTAGCGGATGAAAACCAAAGCGTTATTCCCACTGCCCTTGACGACATTCACTCACCTAACCGAGTGCCGATTTTGCAAATTCAGGGCTTGAAAAATTCTTACAGCAAAAACGAAACGGTCTATATCACTATTGCCAACAGCGGCGTCTATCCTCTACGAAAAATTGATTTGTTTTTGAATGGTCGGTATGTCGGCTCGGCTATTAAATCGCCGTTTTCCTTAAGTATTAAACTCTCCACTCTTGGTGAAACTGGTGATAATAAAATTGAGGTCATTGGTTCCGATGCTGTTTATAACAAAGCCAAAACCGAAGCAACCTTTAGGATTAGCGAATAGATAAAATTTTTGATTTGGGAAATTGTTGGTTGAAGGCAGTTATGATGGCGGCCTTTTTGATAAAAATTTCACTGTGGGCGACCGGACTGACATTCAAATAAACCGCGCCGCCACGCAAGGTCGCGGCGGCAACGTCTATTTCCACGCCGACCACTCCACTGATAATTTTCAAAAGTGTTTTCTTAACCAGCGTCGCTCCCGCTTCCCCCCTCCGATACTTTTCCAAAAAAATCCCAATTGGCTCCATGGTTTTTGGTTTTTCGCTTTTAGTTTTCAGTTTTATTTATTCATTGGCATTACTAGGTAGGTAAAAGATTTATCACTGATACCACCAAGCACTACCGGCCGACCTAAACCATTGAAACCAACAAAAACACTGTCGGAGTTGATAGAAGAAAAAGCGTCAGAAAGATAGCGATAGTTAAAATTAATGTCTGTGTCTTCACCTTTAATGGTCGCCTTTAGTTGGTTGATGTTTTCGCCAATGTCGTTGTTTTTTGTTTTAAGTTCAAATAAGTTCTTTTTTGGCAAACAATGAACACTGACTTGATTGAAATTGTCAGAAAAAATATGGGCCAGTTTTAAGGAATTGATCAGGTCTTGTTTAAGTAAAATTACTTCCGTTTTAAATTCTTTGGGGATAATTTGTTTGTAATCGGGAAAAACGCCGTCCACCAAACGCGACACCAAGTACAAACCCTCAATGGTGATTGATAGTTGATTTTTGGAAAAATTTATCTCTAGGTCATCCTCTAAACCACCGAGAATTCTGATAATTTCCTGAATGTTTTTGTTGGGAATCAAAACTGGTAAAAAATTGTTGTGTTTTTTTACCTTGATTCTCTTTTCTGCCAATCGAAACGAATCGGTTGCCACAAAAATCATTTCTTCGCTTTGTTCGTAAATATGAACACTAGATAGTTCTGGTTTAATGGTGGAGGTGGAAGCGCTATACCAAACCGAAGTCAGTCCGTTAATAAAATCTTTGGTGTTGATTTTAATAGAGGACCCCTTGGTTGGGTTGGGGATATTTGGAAAATCATTATGGTTGTGGGTTTTAATAATGGTTTTATTTCTTTCTGTGGTAATAGCTAAATTATTTTCTTTTTCTTCTAATAAAACAATTCGGTCGTTGATGTTTTCGATAAAATTAGTCACCACATGACCTGGTACCGCCAGTGTTCCTTCCTCAATTACTTTCACCGGGATTGACACTTCAGCGCCAAAATCAAGATTGGTGGTTTTTATTTTCAATAAACCATTTTTTACCTCAAAAAGAACGCAGGATAAAATTGGTAGGGTAAGATTTTTACCGGCGATCTTTGCAACTTTATCTAATCCCCAAGTTAGTTTATCTTTAATACATTCTATTTTCATTTTATTAGTATTAGTACTGTTAATGTGTGGAAAAACTAAAAATACCTTAATTACCAACTTAAATCAAATTAATCATTTCTCACAACCTGTTGAAATTTTTTGAATAATTTTTTTACTTTAGGAAAACCGATTTCTTATTGACAATTTTTTAACACAATTTAAACAATCTTATCAACAGGTTTTCCTAAAACATCGCTCTAATTTGGGAAATTTCTTGAGCTAAGGTGGTGTCGTTTTTTATATCATCTTCTATTTTCTCGCAAGAGTGAATAACTGTGGTATGGTCGCGGCCACCCATTTTTTCACCAATCGACGGAAAGGAAATGTTGAAATCTTTTCTTAAAACATACATCGCAATCTGGCGCGGCCGGACTATTTCTTTACGGCGAGTTTTTTCGTAAATAGAGGCCTCCTCAATATTGTAGAAGTTGGCGATGGTTTTGACCACATCTTTTGGGGCGATGGATTTTTTGGGCCGATCGGTATTTTTAATTAGGTTTTTTACTTCAACCAAAGAAAGATCTTTATTTTTAAATTGGGACTGGCAAATAATTATGTTTAGGGCGCCTTCTAACTCCCTAATACTACCAACCACCGAGTCGGCCAAATACTCAACAATTTCATCAGCTAAGAAAAAATTACTGAACCGCGCTTTGGTTCGCAAAATAGCCAAACGCGACTCGTGGTCTGGTGTTGGAATGTCGACAATCATACCCGAAACACACCGTGACTTGAGTCGGTCTTCCAAATTAGGAATGTAATTGGGGTGTTTGTCGGAAGAAAAAATAATCTGGCGATTGTTGTCATGCAAACTGTTAAACAAATGAAAAAGTTCATCCTGAGTTCGTTCGGTCTTGGAGAAAAACTGGATATCGTCCATTATCAGCACATCATATTTGCGGTATTTTTCTTTGAAATCGTTCATTTTTTGATTTTGGACAGCGTTAATGTAATCAACGGTAAATTTTTCCGAGGTGATGTAAAAAACTTTCCTTTCCGGCGAATTGATTTTAATTTGATTGCCAACCGCTTGAATTAAATGGGTTTTGCCGTGGCCGCTGCCGCCGTAAATGAATAAGGGATTGTAGGCAACTGGTTTTTTAATTATTGACTGGGAAGCGGCGTGAGCCAGTTCGTTAAACGAACCAACAACAAAAGCGTCAAAGGTATAACGGGGGTTTAAATTATTTTCTTTGTTGATGTAATGTTCTTTCAGCGGCAATTCAATGGTCGGCGCTAATGAAAACTTTTCGGTTTCGTTAGTTTTCTTCCGCAGTTCTTTTTCGGAGACAACATATTCCACCGCCCTAACAAAATCAACCAGACCACGCAAGGTTTTCAAAATCGTTTTGTGGTATTTTTGTACTAACCAATCCTTAACAAAAGTGTTGGGCACGGTTAAATAAACTGTGCCGTCTTGAAGATTGGCAATACTTGTGTTCTTGAACCAAGTGTTGAAAGTGGCCCCAGAAACACCCAACTCAATTTCAGCCAAAACACTATCCCAAAGTTTTTTATTGTCCATTAAGATTATTATACTAATGTTTCTATTATACAGAACTTGTGAACAACTCTTAAATATGTTAGTAATATGTGGACAAATTGTTTACAACAATTTGTAAGTTCCAAATCACAAATTCCAAATTCCAAACAATAATTAAAAATTAAATATTGAAATTTGTTTGGAGCTTGATAATTGGAACTTGGAAATTACAACCATGTCGTTTACCTATCATCCAAAAAAACGAAAACGCGCCAAGACCCACGGCTTTCTTTCCCGCCAAAAGACCTATGGTGGTCGCCGGGCGATTCGCGAGCGCCGGCGCAAGGGCCGAAAAAAACTTTCAACCTCGCGGTAGTTTTTATGTTGCCTAAAAAACAAAGAGTTTCTAGGAAATTATTTGAGGCCGTTTTTCGTTCGGCCACCACTTTCAGTTCGCCCTTTTTTGTGTTGAAAATAAAAAAAGAGGAAGCGAGTCGTTTTGCTTTTTCTGTTTCGGTGAAAATTTGCCCCAAGGCGGTAGACAGAAACAAATTGCGCCGCCGCGGCTACGCGGCGGCGAGGAATCTTTTGCCCGAAATCAAAATCCCAACTATTTGTCTTTTTATCATCAAAAAAGGCGCCGAAAAATTAACTTTCCAAAAACTCCAAGAAGAAATAAAAAATATCTTACAAAAAGCTGGTATTGTGTAAATTAAAAATTACGCAAATGAAGCCGCAGTAGCAAAATTTTTATACGCGTCGGAGCCCACCCCGCTTCGGGGAAGGGTAAAGCGGAAAAAATTTTGCTACTGCGGCGAAATGTCGAGAAAGAGTTTTGCGATATCAACTTCCACTCTCCACATACTTAATCACCACCTTCCTATCTCGGCCGAAGCCGGTTGATTCGGTTTTGATGTCGGGAAATTCTTCCAACGCCGAGTGGACAATCATTCTTTCGTAAGGAGTCATTGGCTCCAACTCCATATTGGTTTTGAACGAGCGCGCCCGCCCAGCCATAATTTGCGCTTTCATTTGTAATTCTTTTGTGTTGTTTTCAAAATAGCCGTTGATGTCTATGAAAAATTTAACGGGCGAGATTTCTGTTCCCACTTTTTTACCAACCATTCGTCGCGCCACCATCGTTAAAGCGCCCAAATGTTCGCCGTTAGCGCCGATTAAAACACTGGAATCATTGCTTTTGACTAAAAAACGCGGATGAGTATCTTTAGAATCAGGCGCCAACTCCACACTTTCCCAATGCATATTCATTTTACCAAGAAGTTCTTTGATGGTTTGAATGATTAGTTCATTGTTCATAATTTTTGTTAGCCCAGTTTTTAGAGGGGTTGGCCAGTTTTTAATTGTTTGCGGATAATTAATTCTTGAGCGACGGCAAAGATATTACTTGTTGTCCAATATAAAGCAATAGCGCCAGAAATGCTGTAAGCGATAAAGACCACCACAATGGGAAAAACATAACGCATTTGTAAGCCCATACTCCGCGCCAAATCGGCCTTGAAGTCGGGCTTGTCGCCACGCGGTTTAATCGGCGGCATTGCCAATTTTGCTTGAAAGAATTGGGAAACGCCGGCCAGAAGCGCCAACAAAATACTTTTTTGGGAAATATCCAAAAGCCCCAGAAAAAGCATATTAACTTTTTCTGGCGTTGGCACAAAAGAATAAAGCCAATCGGTGTTGATAGTTGGTAAACCGCCCTTAAAAAAAACATAGTATAAGCCGAAGATAATGGGGATTTGAATCAAAATTACCGCGAAACTGGAAAATGGATTAACATTGTGTTTTTTGTAAAGAGCCATCGTTTGGCGCGCCAGCTCTTCTTTATTGTTTTTAAATTGCTCTTTGATTTTGGCGGTCTCGGGTTCAATGGCTTTCATCGCCATTTGGGTTTTAACGGCTTTTTTAGATAGTGGAAAAAGCAAAAATTTGATGACGCAAGTCAAAATTATAACCGCCACGCCAACATCGGCAAATGGGGTGATATCAATCAAAAAAACCAAGCCGTTGTAAATCGGCTCGAAGATTGTGGTATGGAAGAAGCTTGCCATTTACCAATTCTAGCTCAAATTTTATCTTATATCCAGAACCCAAGGAGTTAGGTCAATTTTATTCATAAACAACAAAAAACTTTCACTTTCATTTAATAAGGGGTTTATGACATCAAGAGTTTTTTGGGCGAACGCTTCAGGTGAAATCAGGCGGTTAGTTTCGCCGGTGGCGGTGTTGATTTTCCAAATATCGTCGCTGAAAGCGATGCCACCCCGATACCAACAATCGGGGTAAGCGCAAGCCGGCACAACTTTCGGCACGGCGCAATAGAGATTTTCTCCTCCTTTGCTCCAGACGCATTTTTCGGGCAAGGTTTGAAGCGCCGAATCGGTTGAGCGATGCTCGGTTAGGTTATAGAGTTTGGTTCTGAAAGAATCGCTGACGCTTTCGGAATAAAGCGCCAATTTTTTGTCCGGTGACACCAGAATTGTCAGGCCGTTTTGTCCGCCCAGAATTTTACTTAAATTGCCGTTGCTGGTGTTTAAGAAATAGGAAAAACCCTTAGCGCCGGCCGTTGGTTTGGTTGTCAAAACAATAGTCTTATTGTCGGCGAAAGCAGCCAACCATTCGCTTAGCGGTGATTCAAAAATCAAGGTTTTTTTGCCACCGTCGGCATTGGCGAAAATACTCCCCACGCCACTGCCGGTCGGGTAAAGATAAAACATTTTGCTTTTGTCGGGTGAAATAGTCAAAGCGGAAATTTTCTGCGGCAAATAGACGCCACTCAATTCTTTTTCGGTAGAGCCAGCCCCGCCAACGGCGGGGCTGGCATTGCCGGACAATTTGGCGGCAAAACTTTCAATCGTTTCATTGTCGTCTTTTAATTGGCGAGTGATGACCACATCGCCGGCGTTGCCCCAGATTGCCTCGTAAATTTTCGGTATGGTCTTATTGGAAATCCGATTGACGGTTAAGGTGTTGGTGAAAGTTTCAAAAATGTTGCCGTCAGCGCGTTGGATGTAGCGAATCAGTGTGCTTTTGGTTTTGTCGGTATTTACAATATCAAAAATACCCGCGCCGCCCACCGGCTCACTGGTGATCTGGCGCAATCTGGGAATAACAACTCTTGCCTCGGTGCCAGAAGTAGAGGTGCCGGTCGATACCAAAGGCATTGGCGGCAAAACACCACCCGGTCCGAGCGGCAAGGTCGGCGGCACCGGCTCACCTTCGCCATCTTTCATAAAGAAGAAATAGTAAGCGACACCCAAGGCAATTGCTACCAACAACACGGCGATGAAAATTATAATTAAGTTTTTTTTATTGGAGGACATTTTGTTATTGTTTTTTATGTTGAGTTGTTATCGTGCTCCTTTATAACATACCCCCACCGTTCTTATTATAGTACCCGCCGATGCATCGCGAGAATCAGTTTCAGCAGCTGCTTGGTCTACCCTTGTCCAATCTGTTTGGCAGTCTGTCTGTGACAAAAACGGCCCATCAGACCGCAAGGCGTCACTCCCATCTGCTTGACGTTGGTAATAGGAAAAATAATAACCATCAGCGATTATCCGATCCCGTATGGAATCGATGGTGTTTGTTTGAATTGTCTTAATTTGTTCTACCAGAGAACGCAATCGGTTTTGTTCAGTTCCACCCGCGTCTTCGGTGGTCGCGATATAATCGATATGGTCTGTTAATCTATCCAGCTCGTCGTTTATCTTACGATTGAGAATCATCTTCATGGCTTGGGCGCCAACCAAATTACCACCCCCCAAAGCGATTTGTATACCATCCACTCGACTGTTAAAAGCCCCTATGGCCGAAACCTCCTCACGCATTTCCTCGGCAATGTCCAACAGTCGATCTCTTTCCGCAGAATCACTCAGTTCATTAGCTGTAATAACTGCTTGGTTTGTTAGATTTCCCGCCTCCCTTATGTTTTCGAGAAGAGTAGTAAAAGTAGGAGCTGTCGTTACTGTTGGTGGGGCGGCAGGCGCAGTGATGGTGTCAATGTTGACATTAAAATTGACCAACGAAGGGTTGATGGTAAATAAAATAATGTAAGAACCGAGCGCCAAGAGCAAACCGAGAACGGCGTCAAAAATCCACTTTTTGCCTTTGGCCTTGCCCCCAAGGGATTCCGAGCCCATATAGATAATGCCGCCGAGGACAATCATAATAATTGCCAAAACAGCGGCGATGCCGATGGTCAAATTGAAAGCGCCTTTGATGTAATTACCGGCGTTTTGCACGGCTGGTTTGCCGCCAACATCCGTGTCTGTAGTCCCTGGCAACGGCGCCAATGGCACATAAGGTGTTTGGGCGAAGACGGTTGTGAGTGCCAAAAGATTGGCAGTAATGAGTAAGGCCAAACCAATAGCAAATATTTTTTTATTAAAATGAGAGTAAGCCATTGTTTTTTTCACCGAAAGCGATATTAAGAGTTTTAGCGGCAAACTGGAAGATAGCTTTCAGGTGATTTATCCGGAGGGCGATGGCGGCTGTGCCGGCGTTTCCCCCAACTTGCCTCAAAGTGATTTGATTGTTTTCGCCGCCGGGCGAAACCGGCTGACTGTTCATTTGCCAAACAAAATTGAGTTTGGCGTCAGCTGCGGCAGTCGCGGCAAAAAAGTAAGGGACGGCGAAAAGATTAATTTCCTGTTCGGTTAGGGTTGCTGTGTCGGAGAGTTCCTTATTGAATAGAATTCCTAAGCGCGGATTGTCTTCATAAAAAGCGACTAACGGCGCTTGGGGCTGGGCGGTAATTGTCCCAAAAGCAGAAACCAAACCGTCCAAGGTTGAGACCTCCACCGAAACAGTGGTTGGTTTTAGGGGCACCGAACCTCTGGCCATTATGGTGTTTTTGCCGGCGCCGGAAGCGTCCTGAATTATTTTATAGTCCACCTTCCATTTGTAAATAAGTTCATCGTCGCTGAATCTTTGGCCATCCTTGATAATTTCCGGCAGGGCGATGACTTTAACGGGCGAGCCGTAACTGTAAAGCCGTTTGCCTTTGTAAAAAGGCGGGACATAGGAAGTTGGTTCCCAAATTAAGCTCACCTCGGCGGGCGTGATGGTTACGGTATTGTTTATTTTTGCTCCGTCTGTGGTTTCTATGGTAACTATCAAATTAACAGATGCGCCGATTGCGCCGGTTTTGAAACTAAAACTTTTTTCGCCGACCGAGGCCTTTTCCAGCTCGCCGTTCACGAACCAAGAAATTTTTGAGCGGTCCAAATCAACACCAAGTCCTTCAAGAGTGGCTTTGACAGTTTGATTGGCGCCCGGCGATTCCGGCGAAAGATGAATAGTAACATCTCCGGCAGTGAGGTAGGACGGCAAAAGCTGGGCGCTAGCAAAAAGCGGCAAAATTACAAAAAGAGCGATTATTGTTTTATGAAAATTGCTAGCAGTCATCATGGTCATTTTAACATATCAAAAACATTAATTCATTAAATCCCCCGGCTTTCGCTTCGCTCAACCCACCCCCTTTTCAAGGGGGATTTCAGGTTATCCAATCTCCTTTGTAAAGGGAGTACCCGAGTCTGCGAGGGGGAGGGATTTTTCTCCCCCACCTCCCTCCGCCGCCTCCAGCTCTTGACGGGCTTTTTTGATGGCTAAAATTTGCGACGGGTCGGAGGTGATAATTTGGTCTTCGGTATAGGAAGCGATGATTTTGATGGCCACATGTTTCAAGCCGGCGAAGAAAATCCCTTCCCCCACATCCGATTCCAGCAACAGGAATTTTTCTTCATCGGTCAAATTAAAAATCTGCTGAATTTTATCTATTACCGAAGTGGACTGCTTTAACAAAATCTGAATAGACGAGTTGGTGATAATCGGTAAGCCATAAGATGATTTCAAAAAATCATCCACATCCTGGGTAATGGTCGCCAAACCGAGAAAATATTTGCGGCCGCGTTTTGCCAGTGACAGCAAAAACGATGCCGTGTCCTCGGATTTCATCATCCACCAAGCCTCATCAATCACCAACAGCCGTTTTTTTAATTTTTTCCTGATGGCGTTCCAAATGAAGTGGGTAACGATATACATCGCCACCGGTTTCAACTCCTCTTCCATATCGCGCAAGGAGAAAACAACGAACTTGCCGTCTATGTCAATGTTGGAAGGCTGGTTGATGAAACCGGTCCAAGTGCCGTGAGTATATTTGGCGAGCCGCTGGACGAGCGCTTCACCGCCTTCCATTCCCGCCAGCACCATTTCAAAATCGGACATCAGCGGCGGTTCAACGGCCGCGAAATCGCTGTCAATGTTAATATCTTTTAAAGCGTAGGTTTCGGTAATCGCTCGGTCAGTAATTGAGTCCTCTTCCGGCGACAAACCGCCGAGCATTATCCGGAACAAGCCGACTAGGTTGATGATGTGGGAACGCAGGACATCGGCCGGCGACTCGTCTTCGCGCGCCACCGGCAGTTCAAAGGGGTTGATGTGGTGTTCGGAAGTCAGTGAAATGTTGAAATACTTTCCGCCGGTGGCGTTAGCCATATATTCATATTCTCGTTCCGGGTCAAGCACCAAAATATCCACATCAAACATCAGCGAGCGCAGAATTTCCAATTTAGTCATATAGGAATTGTGAACAAACATTCCGGCGTAACCAGCCGCGAACACTTCGTTATCCACCGTCAAATCATACACATATTTTTCTTTGTGATTTTTGATTCTCTCAACCCTGACGATGGGGTCCCAAAACAAATCGGCGTTGGCGAGTTTTTCTAAGGTAGCGATGATTATTTCCGCTTTGGGTAAAGCCGTTGCCAATTTCTCGTAATATTCCATTATTCTTTCAGCTGCCACCCGCAAGGTTTCGTAAGAAGTATTGCGTTGGGGCATTTGATTGATGGTAACGCCAAGATGGCGGTCAATACTTTTCAGTGGCAAATTTAATTTGTGGCAACCGGTGGCAATTGCCATTTTTACTTCCCCAACCGTGGGACTGGCGTTATCCAAAACAGACATCAAAGCGAAAGCATTTTGAGCGAGCGGGGCGAATCTTTGGTTTTTCATAACTGACCAGCTAGTGCCAAGAGTTTGCCAAAGGCGATGATTGATAATTTTATCAGTGCTGGCCTCACTAAGCATTTTTTCCAGTGGCGGTAAATTAACCAAACATTTGAGCCCAGTTTCCATTTCCCTGAAGGTGACCAATTTTTGTTTGAGTAGCTTAATCACACGGCTTAGCCGGCGTGGCGAGGGATTACTTTTGCCAGTTCTCAAAACATTGATTTCCGGCAAGCCTCGGGTGGCGAACGGGAAGACGACATTGAGTTCCTCAATCAAATTTCTAACGGTTGGAATGACATCAACATTAGTGTTGCTTTCGGCTCTCTCGGCAAGTTGGTGGTTTAAGCCGCATTTTCTTTCGGAAACAAAGCCGATGTTTTTGGCAAAACAGGCAACATTTTCTTTTCCTGAAATCGCGAGTTGCCAGTATATTCTTTTTCTTCCAGTCATCGGATTTTTCTTGCGGCGGGCTTTAACCCTAGCGATAACATCAAAATAGAGTAATAGATAGGAGAGATCCGAAATCAAATTTTTTGATTTGGAAACCGCGGAAATAAGATTTTTTTCCACTCCGCCGTCGCCTTCAAAATAGGAAGCGAGATAAGCAGCAATAATTTTTCGTTCAGAACCGAAGAGAAACGGCGGCACTCGTTTGTCGGCGGATTTACCTCCAACGCCAAGCACTTTAATTAATTGCAGAAATGGCCGGCTGGCAGCGACAATTCCTCGATTGGCTTCAAAACAGGAGACCGCCAAATTTTCAAATGCTTTTTTGATGTCAGCGATAACTTCTTTGTCCGTGTTGCTTATCATAATTGCGGTTTCGGTAATTGTTCCTTCCGAAGTGATATAACCGAGGATTTTGGCAAAGTCCTCGGTGATTGGAAAAATAACAGGAAGTCGGCCGCTGCCGTTGGCGGTAACGATCTCAAGTTTTTGTAATCGGTCATTATTAATTTCTAATCCAATTTTTTTGATGACTTTGAAAAAATAATCAAGCGGCATTCTCCGGCCGACGCGGTATTTGTAAAGGTATCGGTCAAAACGGTTATCAATCGCACCCCCGGTAATATTTTTGTAATTCTTGTTTATTATTGAATCGGCCCCGACGACATAAAGTTTTTCATCTTTTAGCAATTCCAGCAAATTGAAGTTTTTGTTTGGATTTTCCGGCGGTGCGATAAGCCGCGGCAGAGGCGTCCATTCGCCAACGGCGACATCGGCACTTTTTGTCGCCGCCACCCGACCGTTTTTGATAACCAGCATATTATGGTCGCCGGTGGCCGTAATCATCCGACCGCTTTGGGTTTGGAATTTGTAAAAAACAACAGGGGCGATTTTTCTGGCGGCAACTGAGACCTCGCTCCACTCGCCCTTCAGTTCTTTGTTGAAACTCCAAACTTCAATGGCAGGACTGTGGACACCTTCCAATTCTTCGTCACGGTAAGTAATGCCGTGTTTTTTTATGGAGTCGTCTACAATTTCTTTAATCGGACGAAGATTGATGACGCCGTTTTCTTTGGCTAAGACCACTTCATTTCCATGAATGCTTTTACCCGAACCCGATTTGGCGAAAACAATGGAGTTAAAATTTTCTAACGAGAAGCGGTCAAACAAAACCAGCGAGGAATTGTGGCGGTTGATGCCGTAGAGGACGCCTTTGTCGGAAGTCAGGTCAAAAGAGACGAAAGGAAAAATACCGGACAAGGGCGAGGAATTTAACTTGGTATGAACCAAAAGCTCGTCGTCAGCGGTGGGAATGACGCTGCGGAAACCTTGTTCCTGCTGGAACAGCGCCGGTTTCAAATAGACCAATTTGGATTCCAACATTGATTTGATTTCCGATTCCAGACGATTGAGTTCGGTTTCATCGTCGGCGAAAATGGAAATGTAAAGGCCGACGTCAAAAATTTTCTCGGTCGCTTGCTGGAGGGCGTCGCGCAAATTTTCCAAGTCCTGATAAGCGGTGTCCAGTTTCGGGTCGCGCACCATACCCTTTTCTTCCCGCAAGTGAATTTGGCTCTGGACTTCGGCGACTTTTTTCTGGAATTGGCGCAAAACACGAGAAGTTTCCACCGGATGAATAAAAATGGAAACATTAAAAACTTTGTCCAGATTGATGATCGGTGTGAACCAGCTTTCGGACAAGTAGCGCGGATAGGAAATGACGAAGAAAGTCCGAATCAGTTTTTCGCCCAAGTTAATTTCTTTCGGGTTAACCTTGAAGGCCGACGGGGCGATGATGTCCCGCAATTCCAAAACGCCGGCCTCGTAAATTTCCTGCGGCAAAACCGGCGCAACCGGCAATCTATTTTTTTTGAAGATATCAAGAAATCCCATTTATTTAAAAAGTTCCAAGTTCCAAATCACAAGCTCCAAACAAATTTCAATATTTAATATTAAATTTTAATTATTGTTTGGAATTTGGATTTTGTAATTTGGAATTTATGCCTTTATTTTACCATTTCAAACGCTTTTATTCACAATGGAACTGAATATTTTGATAAACTCGGTCGTTTCATTGGCCAACCGCCGTCGTTCTGTTTCTAGTTCTTTATCATTTCCAACATCAATCAAATCTAACCAAAATCAACTTTCTTTGGCTTCTTTGCGGGAAATTCTGATTCTCATGGCGAAATCTTTCTTACCCAAACATTCATTTGCCTCAATGTAATTCGCGCCGATTGACCCCGACAATCTGACCAATTGACGAGAGTCCTCGAAATTAGCAACATTTTTTGGGATTTTTTTTACAAAAATTCTGATATTTTTTGCAAAAAGCAAAGTTCTTTCTTCTAACTTAAAGGGCACTGGCGTTTCTTTTCTTTGGTCATTCTCCATTTAACTTTTTAATTTTATTTAGATTTGTTTGGAATTTGGAGCTTGGAATTTGAAATTTATCCAGCTAATTCTGATTTAGCTGGATGGGTTTTTCCATCTCACCGGGATTGAAAATTTTGTAAAACAATTCAATCACCTCTTCGGTGCCGAGCGAAGCGGTGCGCAAGCCGCAACGCGCCAACCCTTGATTTACCACCCCAACGCGTTCCTCAATTTGCAGCCGGTCCTCTTCAAATCGTTGGATTTTCGCCACCGCCGCGTCGGTGGCTTCCTCCCGCCGGCCCAAAAATTGTTTGATCGGATTGCCTTTGACCGCCAACATCGCCGGTGAATAAGGAATGGTCACAAAAAAACTTTTGCTCATGATGTTGGTGTTCTCGGTGAAATTTTTGATGAAGCCGATGTATTCGTGGGTCTGGATTTTCATCAGGTCGTTGCTCTGTTCTTTGAGCCGCTCTTCCAGCAGGGCAAGATAAGGTCTAATGTCCAGCCGGCGCGATTGAATAAAAATCTGGACGGAGAAATCCAGCGAGTTAAGAAAATTTTGAAACTGGCCGATAATCGCCTGTTGTTCGTCTTCGCCTTTCAGGGCGAAATTGATTGAAGACACCAAAAGAATTGCCCGATAAGAGCCGTTTTTCAAAACAACAATACCGTCCCGCACTTCTTTGATGGGCACAAAATCCTGGGTCGGTTTGGGCTTAGAAAAATTAAAAATAACCATAAGTTCATTATACTTGGATAAGTTCCAAGCTCCAAACAAATTTCAATATTTAATATTAAATTTTAATTATTGTTTGGAATTTGGAACTTGATATTTGGAACTTACTTCCTCATTGTTTCCTGTGTCCCCGGGTTTGTTTGGTCGTAAATGTCCAAACTCCAAGTGAGGTCTTTGAGCCGGCTTTCCGACAGGCGCGGCACGGTGATGGGCGTTCCTTCCGTTGCTTTGATGTCTTTGCCGGTTGGCGTTTTGGGCACTTTGCGCCAGATGTAGAGCCGGCTACCGCGGAAAAAGTGGAAAGCCGATTCCAAAACGGCGATGAAGTTCCGGCCGTTCAATTTGAAAAAAGCCAAAGCTAAAGCGAAACCGGCAGCGGCTAATATCAAAGGAATGGCGATGAGCAAGGGCAAGAAACGATAAAGGGCGAAACAGAAACCGGCGCCGCCGGCAAGGTAAATAAACTGCTTCAGGGTTAGTGGCCCAAAGATTCTGTCTTCTACTTCAATAAATTGCGGGATCTGGAAACGCATAGTCCTATAACATGTAACTTATAACTTGTAACTTAAGATTTGTAATTTATAATTTTCTTAAAACACCCCATAACATTGCTCCAATTTTTTCCGTCAAATTTAATAATTCATCATATTCTTTATCGTCCAGATATTTTCTTTTGTGAGAAAAATAAATCAGATATTTACTTTCTTTAAGTGAACCATAAGATATCTCTAGGAAATTTTTCAAGACGGCATTTCTTTGTCTGGCAAAACCCTCAATGTAATTTAGAATGACTGATAAAGCGGCTCTTCTTATCTGACTTGTAACTCCATAAATCTCCTCTTTGGGAAAATGCCTCGTCCCATCATAGATCTTATTCACATATTCATCCATTAGCATTTTCAACTTGCTGTGGAAATCATTTTCTTTATTTTCTCTCATTTTTTAAGGTTACAAGTTACATGTTACAAGTTACAAAACTATCCCAACGGTTCTCTGTAAGGGTCAGCTTGATAACTCGGTTTCGGCGGCTCTTCTTTTTTAGAAGCTAATGAAGCTGACGCAGCTATTGAAGCTGTTATGTCCTGCTCCGATTTTGGCATCCTCACCATTCCCTCCAACTTATCTTGCACGATATCTTTTGAAGCTGATGCAGTTGGTGAAGTTAGTGAAACTTTTGCAGCTAGTGAAGTTGGTCTGGCCGGCGTCGGATTCTCAATTCCCGCCAAAATTTCCTCGCGATTCAAATGGTTTTCGCCGTTTTCGTAATGGCCGCCCGGCGTCGTCCGCTCCAACGGCGTTTTTTCTTTTTCTGCCAGCTTTGGTTGTTGGTTGTAAGTTGTTGGTTGTAAGTCAGTTGTGGGTGGAGGCGGAATTGGTGGTTTTGGAACAATCGGCGTAGGTGGTTTGGGGATAGCCGGTATAACTGGTGTGGTTTGAGTTATGGGTTGCGGGTTGCTGGTTGTCGGTTGTTGGTCGCTGGTAATGCCGTGGATTTTCTTGAGCGATTCGCGGACTGGCCGAAAAATTTCCGCGTTAATGTCCTCGGCGATTGCCCGGGCTTTTTCTTCAGACACATTGAGCGCGTTTTTTACATTGGTTATGAAATCTGTTGGTGGTCGTAATCCCAACATCACAAGGGTTGTTTCCATTTCTAAATCGTCAGCTTGGTCAGAATAAAGTTGATGTCTTTCAACTACCGCTTGCAGTCGTTGGCGCGTCTCGCTTGAGACGATTGTTTTTTTCAAGTCAAACGGCAATCGTTTATAGCTTTCCCCAATAATTTTTTTTACTTCGTCATCCATTTAATTTAAGTGAAATTGTTTTAACACAATGTTAACTTGTAGTTGGTGGTGTCGGCGGTGGTGTGGGGGGTTTTGATGGCGGTGTTGGACCCGACATTTCCTCGCCAAGCAGTTCCGCCAAATCTTCAAGGAATTTCTTTTTGTCTTTGCCTCCCTTCTTTTTCTTTAATTTTTCTCCGGCAATTATCTTGTCGGCGGCTTCCCTCTTCCATTGCGGCGTCCAAGAAACTTTTTGGATGACAAATTCTGTCTTGCTCGGTTGTTTTACATTGGCGATATTTTGTTTTATTTGAGCCACACTGCTAGAAACTTGCTGTGCGCTTTCATTGCTTATGACGGAGAAAGCTGGCGCCAGTGATTGAATTTTGTCTTCTAAATTATCAAAGACGCTATTGCGAAGTTCTGGATTGGTAATCGCTCCCGGCCGGACATTGTTGAGAGTCGCCATTGCGTCATCAAGTTTTTTCTTGAGGTCGTTCACGCCTATACCCATAGCTTTTGCCATTTTGTCAGCGGCGTTACCCCCAGCTTCAGTCATAGCTTCTTTAATTTTTTCTGACAATTTATCTGCCGCGTTGCCTATTTCCCGTTCGGCTCCAACAGTTGGACCACCGCCGGCAATGCCGGGTTGTTTTAATTGTTGAGCGTATTGTTTTTCCCTTTCCGAAACCTTACCTCCGGTAGTGTCAACAAAATCAAACTCCGTTTTCCGTTTTGCGACTTCCTGTTCCATTTGTTTTAATTTGTCAGGTCCTCCCGCTAATCTTTCCATTTCTGTTTGTTTCATTTGGCTGTTTTTAACATTTTGCTCCGCTTGTTTTTCAAGATTATCTTTCTTTGCCTTTGCCGCCAAGTAGTTTTCATACTTTTGTTTAGATTCTTGTGCCGAAGGAGTTAGTTTTTCGGCGAATTCTCTGACTTTTTCGGTCTTTCTTTCCTGAACGCCCTTAAAACCGCCTTCACCGGTTTTTGTTTTTGCCACTTTAACACCGGCCAGTCCGGCGGCTTTTTGGAACACCCCAACATTTCTTGCTTCAAAACTGGATTTGGCAATTTTATCTGACGCCGCGAGAGTGGTTCGGCCAATGAAACCAGTCACACCTTTTTTGGCCGCCATATCTTTTAGTTCTCCAGAAGAAGCCAACATTGCCGCGCCGCGACCGATAGCCGCCCTCCCCGCCAACGCCGCGCCGCCCGTAGCCACCGCCAAAGTCGCCCCCGCCGCCACGGCCAGCGCTTTCTTGCCGAAATCATTTATCATTGCCCCCGCTTTGCCGCTGATTTTTTTGGTAATGTTTTTTGTGAAAAGTAAAAGAGCGATAATGATGACGTAATTAAAATAGAAATTAACATCAAGTGCTTTTTCTGTTTCACCGATCAAATCAAGATTAAACATGGACGCCTTCATAATTTGCGCCACCAAATAAATCAAAATTAGAAAAACCGGCGCCACCAACATTTGGTCAATGAGTGTTTTACGCCATTGTGCCGCCGCGCCGGAGGCGCCGGGGAAAATTGCCCCAATGAAACCAATGGGCGCGGTCATCATTAGGAAAATGAAAGCCACTGTTCTGGCAACAAATAACAAAGCTACGCTTAAAAATACATAGAGAGCGACAACAATAACCACAAAACGCAAGACAGCGTCACGATAAGAGTCAATGCCGACGATATTTAAAGGTTTACCAGAATTTTTTTCAAACTTCTCCGAAATTCTAAGATAATTTTTGAAAGTGGCTGATATATTAGGATTACCGTCGGCGCTTACGGTAAAAGCGTTGTAGAAATTCTGGGCGACGATATTGCTGGCGTCTATTGCCACTCTAGTAAAGAACAAACTGAAATTTATCAGAACGGCGGCGATTATTAGTTTCGCCAGCATACTGCGGATGTTATAGGAAGAAAGTTGGAGAATTGTGGAAATGGCGATATAGAGTAGGATAAAAATGAAGCCCATATTTACCAGGTCACGGATTAGTTTCCAGCCAGAATCTATTGCGTCAATCTTAAAATACTTGGTATCCAAAGAAAATTTAATAGCCATATCCATCAAATTGCCCGCAAGACCGAGAATCCAGGCGGCCGTGGGTATAAGCAAATTATTCATTATCCAAGCAAACCAATCACCAAAAAAATTTATTACAAGTCCTAGCCAACCGCCTTCTACTGGATTTTCTGCTCCTTGCGCCTCAACTTTATTTATCGGCACCAAAGCCAAAGGCGCGGCGATGAGGCCGATAAGGATTACGGCCAAAATCATTCTTTTATTTTTTTGGAAAAAGCTGGGCATTTAATTTTTTCGTCTTGTTTCGTTGGATTTTATTGTCTTGTTACATTATCGGATTAGTTTTGGGGATTTACGGTAATCGTAATTTCGTCTGACACGCTTAATAAGCCGTCACTGGCGGTTAAACGCAACACAGAAATTCCGGTCGTGATGATGACGGCCGTGGTGTTTGGAGAATTGGGGTTTCTGAAAATAACCGCCGGCCCGCTAACTCTCGACCATGTTGAAGTGATTTGATG